>Ga0308160_10000855_pt1 | contig 49280 bp, 44 predicted proteins | sample PhyFR1_FD_201036 | JGI IMG/M metagenome (GOLD analysis project Ga0308160, IMG submission 201036) | Phyllosphere microbial communities from UC Gill Tract Community Farm, Albany, California, United States - DLSLF.R1 | ecosystem: Host-associated > Plants > Phyllosphere > Unclassified | place: USA...
CAACTCCGCCAGGTCCGCCCGCAGCCGGGTGAACCGTTCCCGCATGAACTCCCGCGTGGCGGGGTGCCCCTCCTGCACGGCATCGGCCGCCAGGGTCGTGTACAGCTGCACCAGCCCCGGGACCGCGCGATTCCGCGAGGCGCTCTCCCGCATGTCCCCGATCGCGGACTTCATCCGGTCCGGTGCCCCCTGCTCGCGGACCTCGTGCTCGCGGTAGACCGCGAGCAGCAGTTCGTCGCGGCTCGGGAAGTAGTGCCGCAGCGCCGCGTGGGTGATGCCGAGGGCGTCGGCGACGGATCGCAGCGACGACGCGTCGACACCCTGCTCGGCGACCATGCGGATCGTCTCGTCGAGGATCTGCGTCCGTCGTTCGGCACCCTTGCGGTAGCCGCGTCGCGGCAGGGCCGCGTCGTCGTCGGCAGGGTGCGTCATGCGCCCAACTTACCGCTGGAAGGTTTTTTCCGGGAGGCGCGGCTCGGCGCCGCTACGGACCGCCCGGTTCAGGAGTCGTACGGCTCCGCGTCGCCGTCCGGGTCGACCGTGTACTCGTCGACGGGAGCGTGCGCGCCACCGACGAGGGCCTCGGTGATCTGGACGAGGCAGCGTGCGAGGACGTCGTTCTCCTCGGAGGACAGGTGGTCCATCACCTCGACCACGGCTTCGTGGAAGCGTGCGTAGGACGCGTCGATCTTCTTCGCCGCCTGCACCGTGGGCTCGAGCACCTGTGCCCGACGGTCGGTGGGGTGCGGGGCGCGGACGAGGTCGCCCTTCTCGACGAGCCCGTCGACGATCTTCGTCACCGACGCGTTCGACACGTTGAGCATGACGGCGAGGTCCTTCGGGCCCATGGCCCGGCCGTCCCGGTGCGCCTGGAGCATGTACCGGACGGCGAGGAACTCGTTCTTGGTGAGACCGCTCTCCGACCGCGCCTGTTCGAGCTGCTGTTCCTCGGCGTGCTGCAGGCGGAGGAGCGCGTCCACGGCACCCTTCGCGGCACGCGACCGGGGTTCCCGGGCGTAGAGGTGCATGTGCTCACGGCGGACGACGGTCAACGGCATCTGGTCGGGTGTGCTCTCTGCCTGGTGCGGATCGGGGGTGCGGGGCCTAGGCCGCCGGGACCGAGAAGAAGTCGGCGTAGGACGGTTCGGAGCGACCGGACAGGAGCGACGGGTCCTGGATGCGGCGCTCGACGTAGGCGTCGATGATCGCGGGGTCGGTCAGACCGACGCGCGTGTGGGTGCCGCCGAGCCGAGCCTGTCGCGGCATCCCGGTGTACGTGCTGTGCATTGCGATACCGCCCCTCGTCGTCGTTGCTGTCCCCATCGGACGCCCGAAGTCTTTCACAACGTGAACGATCAGCAAAACGAACAATTCGTGTTCTGTACGGTTCACGCACTGAACAGTCAGCCCAGCCGAACTACATCGCTGTCATTCACGACGCACAAAGGGCATGAAAAAACCCGGCCCCAGAGGGGCCGGGTGGTATGGGATGACACTACCAGGACTCGGGCCGTCGGATGTGGGCGACCTGTTCTGGTAGCTGCGCTCCACGCACGTCAGTGTCGGTCAACTGGTACCACCAGTGTCCGCCGACCCCGTCATCTCGGTCGCCGGCGAGCGTGCCGGCCCGGTACCCCGGCGTCGGGTTCACCAGTCCGAGCGGCACGAGGGTCCGCACGTGCCGTTTTTCGCCGCGGATCCGGCCGTCGAGGCACGGCGCGCCCACGCGACGACGACTTCCCGGGCGTAGCGTGACCGCGTGGACCTCGAACTCAAGAACCGTGTCGCGCTCGTCGTCGGAGGGAAGGGGTACATCGGCGCCGCCGTCGCCGATCGACTCCGGGCCGAGGGGGCGACCGTCGTCGTGGCCTCCCGGAGCGCCGGCGACTCCCCCGACAGCGTCGCGATCGACACCGCCGACCAGGCCTCCGTCGATGCCGGTGTCGCACGGGTGCTCGAGCAGCACGGCCGCATCGACGCGCTCGTCGTGACAGCGGCCCCGAGCGCCGGCACCCTCGACCCGGCGAAGAAGTCCGACCCTGAGCAGGTCCTCACCGCGATCGACGGCAAGGCACTCGGGTTCCTCCGCGTCGCCAACGCGGTGCTGCCGGCCCAGCGCGAGGCCGGGTTCGGACGCGTCGTCGTGATCAGCGGACAGAACGCCTACCTGTCGGGCAACATCACCGCGTCGCTCCGCAACACCGCGGTGAGCGTCATCGCGAAGAACCTCGCCGACGAGGCCGCCGGCTCCGGCGTCACGGTGAACGTCGTCAATCCGGGGCTGGTGACGGACACCCCCAGCACCGAGGTCCGCCCCGGCGGCCCCGGCGACTCGAGCCCGCAGCAGATCGCGGACCTCGTCGCGTTCCTCGCGTCGCCGCTGTCGGTGGTGTCCGGTGAGTCGATCTCGATCGCCCACCGCGTGCTGGGCCAGATCACCATCTGACCGACGGGCGGGTCCGGCAGATCCGTGCGACCTGCGGGCCGGGAGGCGCGGTGCGGGCCCGACCCGCGCCTCCAGGCCGCCACCCGGCACCAACCGCTCGGAGCGACGTCCGTCGTGCGTCAGCAGGGTTGGTCCTTCCGGGGGATGCGCAGACGTCTGATGTTCTACATTCTGGATGGATGCAGACGTTCCGTTTTCGGCTCACCGGCGCCGCGCTGGCGGCGACCGCAGCCCTCGTGATCTTGACCGGGTGCGCCACCGACCCCACCGATCCTGACCACCGCGCCGACGGGTCGACGACGTCGATCCGTTCAGCTGCTGACGAGTCGTTCGGTGTCGGCGGACAGGTGGTCACGGCGGAGGACGGCCACATCGCCGACAGTGCGCCGATCACGGTCCTCGCCGACAACCCGGCGATCGCGAACCTCGATGCCGACCTCCGCGACGCGGTGACCCGCGCCAGCGAGGCCGCGGCGAACGAGGGCATCGAGGTCCTGGTCAACTCCGGGTGGCGCTCGAAGCGCTACCAGCAGGCCCTGCTCGACCAGGGCGTGGAGGAACACGGATCGCTCGCCGAGGCACGCCGGTGGGTGAACACCCCGCAACGGTCGACGCACGTGGTCGGTCGCGCGGTCGACCTCGGCGCGATCGACGCCGTGGTCTGGATGCAGGAGAACGGCCGCGAGTTCGGGCTGTGCCAGACGTACGAGAACGAGTCCTGGCACTACGAGCTGTCGACGACGCCCGGTGGCGAGTGCCCGGAGATGCTCACGGACAGCAGTGTCGGATGAACGCCGATTCAGCCGTGCGGATGAACGCGTTCACCCGCGCGCCCGATGCCCTGCGCGCCCCGCTCGGCGAGGCTCGGAGCATGGAGTCCTCGACGAAGCACACGATCGCCACCCTGCTGGTCTGCGCCGCGATCGTCACGGTCACGGCCACCGCCCTCATCGCGATGTCGCCGGTCCCGTGACCGGCGGACGACGCCCCCGTGCGATGATCGTGCCGTGACGGAACGGCGCACGTTCATCCGGCCGCTCGCCACCCGCTCGATCATCATCGACGTGGCCTGGGCGGTCTTCGCGGCGTTCGTCTTCCTGCTCCCGATCGACCTCGAGCTCGAACACGCGAGCTTCTTCGCGGTCCTCGCCGCGGCCGGGGCGATCGCGCTCCGACGGGTCTCGCCGTCCGCGGCGATGACCATGGTCGTCGTCCTCGGCATCGTCCAGGTCGGCGGCGGCGAGCGGCCGTCGCTCGTCGACGTCGCCATCTTCGTGGTCATCGGCACGGCGGCGGTCGTCGGCACGCGCGGTGAGGTCATCGTGTCCGGCCTGCTGGCGTTCGTTGCCGGCATCAGCGCGACGCTCTACCTCGCACTCACCGGCTTCCGGTTCCTCGTCCTCATCAACGGCCCGCGCGACCAGGCGTTCCTGGCGATGGCCGCACCGGTGACGGCACTCCTCGGGGTCTGGGCGGGCGGGGTCGCCGTCCGGGCCTTCCGTTCGCGGGACCGCGAGTCCGAACGCCGGGCGGACGCCGAGGCCGCGGCGTCCCGAGCCGAGGCCGTCGCCACCGAGGCCGAGGCCACCGCCACCCGGGCCATCGACGTCGCCGAGTCCGAGCGGATCCGAGCGGACATCGCCCGCGACGTGCACGACGTGGTCGGCCACTCCCTCGCCGTGATCATCGCGCAGGCCGACTCGGTGCCGTTCCTCGCCGACGAGGCCCGCATCCGCGAGGTGAGCGCCACGATCGCGAGCACCGCCCGGAGCTCCCTCGTCGAGGTCCGGCAGGTGCTCGGGCACATCGACGGCTCCGGCGCCTCGACCGACCCGGGGTCGCTCGAGGAGATCGTGCAGGGCATCCGCGAGGCCGGGGTCGACGTCGACCAGGCCGTCCGCGGGGTCCCGGTGGTGCTCGGGCCGGAGAGCGGGACCGCCGCCCGTCGCGTGCTGCAGGAGATGCTCACGAACGCGCTCCGACACGGTGCCCCCGGGATGCCGGTGACGGTGCGGGAGACGTGGCGGTCGGCCGATCTGGTGCTCGAGGTCGAGAACCTCGTCCCGACCGCCGGCTCCGTCGGGACGGCCGCGCCCGGCGCCGTCACCGTCGGGACCGGCCCGGTCGCCGTCGGGACCGGCCCGGTCGCCGTCCCGCCGGTGAGCACCCGCGGGTCCGGCCGTGGCCTCGCCGGCATGCAGTCCCGGCTCACCGCACTCGGCGGGTCCTTCGACGCCGCCGTCCTCGACGACGTGTTCGCCGCACGTGCCCGCATCCCGTTCGACGTCCTTGGGGGGACCAACCGATGACCGATCCGATCCGCATCCTGCTCACCGACGACCAGGCACTGTTCCGAGCCGGCCTCCGCGTCGTGCTCGACGCCCAGGACGACATGGTCGTCGTCGGCGAGGCGTCCGACGGCGCCGAGGCCCTGGCGCGCATCCCCGAGCTGCGACCGGACGTGATGCTCCTCGACATGCGGATGTCGGGCATGGACGGGGTCGAGACCGTCCGGCAGCTGTTCTCCGGCGCGGTCGAGGGGCCGCTCCCCCGCGTGGTCGTGCTGACGACGTTCGGCCTCGACCCCGCTGCCGCCACCGCGATCCGCCTCGGGGCGAGCGGCTTCCTGCTGAAGGACACCACGCCGCCGTTCCTGTTCGCGGCCGTCCGGGCGGTGCACGAGGGGAGCTCGGTGATCGCGCCGAACGACCTCTCGCAGCTGTTCGGCGCCGACGTCGAGCGCGCACCGGCTCCGCAGCCCGAGGCGTTCCAGTCGCTGACGGACCGGGAGCGCATCGTGTTCGGTTGGGCCTCGCGCGGGTTGTCGAACGCGGAGATCGCGGCGAAGGAGTTCGTCACGGAGTCCACGGTGAAGACGCAGATCTCGAGCATCCTCGGGAAGCTCGCGCTGCGGGACCGGGTGCAGCTCGTGGTCTACGCGCACGACCACGGTCTGGCGGGCGCTCGCGACGCCTGAGCGGCAGGACGGCTCAGCGCCCGTCGAGCGCCGCCACCTCGTCGAGGATCGTGGCGATCGCCGCCGGGTCGTGCGCGAACCGCCCCAGGAACAGGCCGCCGATCCGTCCCTGCCCGCGGGTGAGCAGCCCCGGTCCGGCACTGCCGCCGTAGATCACCACGGACCCGGCGAGTTCCGGCCGCGTGGCCAGGTGCTCCTCGATCCCCGCGAGCACCCCCACGACGTGCTCGTCGGGCGCCGGTGCCGGGGCGCCGATGGCCCACACCGGCTCGTACGCCACGACGAGCGGCCCCGCCAGTCCGTCCGCGACCGCCGTCGAGACGGCCCGGTCGAGCTGCGCGGTCACCTCGGCGACGGTCTCCGCTCGGGAGGCGCGGGTCGGCTCCCCGAGGCACACCAGCGGCCGCAGGTGGTTGCGGTAGGCGGCGTGCACCTTCCCCGCGACCTCGTCGTCCGTCTCGTGGAACAGGGAGCGCCGTTCGGCGTGGCCGATCTCGACGAGGTCGACGCCGATCTCGCGCAGCTCCGCACCCGTGACCTCGCCGGTGTACGCCCCCGCGTCGGCCCACGACAGGTCCTGGGCCCCGAGCAGCACGGGAGCACCGGCGTCGGTCAGGATGCGGCGGACGGGGACGAGCGCCGGGAAGGTCGGCACCACGAAGAGCGACGCAGCACCGGACGTCACCGCGGGGTGCCGCCGGGCGACGTCCGCGACCTCGGCCGCCCACGACAGGGTCCGGGCGTGCGAGAAGTACGTCTTGAGCGACACCCCGATGGTGATCACGGCGCGACGGCCTCCACGATCAGCGCGAAGGACACCGCTCCCGGGTCGACCGTCCCGACGGCGTGCTCGGCGTGGGTCCGTGCCCGGCCCTTCCTCGGCAGCAGCTCGGCGGTACCCTGCGCAGCGTCCTGCGCGGCGGACACCGCCGCACGCCAGGCATCGGGGAGCGCGGCACCGTCGTCGACGCTCGCGCGGAGGGCCTCGCGGAACGGGACGAGCGCGTCCACCATCGTCTTGTCCCCGGGCACCGCGCCGAAGGCGAGGACCGCCTCGGTCGCCGCACCGACGGCCTCGACGACGTCCGCACCCGTCGGACGCGAGTCGTCCCCGAGGACGCGACCCAGTGCTTCCAGGGCCGCACCCCAGATCGCTCCTGATGTGCCACCGGCCTTGTCGGACCAGGCGTCGCCGGCGATCCGCAGCACGCTGCCCGCGCCGGCTCCACGCTCGACGGCGTCGGACGCGGCCTCGGCGGCGGCGTGCGATCCCCGCTGCATGCCGATGCCGTGGTCCCCGTCACCGGCCACCGCGTCGATGCGGCCGAGTTCGTCGGCGTGCTCGTCGATGACCGAGCGGACCGCGGCGAAGCCGGCGGCGACCTGGACGGCGACGGCCCGGGAGTCCTCGCTGGCCGGGCCGACCTCGTCGGGTGCCGCGTCGGCCGCTACCACGGACGGTGCGACACGCTCCGCGGGGACGGCACCGCCCTTGCGGTGCGCGGGGGTGTCGGCCGGGGCGGCCCAGAGCTCCTCGAGCTCCGCGTCCAGCCAGAACAGCGTCAGTGAGACGCCGGCCATGTCGAAGCTCGTGACGAGCTCCCCGACCTCGGGCTCGACGATGACGACGCCCGCGTCGGCGAGCCGGCGCTGCACCGAGCGGTAGACGACGAAGAGCTCCTCGTACTTCACGCTCCCGAGCCCGTTGAGGATCGGGACGACGCGGGAGCCGGCAGCGGTGACCCCCGCCGGCAGTTCGTCGAGCAACCGGTCGACGAGCAGCGCGGCGAGTCCGTCGGCGGTCGGGACGTCGGTCTCGTCGATGCCGCGTTCGCCGTGGATGCCCATGCCGATCGCCATGCGCCCCTCGGGGACGGTGAACAGGGGTTCCTCGGCGCCGGGCAGCGAGCAGCCGGAGAACGCGACGCCGAACGATCGGGTGCGGTCGTTCGCCCGCTCGGCGATCGCCGTGACCGCGTCGAGGTCGTCGCCACGTTCCGCGGCCGCTCCGGCGACCTTGAACACGCAGAGGTCCCCCGCGATCCCGCGCCGTTCGTGCGCGCGGTCGGCGGGCGCGCTCACCACGTCATCCGTGACCCGCACCGTGCGGACGCTGATCCCGGAGGCCTCGAGCGACCGTGCAGCTGTGTCGAAGTTGAGGACGTCGCCGGCGTAGTTGCCGTAGCTCAGCAGCACCCCGCCGCCGTGCTCGGATGCATTCGCGACCGACGTGACCTGCTGGGCGCTCGGGCTGGCGAACAGGTTCCCCATCGCCGCACCGGCCGCGAGCCCGTGCCCGACGAGCCCGCCGAACGCCGGGTAGTGCCCGGATCCGCCGCCGATCACGAGCGCGACCGTGCCGTCCGGCGACGTGGTCGACCGGGCGACCCCGCCGTGGACCTTCCGGACCCACCGCTCGTTCGCGGCGACGAACCCGTCGGTCGACTCGTCGGCGAAGTCCGCCGGGTCGTTGAAGAGCCGGGTCATCGCTCGTCCCCCTGGGTGCGCACGTGCGTGGTGTCGAGCAGCTCGTCCGCCTTCGCGCCACGGAAGTACTTCGTGCAGAAGATCATCACCGCGGCCACGAACGCCAGGACCCCGAGCGACACGATGCCGAACGCTCCGCTGTCCGTGGGCACCACGTCGTTGATCGCGGTGCGCATGATCGGCGCCACGAACCCGCCGAGGTTGCCGAGCGAGTTGATGAGCCCGATGCCCGCGGCCGCTGCGGCCCCGGTCAGGAAGGCCGTCGGGTACGCCCACGTGATCGGTCCCACCGCGAGGAAGCTCGCGACCGCCAGCGTGATGAACAGGATGCCGAGGATCGGCTGCCCGTTCGCGCCGGCCCAGGCGGACCCGAGGATCGACAGGCCGGTGGTGATGTAGAACCAGGTGCCCCAGCGTCGACGCCGCCCGACGGTGTCCGCCCGCGAGCCGACGAGGTAGCAGGCGACGAGCCCGACGAGCCACGGGATCGCCGCGACCAGCCCGACCTGCCAGCCGACGTCCTGCCCGAGCAGCGACGAGACCTGCTGCGGCAGGTAGAACGTCGTGCCGTACACGGCGACCTGCAGGCAGAAGTAGATGATCGTGAAGTACCAGACGCGGCCGCTGGCCAGCGCCTTCCAGATGCCCGTCGGGCCGTCCTCGCTGCGGGCGGTGTCCTCGCGGGCCATCGCTGCCGTGAGCGAGTCCTTCTCGCCCGGCTCGAGCCACTTCGCCTGCTGCGGACTGTTCGTCAGGAACACCAGGGCCGCGATGCCGGCCAGGACCGCGAGCAGTCCCTCACCCGCGAACATCACCTGCCAGCCGTGGAACGGGGTGGCCTGGTCGCCGAAGCTGATCAGTCCGCCGGACAGCGGTGCGCCGATCATCTGCGAGAACGGCTGCGCCAGGTAGAAGATCGCGAACATCCGCACGCGGACCTTGTTCGGGAACCACTCGGACAGGTACATGATCACGCCGGGGAAGAGTCCGGCCTCGGTCACGCCGAGGATGAACCGCAGGATGATGAACATCGTGTCGTTCGTCGTGAACGAGAACAGCGCGGCGACGATGCCCCACGTGATCGCGATGCGGGCGAGCCAGAAGCGTGCACCCAGGCGCTTGAGCAGCAGGTTGGACGGGATCTCGAAGATCGCGTAGCCGATGAAGAAGATGCCGGCGCCGAGCGCGAAGGCGGCGTCGGAGATGCCGCGGTCGACGCTGAGCGCCTCCTCGGCGAACCCGACGTTGGTGCGGTCGAGGAACGCGACGAAGTACAGGATGACGAGCATCGGCATGAGGTGCTTCGTCGCCTTGCCGATCGCCGACTTCAAGGCCGGGTCGTGCGTGGACCCGAGCGCGGGGGCAGGGGGAAGTGACACGGGTTCGCTCCTTTGCGAGCACGGTGCGGTGGTTGGGAGGGGACGGTGCGGTGGGTTGGGAGGGGACGGTGGACCCGTCAGTGCATGTACAGGCCGCCGTCGACGTTCAGCGTCTGGCCCGTGACGAACCCGGCGTCCTCGCTGATGAGGTAGGCGATCGCGGCGGCGATGTCCCTCGGGGTGCCGATCCGCGGCAGCACGCCGTCCGCGGCCATCGCGGTCTTGCGCTCCTCGGTCAGGGTGCCGCCCATGATGTCGGTGTCGATCGGCCCGGGGGCGATCGCGTTGACGGTGACGCCCTGCGGGCCGAGCTCGCGGGCGAGGCCGCGGGTCAGACCGATCACCCCGGCCTTCGCGACCGTGTACGGGGTCTTGCTGAAGGTGCCGCCGCCGCGCTGGGCGGAGACCGACGACAGGTTCACGATGCGGCCGTAGCCGTTCCGCACCATCGACTCCGCCGCCCGCAGGCTCGCGAAGTGCACGCCGTCGAGGTTGATCGACAGCACGCGGTGCCACTCCCCCTCCGGGAGGTCGAGGTAGGCGTGCGCCGAGGACACCCCGGCGAGGTTGACCAGGGCGACGATCGGGTCGAGCTCGGCCTCGATCGTGTCGAAGGCGGCCCGGACGGCGGTCTCGTCGGCGACGTTCGCGCCCACGCCGACGGCCCGGACGCCGTGCTGCTCGCGGATCTCGGTGGCGACCGCCGCGCTGGCGTCCTGGTCGAGGTCGATGATGCCGATGTCCCATCCGGCCTCGGCGAGGTGGTGGGCGGTGGCGCGGCCGATCCCCCGGGGCGATGCGGCCCCGGTCAGGACGGCGGTGCGGTGCTGCTGTTCGTTGTCCATGGTGTTCCGCCTCAGTGGATCGGGGCCGGGCCGAGCTCGTCGAGGAGCTTCTGCATCGCGACGTAGGCCTTGTTGCGGTAGGCGACGAGTTCCGGCGTGCGGTCGGCGGGCACCTCGAGGTACCCGGCGCCCGACTTCGTGCCGAGCTCGCCCGCGTCGACGTGCTGCTGCAGGGACGGCGGGGTCGCGAAGCGCTCCGGCCAGCGGGTCTGCAGCGACTCGAAGCAGAACGCGTACACGTCGAGTCCGGCCATGTCGGCGATCGCGAACGGGCCGAAGAACGGCAGGCGGAAGCCGAACGTGGTCCGCACGATGGTGTCGATGTCGTCGGGGGTCGCGATGCCCTCGTCGGCGATCTTCGTGGCTTCCTCGAACAGTGCGTACTGCAGGCGGTTCAGCACGAACCCGGTCGAGTCCTTCACCCGCGCGGACTGCTTGCCCGTGGCCGCGACGACGGCCTCGCCGACCGTGATCGCGTGCTCGTTCGTCGTCGGGTGCGGGATGAGCTCGACGCCGGGGATGAACGGCGCCGGGTTCGAGAAGTGCACGCCGAGGAACCGCTCCGGACCCACGACGGCCTCGGCCAGCGACTCGATGAGGATCGTCGACGTGTTCGAGCCGATGACGGCGTCCGGGCGGGCGGCCTCGCTGATGCGCCGGAGCGTGGCGTGCTTGATCTCGAGCTTCTCGGGGACGGCCTCCTCGATGAAGTCGGCCGAGGCGACCGCTTCCTCGATCGAGGCGGCGGCGCTGAGGTGGGCCTCCACCCGCGACACGGCATCAGCGGGGAACAGCCCGTCCGCGACGAACTGCTCCGTCTCGGTGATGAGCCGGGCGCGGTTGGACGCGGCGATCTCCGCCGAGACGTCGGCGATCCGGACGGTGTGACCGGCGAGGGCGAGGACCTGGGCGATCCCGCCGCCCATGTAGCCGGATCCGACGACGGCGATGTCGAGGGTGCTCATCGGGTGACTCCTTGCTTCGTCGCCCCGACCACCGAGGTGGCGAGGACGGAACGGATGTACTGCTGGTTGGTGGCGCAGACGCCGAGGCTGTCCCCGCCGTACTGCTCGGTCATGACGATCCCGCGGAAGCCGTCGGCGACCGCGTCGCGCAGGACCTGGCGGTAGTTGATGAGTCCGGCCTCCATGGTGCTCGGCGCACTCGTCGCCCAGCTGCCGTCGCCGGCCTCGTCCCGCGTGTAGTTCTTCACGTGGAGGTAGTTCGTGTACGGCAGGGTCTTCGCGAACAGCTCCTTCCAGTCCTCGACCGGACGGTGGAGGCGGATGAGGTTCGCGACGTCGGCGTTCAGCCCGACGTTGTCGAGGCCGATCTCCTCGACGAGTCGGACGGCGCTGTCCGCGGTCCCGAGGTACGTGTCCTCGTACAGCTCCAGCGCCATCGGGAGTCCGACGCTTGCGGCGTGCTCGCCGAGCTCACGCAGACGGGACACGGCAGCGGCACGGACCTCCGCGTCGTCCGGGTCCTTCGGGCCCTGCGCGGTCCAGAACCAGAGCGCCTTCCGCTGGGCCTCGTTGAACGGCTGGTGGAGCCCCGTCGAGAACACCTGCATGCCCCACTCGGCCGCCGCGTCGATCGTGCGGTGGGCGTAGGCGAGGTTGTCCTCCTCGTGCCCGGGCTGGACGACGCTCTTGCGCTGCAGGTGCACCGACGGGATGCCGACGCCGTGCGCCTTCGCGATCGCGAACAGCTCGTCGCGGCGGGACCGTTCGAGGTCGGCGGGCCGGATGTGGCTGTCGGCGAGTTCGGCGAGCGAGAACCCGACGGCCTCGATCTGGGCGAACACGTCGTCCCACACGGCCGGGTCCGCGTCGTGGAAGGCGACGCCGTCGCGCGTCACCTGCGGGAACCCGTGCAGACACGTCGCGATCGGCCAGGTGTCGGCCGTCCAGCTGCTGGAGTCCCAGTCTTGGTCGACCCAGTCCTGCGGTGTGCTCACGGGATGCTCCTTCGCATGTCGGGGTTCGTCGTCGAACCTCTTTCCTATAGGAAAGATACTCCGTCGTCGGAGATTCGCAACTGATCGGACCAAACCCCTCGTCCGGGGGGCTCCGAAGGAGGGCGGGCACGGAGGATCAGGACGCCCGTCCCGTTGACCCGAACCTCGGGACGGGCGTCCGCCCGGGCCGGATCAGGCGGTGTGCGACGCGTCCGCTCGCGACCGCAGCCGCACGGCGTCGATGTGGTGCCGCATCGCCGCGACCGCCGATGCCGGGTCCTCGGCGAGTGCGTCGAGGACGGCGCGGTGCTCCTGCACGGCTCGGTCGGTGTCGTCGCCACCACCCTCGACGATCTGCCGCATCCGGTGGACGCGGGTCGTGATGATCTCGGACATCTCTTCGAGGAACGGGTTGCGCGTCGCGTCGAAGACGACCTGGTGGAACTGCCAGTCGGCCCGGAAGAACCGCGCCATCAGCTCCTCGGACGCCGCACCCGCACCGATCGCGGCGATCTCCTCGGCCACGGCCGCCTGCTCGGCGAGCGCCGTCGCCAACCGTGACCGCAGGGCGGGGACGTCGCCGCGCGCAGCCAGTTCGACGGCCCCCGACTCCACGATGAGCCGGGCGTCGAAGAGTGCCTCGAGCTGGTCGCCGGCGAGCGGCGGGGACACCCGGTACCCCTTGTTGGCCTCACGCGTGACGAGCCCGGTGCGTTCGAGCTGCACGAGCGCCTCGCGCACCGGGGTCGGCGAGACCCCGAGGGAGCGGGCCAGTCCGTCGATCGACAGGCGCATCCCCGGTTCGACGTCGTGCCCCATCAGGACCTCGAGCACCCGGTCGTAGACGCGGTCGCGCAGCCCGAGCTGGGTGATGCGCTCGGTCCCGAAGCCCGGCATCGTGGTCGACATGCATCGATCCTAGAGAATCCAGGATCGCGGGCGCCTCGCCCCGCTCCGGATCAGTAGAGCGCGTCGATGCCGATCAGGTCGCCGAGGCCGAGGGTCCGCTGGCCGGTCTCGCACGTCGTCGACGCGGGCTTCATCACGAGGCCGCTCGTCGCCGCGGTGTGCCCGAGGCCGTACGCGTGCCCCCATTCGTGCGTGGCGACCCCGCGCAGGTCGAAGCGCTTCCCCGAGCAGGTCGACGCGGCGGACCAGTCGACCGACGTCGAGTACCGCTGGTCGGCCTCGACCGCGACGCCCGAGCGCGACCAGACGCAGGTCACCGCGAGGGTCCCGGCGCGCAGCGATCCCCACCCGACCATGTTCGAGCCGTCGGACGCGCCGCAGCCACCGGTGGCGGTGACGCCCATCGCGCGCTTCCGGCTGCCGAGGGGCGTGTCGTCCGCCGTCGACTTCACCGTCCGGCCGCACGCCGACGTGGTCCCGGTCCAGGCGTCGGCACCGGCGCCGATGGCTGCTGCGCCGGACACCTTCTGGTTGTTCGGGTTGTAACTCCACTCGACGGTGTTGGCCCAGCGGAAGCCGAGCTTCGTGTACGCCGTCGCGGAGCAGCTGGACGTCCCGCCCGTGGCCGCCGTCGACGACGCTCCGCCCGTGGCCCGGAGTCCGGAACCGCCCGGGAGCGTCCGGTGCGCGAGGGCGGCACGCTCCTGGCGGATGGCTGCCGGCGCCCCGGACCACTGGTCGTGCACGAGGACCGCGACGCCTGAGCGGCCGGTGTTCGTCACCGACACGTCCCCGTCATCGGTGCTGCCCGCTGCGCCGACCGGCATCGCGGAGACCGTCGTCCCGACCGGCGGCACCCGGAACTGCCGACCGTCCGGCAGCACGACCGTGCCGGACGAGACGGCACACCCCGACGACAGCGCGGCGACGGTGATCCGGTCCCCGCGGCAGGACGGTGCGGCATCGGCGTGCGGGACGCCGACCGACGTGGTGACGACCGCGGCGAGCGCGATCCCGAGCACGACCGCCCCTGCGGTCACGGTGGACATCCGCACGTTGTCGACCCTCCTGGTCCCCTGTACCGGCAGCCCCCTGCCGGGCGCAGTCAGTGTGCGGACCCCCGGACGGCGCGGTCAACCCCCCGAACTGGCCGTGCGTAACCTGAGCGCCGCTCTCCTATTCTCGGAACCGGCGATCCGCCGCACACGACCCGCAGAACGGAACCACCACGATGGCACGACCCGAACGCGCCGCCGGACGACCGAGGCAGCTCGTCCTGCCCCTGGCAGCCCTGGCCGTCACCGCCGCGACCCTGCTCGCCGCCACTCCGGCCGCCGCAGCGCCGGCCGCCACCCCGGCGGCCGCAGCGACGGCCACCCCGACCTCGGCCGCCACGACCCCGAGCCCGACGGCCGCGGCCACGGCCGCCACGGCACCCTCGACCGCCACGCCGCCGTCCGCGACGACGACCGCTCCGGCCGGAGCACCCACCGACCTGGCGACCGATCCGCCCACCGCCCCGACGACCCCGGCGCTGCGGTCGTTCACTACTGCAGCCCCCACCGTCACCGGCAGCCTGAAGGTCGGTGGGTCGCTGACGGTCGCCGCGCCGGCCTGGAAGCCCGCGCCGACGACGGTCGGCTACCGCTGGTACCGCGACGGGGTCGCGATCGGCGACGCCTACAAGACCCGGTACACCCCGACCGTGTCCGATCGGGGCCACAAGCTCACCGTCTCGATCACCGGATCGCGGTCCGGCTACGAGACGGTCACGCGCAACAAGTACGTCGGGATCGTCGCCCGCGGTGACGCCCCGCGCGCGACGAAGAACCCGGCGGTCACCGGCATCACGCGGAGCGGCAGCGTCCTGACGACGTCGCAGGGCGCCTGGAACACCTCCGGCCTGACGTACCGGTACGAGTGGTCGCGCAACGGGACCGTCGTCCCGAGCATGACCGGTCGGACCTACCGACTCGGGTACTACGACGTCGGGGCGAAGATCTCGTCCCGGGTGATCGTGTCGAAGAACGGCTACACCGACGGTGCCGCTCGCAGCGCGGCCACCGCGGCGATCTCGAAGGCCGCGGTCGCGTTCTCCGGGGACGGCACGTTCCGCGTCGGCACCCAGGTGAAGGCCGGCACGTACTACTCCACGACGAAGACGAGCCAGCTCTGCTACTGGGCACGGCTGAGCAGCGCACAGGGTCGGTTCGACGACATCCGGGCGAACGACCTCGGCTCGGGTCAGCGACTCATGACGATCTCCAGCTCCGACAAGTACGTCGAGCTCGACGACTGCGGTTCCTGGTACCCGGTCGGTTCAGCCGGACCGAAGCTCGCGAGCATCACCTCGGACGGCGTCTACGTCGTCGGCCCCCAGGTCAGCGCGGGCACCACGTGGCGCACGTCGGCTCCGGCGGGCTGCTACTGGGCGACGTACTCCGCGGCTGACGGTGACATCGAGTCGATCATCGCGAACGACTACCGCGACTCCCGGGCGACCGTCACCGTGACGGTCCCGAAGAACGCCGTGGGCTTCGAGTCGAGCGGCTGCGGCACCTGGAAGAAGGTCGGCTGACCGACGCGCACCGCGTCGGACGGGAGGCACCTGGGGGCCCCGCACCGCGCCTCCCGTCCGACACCGCGACAGCGGTCAGGGCACCTGCACGAACCGCGGCGCACCCCGCTCCCGCAACCGGAACCCGAGGTGCTGGTACAGCCCGATCGCCCCGGTGTTGCCGGCGGCGGCGTGCATGAGCGGCGTCTCGCCCCGCGCGCGGATGCCGTGCGCGACGTCGAGCACGAGGCGTCGTCCGAGCCCCTGCCCGCGGAAGTCGGCGTCCGTGCACACCGCGCTGATCTCGGTCCACCCCGGCGGGTGCAGGCGTTCCCCGGCCATGGCGATGAGGCGGCCCTCGCGCCGGACGCCGACGTACCGGCCGAGCTCGATCGTGCGGGGCAGGAACGGCCCGGGCTTCGTGCGGGCGATGAGCTCGAGGATCTCGGGGACGTCGTCGGGGGTGAGCTCGACGGCCTCGGGGTCCGGAGCGCCCTCGATGTCCTCGCCGGTGAGCTGCACGCCCCCGGAACCCTCGACGGCGTGCCAGCCCTCGGGGAGGACGGCGGACGCACCGACGCCGAAGACCGCGCCGGGTCCGAGCAGCGCGCGCACGTCGTCCCAGTCCGCGGCCGTCGGTCGCTCCGGGATCCCGGTCCAGACCGACACGTCGGGCAGGTACCGCGCGATGTCGCCGCGACGCTCGGCGAACCGGGCGTGCTCGCCGTTCAGGGACGCGAGCGCGGGGTTGTCGAGCAGCCGGGTCGGGGTGCCGTCGTCGGCGATCGTGAGGTCGAGCGTCCGCACCGCCGCGCCGCGGGGGTCGCCGCCGCGGAAGCCGAGGTCCTCGAGGCGGCGCCGGTCCCCGTCCTCCCAGCCGGCCGTGTCCGCGACGACGGCGGCGGCGTAGGTGTTGCGGGCGTGGTCGACGACGGCCTCGACGTCCGTCGCGGTGGTCAGGACGACCGCTCCGGGTCGGGTCAGGTCGGTCGTCGGGGCATCGGTCGTCATGGGTCCATCCTGCGACGCCGCGGACACCGACCGCACATCGTTGCACCGCGTGACACAGCGGCCGGCGGCAGGCGCTACGCCAGCCGCGCCGCCACGAACGCCACCATCCGCCGCACGAGCTCCGCGCGCGACGTGGCCCGGCGGTACTCGTGCCCCTCGCCCGCGAGCTCGAGGTACTCCACGTCGTGCGACCTCGCCGTGAGCGCCTCGACCACCTGGTGCGCCTCACCGATCGGCACGTTGGTGTCGAGCTCGCCGTGCACGACGAGCAGCGGCGCGGTGACGTCGTCGATCGCCCGCATCGGCGACAGCGAGTCGAGCAGCGCGGCGTCGTCCACGGGGTGCCCGTACTTCGTCGCGGCCGCCGAGGCGATCCACGGCTCGGTGTCCCGGTAGAACGTCGCGAAGTCGCTCATCCCGCACACGGCGACCCCGGCCGCGAAGACGTCAGGGGTGAAGGCCAGTGACGCGAGGGTGGCGTACCCGCCGTACGAGCGGCCCTCGACGGCGACGCGGGAGCGATCCGCGCACCCGTTCGACACGAGGAACCGCGCGCAGTCCACGACGTCGGCGAGCGCGTTCCACCGCAGTCCGAGGTCGTCGGCGTGCACGAAGTCGCGTCCGTACCCGCTGGACCCGCGGATGTTCGGTGCGAACACGGTGATGCCGGCGGCGGCGAGCGCCTGGTGCTGCGGTGAGAAGGTGGGTCGCTCCTGCGACTCCGGTCCGCCGTGCAGGTGGACGAGCGCTGCGCGCGGCTCGGGAGGCACGGCACCGACGTCGGGACCACCACCGGTCGACGACGTGGCCGGCTCCACCGCCCGGTACAGCCAGCCGGTGATCTCCAGTCCGTCGCGCGCCGCGAAGCGCTCGAGCGTCGGCTCGACCAGCGGCACCTCCGGCAGCCCGGGGACGCCGGTGACCCGGCTCCACGTCAGCGCGTTCGTGTCGAGGCGCCAGAGCTCCCGCGGCCGCAGGGGTCCCTCGACGGCGAGCAGCACGCTGCGCCCGTCGCGGCTGAGGACCGGGTCGGTGACGACGTACCCGGGCAGGTCCGGCACGGGCGTCCGCGAGGCGTCGTGCGTGTTGATGAGGTCGAGTTCGCTCCGGCCGTCGACGTTCCAGACGAGCAGCAGGGTCCGGCCGGCGTCGTCGGCGTCGAGGTACTCCAGTTCGGCGTCGTCGCGCTCGGTGATCCGCCGGGGTGCGCCGCGCCAGCCATGCGGGCCGACCGGCTGGGCCACGAGCCCGCGGCGGGGCAGCCCGGCCTCGGTGGCGACGTAGGCGACGAGCGGACTGGTCTCGCTGGCGGGTGCCGGTCGGAGGAAGGCGATCTCCGCCGAGCCGTCCGGCGAGTCGGCGAGCAGCGCGTGGCTCTCGTCGGTGAGCCGGTCGACGACCACGACGAACTCGTGGCCGCGCTGCCCGTCCCGGAGCACGACGAGGCGCTCCTCGACGCTGAGGTCGAGGATGTGGATGAGCTCCCCCACCGCGAGGTCGTCGCGGTCGCCGGAGACGGGGTCGACGAGGTACGAGCGGGCGGGCTGGTCGGCCTCGGTGGACGGCAGGGTGATCACGACCCGGTGGCCGCTGCGGCTCCACGGGCCGAGTTCGGCGTGCTGGTACCGCGACCCGGCGATCTGCGCGGCGTCGGTGCCGTCGGGTCGGACCACCCAGACCTGCTGCTTCACGCCGCCGTCGGTCGCGATGGCCACGGCGAGCCACTCCCCGTCGGAGGACCACGTCACCCGGATCACGGGGTCGTCGGACAGCCGGATCCGCACGGGCTCGGGTGCTTCGTCGCCGACGACGACGTCCTGCACGAAGACCTCGGGGGTGCCGTGCCGGTCGCTCACGAACGCGACGCGGCGGGCGTTCCGCGTCATGGTGGGCCCCCACGATCCCCAGGCCGCGACGAGGCGCTCGCCCAGGTCGGCCGCCTGCCGGGCGCGTGCCGACGGCTCGAGGTGGGTCGCGCCTCCTGGCCGCACGGCGGGCCCGCTCACCGCACCCCCTGCTGCTGCAGCCACATCTCGATCAGGCCGAGCTGCCAGAGCGCGTTCGCGCCGATCTCGGTCCGCGTGCTGTTCGGGTCCTGGAGCATCCGCTCGACCGTACCCGGATCGAAGAGCCCGCGCTCCCGCGCCTCCGGGGCGTGCAGCGCTTGCCGGACGCGCTCGAGGTACGGACCCTCGAGCTGCCGGATCGCCGGCACCGGGAAGTACCCCTTCGTCCGGTCGATGACGGCGTCGGGGACGATGCCGCGGGCCGCGCGCTTCATGACGCCCTTGCCGCCGTCCGCGAGCTTGAGCTCGGGTGGGATCGCGCCGGCGAACTCGACGAACTCGTGGTCGAGGAACGGCACGCGGGCCTCGAGTCCCCACGCCATCGTCATGTTGTCGACGCGCTTCACCGGGTCGTCGACGAGCATCGTCATCGTGTCGCTGCGGAGCGCGGCGTCGACGCTGGTCTCGGCTCCCGGCACGGCGAACGCGGCGTCCACGAACGCCGAGGGCGTGTCGTCGTCGCTCCGCCAGCGCTCCCCGAGCAGGGGTTGGAGTGCCGGCCACCGGCGGTCCATGAACACCGAGCGGTAGACCTCGGCGGCCTGGTCCCGCGGGACGGAGGCGAGCGGCGGGTACCAGCTGTAGCCGCCGAGCACCTCGTCCGCACCCTGCCCGGACTGCACGACCTTGACGTGCTGCGACACCTCTTGCGAGAGCAGGTAGAAGGCGACGCAGTCGTGGCTGACCATCGGCTCGCTCATCGCGCCGATCGCGCCGTCGATGCCGTCGAGCAGGCGCGACGAGGGGATGCGGATGCGGTGGTGGTCGGTGCCGAAGTGGCGCGCGACCTCGTCGGAGTACTCGAACTCGTCGCCGGACTCGCCACCGGCCGACTCGAAGCCGATGCTGAACGTGGCGAGGTCCTGCTGCCCGGCTTCGGCGAGCAGTGCCACGACGAGCGAGGAGTCGATCCCGCCCGAGAGCAGCACGCCGACCGGGACGTCGGCGACCATGCGGCGCGCGACCGCGGTGCGGAGCTTCGCGGTGAAGGCCTCCTGCCAGTCCTGGTCGGTCCAGTCGGCCTTGTCCGGGTCGCGCTCGAAGCGGGGCTCCCAGTACGTCTCGTCACGGGAGGTCCCGTCGCGCTCGATGACCCGGACGGTCGCGGGCGGCAGCTTGCCGACGCCGGACAGGATCGTGCGGGGCGCCGGGACGATCGAGTGGAAGGTCATGTACGACGCGAAGGCGACCGGGTCGATGCTCGTGTCGACGCCACCACCGGCCAGGACGGCGGGCAGTGAGCTCGCGAACCGCACCCCGCCGGGGACCTCGGCGACGTAGAGCGGCTTGATGCCGAGCCGGTCGCGGGCGAGGACGAGCCGGCCGCTGGCGTGCTCCCAGATGGCGATCGCGAACATCCCGACCAGGTGGTCGACGAACCGGGTGCCCCACTCGGCGTAGGCGGCGAGGATGACCTCGGTGTCCGAGGTCGAGAAGAACTCGTGGCCCCGGCCGCGCAGCTCGTCGCGGAGCTGTCGGTAGTTGTAGACCATGCCGTTGTAGGCGATGGTCAGTCCGGCACGGGGGTGCACCATCGGCTGCGCGCCCGCGGTGGACAGGTCGACGATCGACAACCGTCGGTGCCCGAGCGCGACCGGTCCGCGCGCCCACAGCCCGTCGCCGTCGGGGCCGCGGTGCACGAGGCAGCCCGTCATCCGCGCCACGGCCGCGACGTCCGGCGCCGTCCCGTCGAACCGGAGTTCTCCCGCGAGTCCGCACATCAGCTGTCCCCTGCCGTTCCGGTGATCCAGGTGTCCTTGGCGCCGCCGCCGCGCGAGGAGTTCACGACCATGCTCCCCTCCGGCGCGACCCGCGTGAGCGCGACGTCGGCGAGGTGGGTGTCGTCCGGCCCCGTGCCCGTGACGTAGACGAAGGCACGCAGGTCGACGTGCCGGGGGTCGAGGCCGGCTGGGCCGATGGTCGGGTGCGACGACAGCTGCACGACCTCCTGCCCGACCCAGCGGTCGGGCTCCGCGGCGATCGCCCGGCGCCGCTCGGCGACCTCGGGAGCGCTCGCGCTCGGACCGATCAGGACGTCCCGACCGCCCTCGCCGTCGACGGGCTTCGTCACGAGCTCGCCGACGCGGTCGAGCACGGAGAGCCGTTCGCCCTCGATGCTGGTCCGGTACGTCGGGACCGAGTCGAGCAGCGGCTTCTCGTCGAGGTAGTACCAGATGAGGTCCGGCACGGTGACGTACATCGCCTTGTCGTCGACGAGCGCGTTGCCCGGCGCGTTGGCCAGGTGCACTCCGCCGGCTTCGGCGACGTCGAGGATGCGCGCACCGAGGTCCGGTGCGTGCTCCGCCGCGAGCGCGCTGACGTCGCGGTCGATGCGCAGGTACAGCCCGTGCAGCACGTCACCCGTCCGCGCCTCGACGACGTGTCCGTCGCGGACGTCCAGGTCCGAGCCGGCCAGGAGGCGCAACCCGGCCCCGTCGGCCAGCCTGCGGTGCTCGAACCACGCGCCGGCGGCGGGGCCGTCGCTGATCAGCGCGATCACCGGGTCCGGTTCGCCGGTCACGGCGGTCGCGTTCGTGCGGAGCGTGTCGCGGAGGCGGTCGACCACACCGTGCGGGTCGAGCAGGTGCTCCGGCCGTGGGGCGTCCGGCACCACCTCGTCCATCAGCTCGCGGAGCGCGATGCCGTACGCGACGCCGGAGGGCGACCGGACGTTGTCCTCGAGCACGCGCCACCCGCCGAACTCGTTCCGGACCAGGTCGAACCCCATCACGGGCGCACGCACGGCGTCCTGCGGCAGCCGGGCGGCCGCCGGGTCCCACCCGTTGGCCCCGACGAACTGGCGCTCGTCCATCGCGCCGTCCGCCACGATCCGCCGGGGCCCGTAGGCGTCGCGGAGGAACAACTCGATCGCGCGGGCGCGCTGCCCGAGGCCGGCGGCGAGCTGGCTCCACTCGTAGGCGCTGACGGTCCGCGGGACGAGGTCGCAGCCGAACGCCTGGACGCCGCCGTCGACCACGAAGCCGACCTCGTGCTCGCGGGTCCAGGTGTCGCGGGCGGCGCAGCGTTCGATGGTGGTCTCGGCGTCCCACCCGCGGAAGAACACCGCGAGGTCGCGGAACGCGGGGCGGGGCCGGGCTCCCGGTCCGACGGCCTCGTCACCGGCGCGGACGCGGTACGACGGCAGCGTCACGGTCGGGTGCTCGGTGCGACCGGAGGGCGTCCCGGCGGTGTCCTCGACGACCGAGGCCACGACGTCGTCGAGCTCGCCGCGCTCGGCGTACGCGGTGCGCTGCCGGTCCGTGGAGTTCCCGCGAGCGAGGGTGTCCTCGACGAGCTCCGCCACCGTGCCCCAGTCGCCGAGCTCCTCGAGCTCCGGACGGAGCCGTGAGACGAGCTGGCGGACGGCGGTCTCGGCGGGCAGCCGCTCCGGGTGCTGCCCGAGCCCGAGCAGTTCGCCGGTCAGGCCACCGCGGGCGGCCTGCCACATCGCCGCCCGGTGCAGGGGCTCACTGCGCGGTCGCCACTCGGCACCGGACTCGACCGCCTTCTCCGCCTTGCGGACGGCGGCGCGGAACAACCCGGCGATGAGCACGGCGTCGTCCACGATCGGCGTCGCGTCGCACACCCGGAGCTCGAGCGTCGGGGCGTGCGAGGACGGCCGCACGTCGAAGTACGCCATCTTCTTGTCGGCGATCACCCCGGACGCGATGAGGTCGTCGAGCATCGCGTCGTACTCGGCGGCGTCCTTGACACGCCCGAAGCTGCCCGCCGAGGGCCAGCGCTGCCAGATGATGCTGCGGAACGACGAGTACCCGGTGTCCTGCCCGTTCCAGAACGGACTCGACGCACTGAGCGCCAGCAGCACCGGCAGCACCGGGGCCACCCGCTGGGCGATCTGCACCGCCAGGTCGCGGTCGCTCACACCGACGTGCACCTGCAGGCCGCAGATGAGCTGTTCGTCGACGAGCATCCGGTACTGCTCCTGCATGCGGCCGTACCGCCCACCGGAGGTCAGCTCGAAGTCGGCGTACTCCGACCGCGGCGCGGTGCCGGCAGCGGCGATCGTGACCCCGGCGGGGGCGATCGCGGCGCTCAGCTCGCTGCGCAGGTCGACGATCACCCGTCTCAGGTCGTCGAGGGTGCGCACCACGGGGGTGTTCGTCTCGATGGTCGTGCGCTGGAGTTCAGCGCCGAACCGGTCGGCGGGCAGTTTGGGCAGAAGGCGCGGGGCCTTCGCGGAAAGTCGTCCGGAATCGAGGTCGATGAGGTGCAGTTCTTCCTCGGCGCCGAGCGTCAGCTCTGCACTCATGGGCCGAACCTATCGCCGCACCTTGTGGAAGGCCCCGCCCGACGGCAGATCGTCGCATGCTCGAAACAATGCCGCACGGGGTACACCCCGCTGGGAGCGGCAGCGCCGCGGCACGTAGGAACGAAGGATGCCCACCACCGTGTTCTGCCTGCACGCCCTCGGATCGAGTTCCGAGGAGTTCGTCGGGCTGCGGTCCCGCCTCGCCGGGACGCTCGACCTGGTCGGGATCGACCTGCCCGGGTTCGGCACCAGCACGGCGGCGACCGGCACCACCGTCGAGGAGATGGTCGTGCTCGTCGAACGTGCGATCGGCCGGAGCGGTGCCACCGACTGGGCGCTGATCGGGCACTCGATGGGCGGGAAGGTGGCGTCCGTCGTCGCCTCGCGCACCGTCGACGGCAGCAACGGCCTGTTCGGCCTGCGCGCCGTGGTGCTGCTCGCCGCGTCGCCGCTCTCCCCGGAGCCGATGGACGAGGAGCGCCGGCAGACCATGCTCGACTGGGCGTCGGACGGCGAGATCGGCCCCGACGAGGCCGATGCGTTCGTCGACGCCAACACCGCGTCCCGCCTCGACCCGGAGCCGCACGCGATCGCGGTGCACGACGTCGAGCGCGCCGTCCCGCAGGCCTGGACCGACTGGCTCGTCCGCGGCAGCCGCGAGGACTGGTCGACCGTCTTCCCGCCGAACCCGGTCCCCGCCCTGGTGCTGGCCGGCGCCGAGGACGGCGACCTCGGCCCCGAGGCCCAGCGGATGCTGAACCTGCCGCACTGGACCGCGGGCGAGTTCGACGCGGTGCCGGACGCCGCGCACCTGCTGCCGTGGGAGCAGCCCGACGCCGTCGCCGACCGCATCCGCGACTTCTGGCACCGCCGGGTCGACCACGGTCCGCTCGTCCCCGCCGAGACCGCCCGGGTCATCGCCTCCCCCCGCGTGAGCGCACGGACCCGCGGCATCCTCGCCGTCCGAGCGCTCCCGGACGCCCCGGACCGCGAACCGCGTGCCCTCACCCGCGAGCAGCTCGACACGTTGCGCGCCGTGGCCCGCGTCGTCGTCCCGCAGCCGGGCGACCGCCACCTCGACCTCGCACTCCGCGTCGACGACCAGCTCGCCGACGAACTCGGCGACGGCTGGCGACCGGACGGCCTGCCCGCCGACGTCGAGGCCTACCGAGCCGGACTCGACGCACTCCGCAGCGACGCCGCGCAGGGCGACGAGCACCTCGCCGGGGTGCTCGACGCGGTCACCGCGGGCGAGTACACACCGACGGCGGGCCCGCTCGACGGTTCGCAGCTGCGAGCCTGGCTCGAGGACGCCAGCGTCGACCTCGCCAAGCAGTGGATGGCACACCCGGCGACGATGGCCGCGGTGGACTACGACGGCTTCGCCAACGGCGGCGACGGGCTGCGCAAACAGGGCTTCCTGCTCCTCGGAGCCGGCGAGCGCGAAGCATGGGAACCGACGGGAGCCGGACGATGAGACTCGACCACCAGCGCCACCACAGCGAGGACGAGGTCGTCGACGTCGTCGTCGTCGGGACCGGCGCGGGCGGCGCACCGCTGCTCGCCACCCTCGCCCGCCGAGGCCTCAGCGTCGTCGCGCTCGAGGCCGGCCCGAACACCGACCCGGAGCAGTACACCCCCGACGAGGTCGAGGCGCCCGGGGACATCAACTGGATGGACGAGCGGATCAGCGGCGGCAGCGCCCCGACCGCCTTCGGCCCGAACAACAGCGGCACCGGCGTCGGCGGCTCGACCCTGCACTGGGGCGCGTTCACACCGCGGCCGAACCAGCACGACATCCGGCTCCGCACCGACTCCGGGCAGGGCGAGGACTGGCCGATCGACCACGCCGAGCTCACCCGCTGGATCGAGCAGGCCGAGCACGACGTCGGCGTCGCCGGACCCGCGCACTACCCGTGGGACCCGGAGCGCCGCTACCGCATGGGCCCGCCGCCGCGGAACGCCTCGTCGGACATGATGATCCGGGGTGCCGCCGCCGTGGGCATCACCGCCACGGACGCTCCCGTCGGCCTCACCACCGAGGACCGGCACCAGGAGCACCACGGGCTCCGCCAGGCCTGCGTGTCCTGCGGTTCCTGCCACCAGGGCTGCCGGAACGGGGCGAAGGTGTCGATGGACACCACCTACCTGCCCGCCGCCGTCGCGTTCGGTGCGGAGATCCGCGCCGAGGCGTTCGTGCACGGCATCGAGCTCGACGCCAGGGGCCGGGTCGAGGCCGTCGTCTACCGCCAGGACGGCCGCGACCACCGGCAGCGCTGCCGCACGCTCGTCCTCGCCGCGGGTGGCATCGAGACCCCGCGCCTGCTGCTGCACACCGGGATCGCGAACAGCAGCGGCCAGGTCGGCCGAAACTTCACCGCGCACGGGGCCACCCAGGTCTGGGCGACCTTCGACGAGTCGATGCGGTCCTACCGCGGGTACCCGTCGTCGATCATCACCGAGGACTTCGTCCGCCCCACCGACGCGGACTTCGCGGGCGGCTACCTCATCCAGAGCCTCGGCGTGCAGCCGCTGACGCTCGCCACCTCGCTCGTGCGGGGCGGTGGGCTCCGCGGCGCCGCGCTCGTCCGGGCGCTGCAGGACTACCCGCGCATGGCCGGCGTCGGCATCAACGCCGAGTGCCTGCCGTACGACGACAACCGGCTCGTGCTCGCCGACGAGGTCGACGCGAACGGGGTGCCGAAGGCCCGCGTCACGTTCTCGCCCGGGTCGAACGAGGAGGCCATCACCCGCCACGCGGTGCGCACGATGACCGCGATCGTCGAGGCAGCGGGCGGCACGGACGTCCGGGTCCTCGACCGCACGGCGCACACCGTCGGCACGGCGCGGATGGGCACCGACGCGGGGAACTCGGTCGTGGACGCCGCCGGCCGGTCGTGGGACGTGCCGAACCTGTGGGTCGTGGACAACTCGGTGTTCCCGAGCTCCCTCATCGCGAACCCGGCGCTGACGATCATGGCGCTGTCGCTGCGCACCGCCGACCGGCTGCTCCGCGACGACGCATCGGCCGACCGCGAGCAGGCCGCGACCGCCGTCGCCTGACGCGCGAGCCGAGGGACGGGAGGCGCGGTGCGGGCTCGCACCGCGCCTCCCGTCCGTCATCGGTGACGGTCAGTCGTCGGTGGGTGCCCGGTCCTCGATCGGCACCACGACCGGATCCGCCCGGCGCGCACGCATGCGCGCACGGCGGTCGACGTCGAGGTCGTCCTCCGGTGGGTCGTTCGCGTCGGAGCCCACGAGCCAGGTGAGCCCGCGCAACCCGCGCCGGTCGTCGGACACGAGTGCGATCGACCAGAGCGCGCCCTCGTGCTCGGCGGCGCGGCGCTGGGCCCAGTCGACGGCCTGCAGGACGTCGGCCTCGCGCAGGTCGGTCGTCTCCGTCGCGAACACGTCGCCGTCGGGGCGCTGGACGTACACGCGGAAGCGAGGGCGCGGGTCCTCCCACGTGCTGTCGCGCTCGTCGACCTCGATGACGTCCATCCCCCGAGCCTACGAGTCCGGGTCAACCGCGGGTGCGCGCCAACCGCCGGTTCAGCGCCCCGTTCAGCAGCGCCACGAGCAGCCCCACCGCGAACACGAGCGTGCCGAAGCACAGCACCTGCGGCGGCATCCCGGCCTTGGCGGCGCCGTACACGAACAGCGGGAACGTGACCGAGGGCCCGGCGACGAACGAGGTGATCACGTAGTCGTCGATCGACATCGCCAGCGCGAGCAACCCCGCGGCCAGCATGCCCGGCGCGAGCAACGGCAGGGTCACGAGCCGGAACGCCTGCAGCGGCGTCGCGCCGAGGTCCCCCGCGGCCTCCTCGAGCGCCCGTGACGTCCCCGCGATCCGCGCCCGGAGCACCACGACGACGTAGGCGACGTCGAACGCCACGTGCGTGAGCAGGATCGTCAGGAACCCGGTGCCGAGACCGACCGACAGGAAGAACGACAGCGACGCGGACCCGACGACGATCGACGGCGCCGCGATGTCCGCGAACACGACGGCGTTCACGGCACCGCGCCCGGGGAACCGGTAGCGCTCGAGCGCCAGGGCCAGCGGGAGGCCGATCGCGACCGAGATGATCGCGGCGAGGAACGCGATGACGACCGAGGTGACGAACGCCTGTCCGAGGCCGGAGACGTTCACGAGGTTCGCGTACCAGTAGGTCGTGAACCCGTTCCACGCGAACGACAGCCGGTTCGTCGGTGCGTCGTTGAACGAGTACACGATCATGTAGACGATCGGCACGAGGGTGATCGCGATGGTGACCCAGTACACGATCGCGAGCCACGGCCCGCGGCGGTTCACCCCGTGTCGGCCGGGTCGGCGCGCGGCCGTCCCGGTGGCGGGTGCGGCGGGAGCGGTGGCGCGGGGCGGTGCGACGGCGGTCATACGAGGTCCTCGAGGTCGTCGGTGCCGGAGACGCGGGCGTAGATGAACAGGATGATGCCGAGCACGACCATGAGTACGGTCGAGAGCGCCGCGGCGACGTTGTACTGCTGGTTGCCGGAGTAGGCGTCCTGGATCGCCTGCCCGATCGTGTACGTGTTCGTGCCGCCCAGGAGCGCCGAGTTCACCGGGTCGCCCACGCTGTCGATGAAGACGAGCAGGACACCGGCGAAGATGCCCGAGCGGGACAGCGGCAGCGTGGTGTGCCAGAACGCCCGGACCTTGCCGGCGTACAGGTCGTTCGCCGCCTCGCCGAGTCGGGGGTCGATGCGTTCGAGCGCGGCGTAGATCGGCAGCACCATGAACGCCAGGTCGTTGTAGGCGTCGCCGAAGATCACCGCGCCACCGGTCCCGAGGATGTGGAAGTCCTTGCCGGCCAGGCCGATCGCCTGCAGCGCCGTGACGACCGGCCCCTGCGAGGCGAGCACGAACGCCCACATGTCGGTGCGGATGACGAACGACACGAGGAAGCTCACGAACACGAGCATCAGGAGCGGGTTCTTCCACCGCGGCGACACCCGGAACGCGATGAAGTACGCCACCGGGTACCCGACGATGATCGTCACGACGGTCGCGGCCGCGCCGTACCAGAGCGACCGGCCGAGGAACGTCAGGTACGGCACCTGCGGGTCGATGAACAGCGAGCCGTAGATTCCCCAGTTCCACGTGAACGTGTAGCCGTCGTCCGGGTTGCCCGACATGAGCGAGACGATGAGTCCCGACACGAGCGGGATGACGAAGAACACGGCCAGGTACGCGGTGCCGACGACGGCGAGCAGGAACGGCACCCGCAGGCGACGACCGTGCCGCACGGGCGCGGGTCCCGGTCCGGCCCCGAGACCGGCGGTCCCGGCCGTCCCGACGGCGCTCACGACTGCACCACCGCGTTGAAGATGCCGTTCCACTCGGAGTACTCGTCGTAGTTCTCGAACACCCGGAACTCGTGCGACTTGTCGAGCACCTCGGACGACGGGAACACCAGCGGGCTGTCCGCCACGGTGGGGTCGTCCAGCTCGTCACGGACGTAGTCCTCCGCGGCGGGCACCGGGCAGACGTAGTTGACGTAGTCCTCGACGATGCCGGCGATCTTCGGCGTGTAGTAGAAGTCCATCCACTCCAGGGCCGACACCGGGTTCGCCGCCTGCCGGGGGATCATGAGGTTGTCGTGCCACATCATCTGGCCTTCCTCCGGCGTGACGAACTGCAAGTGCTCGAACCCGGACTGCTGCGCCTGGAACACGTCGCCGGACCACGCCTGGGTGATCCAGGTGTCACCGTTCTCGAGCTTGTTGATGTAGCTCTGGTCGTAGAACCCGGTGACGCTCGGGCGGAGCTTCCGCAGCCAGTCCTGGGCCGTCCGCCAGTCCGCGGGGGTCGAGGTCTCCGGGGCGATGCCGTTCGCGAGCAGCCCGAGGGACCCGAGCTCGGTGTTGTCGCTCATCAGCCCGACGCGGCCCCGGAACGCCGGGTCGAGCAGGTCCTGGAACGACGTGATCTCGCGGTCGATGTACTTCGGGTTGTAGGCGATCCCGGTGAACCCGGTCTGCCACACGACCGAGTGCTTGTTCCCGGGGTCGTAGGTCGGGTCCTTCACGGAGTCGCCCGCGTTCGCCGCGAAGTTCGGCAGCCGTGAGTGGTCGAGCTCGCACACGAACCCGTTCTTGATCATCTGCGTCAGCTCGAAGCCGTTCGTCATCACGACGAGGTCGTAGCCGGTCGCCCCCTGCGCGCGGAGGATCGGGGACACCGTCGCGTAGAACGTCGCGTTGTCCTGGATCACGGCCTGGTAGTCGACCGAGATCCCGGTGGCCCGCTCGAACAGCTGGATCGACTCGGACTTGCCGTGGTCGGAGTCGATGTAGAGCGGCCAGTTCGCGAAGTTGAGCTGCTTCGTCGCCTGCTGGTCCTTCCAGAACCGCTCCCAGTCCACCGGGTGCTCGGCGAGCGACGCCGCCGACCCCTTGATGCTGCAGCCGGCGAGCAGGGCGGCGACCGCGGCGGCCCCGCCGCCCGCGAGGAACCCGCGACGGCTGACGCGTGCGGACGTCAGTCCGCGCACCAGGTCCGGCCGCGGACTCACGCGACGACCCCCGCGGTGGCGGGTGCGGACTGGAGGCGCGGGTCGGCTCCGGCGGTGACGGTCGCGTCGGACGCGGGGTGCGCCTCCAGACCGAAACCGTGGTCGACGCCCCACGTGAGCCACACCTCGGTACCGGTGGCGATGCGCGGTCCGCCCTTGGAGTTCTGCGCGAAGACGGAGACGCGGCCCGCGCCCGGCACGTCCACGAGGTACTGGGTGCTGACGCCGGAGAAGGACACGTCGACCACACGGCCGGGGCCGAGGATGTTGCGACCGGCCTCGGGTGCCGGCTCGGCGGTGCGGATCTTGAGCTTCTCGGGACGGACGCCGACCACCACGTGTCCGGTCGTCGCGACGGCCCGGTCGGTCGGGACGGCGATCGTGCCGGCCGCGGTGGCGACGACGAGGAGTCCGCCGTCGGTGCCGCGGACCTCGCCCTCGAGCAGGTTCGACTGCCCGAGGAAGTTCGCGACGAACGCCGTGCGGGGCAGCTCGTACAGGTCCTGCGGGCTGCCCATCTGCTCGATGCGGCCGCCGTTCATGACGGCGACCGTGTCGGCCATCGTCATCGCCTCCTCCTGGTCGTGCGTGACGTGCAGGAAGGTGAGACCGACCTCGGCCTGGATCGTCTTCAGCTCGAGCTGCATCTGGTGCCGCAGCTTGAGGTCGAGGGCGCCGAGGGGCTCGTCGAGCAGGAGCAGGGCCGGGCGGTTCACGATCGCGCGGGCGAGGGCGACGCGCTGCTGCATGCCGCCGGACAGCTGCGCCGGAGGCTTCGACGCCGAACCCTCGAGCTCGACGAGCCGCAACGCCTCGGTCGCCTTCGTCATCGGGTCCGGGATGCGCCGGCGCTTCAACCCGAACGCCACGTTCTCGAGCACGCTCATGTGCGGGAACAGCGCGTAGTTCTGGAACACCGTGTTGACCGGCCGCTGGTACGGCTTCGTGTCGGTGACGTCCCGGCCGCCGATCGTGATCGTGCCGCTCGTGGGCTCCTCGAGGCCGGCGACGAGCCGGAGCGTCGTCGTCTTGCCGCAGCCGGACGGCCCGAGCAGCGCGAAGAACGAGCCGGCCGGGACCGTGAGGTCGAGGGCGTCGACCGCGGTGTGGCCGGGGAAGGACTTGGTGATCCGGTCGAGCCGGAGATCGGCTCCCGATTCGGCGAAGGTGCCGGTCATTGCCATGGTGCCTCCTGCTGCTCGTGCTGCTCGGGGTCGGGTTCGGGCTCAGCCGATGTAGGACATGACGTGCTTGATGCGGGTGTAGTCGTCGAACCCGTACTGGGACAGGTCCTTGCCGTAGCCGGAGTGCTTGAAGCCGCCGTGCGGCATCTCGGCGACGATCGGGATGTGGGTGTTGATCCACACGCACCCGAAGTCGAGGTCGCGGGCGAAGCGCATCGCCCGCGCGTGGTCCGTCGTCCACACCGAGCTCGCCAGGCCGTACTCGACGCCGTTCGCCCACGCGAGGGCCTGCTGCTCGGTCGAGAAGCGCTGGACGGTCTGCACCGGGCCGAAGATCTCGTGCTGCACGGCGCGGTCGTCCTGCCGGAGCCCGGAGACGATCGTCGCCTCGTGGTGGAAGCCGCGGTCGCCCAGGCGGTGGCCGCCGAGCTCGATCGACGCGTGGTCGGGGAGGGTGTCGATGAACGACCGGACCTGGGCGAGCTGGGCCGCGTTGTTCACCGGGCCGAAGTACGGGTTCGGTGCGTCCGGGCCGGTCTGCGCGTCGGTCCGCGCCGCCTCGGCGAGCGCCGCCACGAACTCGTCGTGGATGCCGTCCTGCACGAGCAGGCGGGTGGCGGCGGTGCAGTCCTGCCCGGCGTTGAAGAAGCCGGCGGCGACGATGCCGGCCACGGCGGCGGGGACGTCGGCGTCGTCGAACACGATCACCGGGGCCTTGCCGCCGAGTTCGAGGTGGGTCCGCTTGAGGTCACCGGCGGCAGCGCGGGCGACCTCGATGCCGGCGCGGACGGAGCCGGTGATCGACACGAGCTGCGGTGTGGGGTGGTCGATCATCGCGGCACCGGTCGTCCGGTCCCCCACGACGACGTTGAGGACGCCCGGCGGCAGGAACTCGGCGGCGACCTCGGCCAGCAGCAGGGTCGACAGCGGGGTGGTGTCGCTCGGCTTGAGCACGGTCGTGTTCCCCGCGGCGAGCGCCGGCGCGAACTTCCACACCGCCATGTTGAGCGGGTAGTTCCACGGGGTGACCTGGGCGACGACACCGATCGGCTCGCGCCGGATGAACGACGTGTGGTCGGTCATGTACTCGCCGGCGCTCCGCCCCTCGAGGTTCCGGGCGGCGCCGGCGAAGAAGCGGATCTGGTCGACGGAGAGCAGGATCTCGTCCTCGACGAGGGTGGCGCGGGGCTTCCCGGTGTCGAGCGACTCGAGGTCGGCGAACTCCTCCGCCCGCTGCTCCATCGCGTCGGCGATCCGGAAGAGCGCGAGCTGTCGTTCCGCCGGTGTGGTGCGGCCCCACGTCCCGAACGCGGTGCTCGCCGCACGGAAGGCCGCGTCGACGTCGGCGGCGCCGGACACCGGCGACGTGCCGTAGACGTGCTCGTCGGTCGGGTCGATCAGGTCGAAGGCCGCGTCGGCACGGACCTCGACGGATGCGCCCCCGATGAAGTTCCGGACCTCGCTCGTCTTCGTGGTCTCCCGCATGGCGGCGATACTGGCACGGAAAAAGCCGGTTCGGAAGACTTGTAACAACGGAAATCGTCGTGAAACACGGTGTTCACAACGGATTCCCTTGCGTTCTGGGCGATGGCGCTGCAATGCTGTCCGGCATGGCGGCAGCACCACGACGTCCGGGACCGATCGACGACACCTCGAAGCGGATCATCGAACAACTCCAGGCGGACGGGCGCCGTCCGTACGGCGAGATCGGCAAGGCGGTCGGTCTCAGCGAAGCGGCGGTCCGGCAGCGCGTCCAGAAGCTGACCGAGACCGGCGTCATGCAGATCGTCGCGGTGACGGACCCCTTGCAACTCGGGTTCCACCGCCAGGCGATGATCGGCATCCGGGTCAGCGGCGACACCCGAACCGTCGCCGACGAACTCGAACGGCTCCCGGCGGTCGACTACCTCGTCATGACCGCCGGGAGCTTCGACCTCATGGTCGAGGTCGTCTGCGAGGACGACGACGACCTGATCGAACTCCTGAACGGCACGATCCGGGCGATCCCGGGCGTCGCCGGCACCGAGACCTTCGTCTACCTGCAACTCCGCAAACAGCTCTACGACTGGGGAACGCGATGACCATCTCCGAACGACCCACCACCCGTCTCGGCTCCTACGACCCGTTCGCACCGGTGGACGACGCCGCGCTGCAGCAGAAGTCGCGCGACCACCTGTGGATGCACTTCGCCCGGCACGGTGCGAACCAGGCCGGTGCCGACGTGCCGATCATGGTGCGCGGCGAGGGGCACCACGTCTACGACAGCCACGGCAAGGAGTACATCGACGGGCTCTCCGGCCTGTTCGTCGTCGCCGCGGGCCACGGCCGGAAGCGCCTGGCCGAGATGGCCGCCAAGCAGGCCGAGACGCTGTCGTTCTTCCCGATCTGGTCGTACGCGCACCCCGCGGCGATCGAGCTCGCGGACCGGTTGGCCGACCACGCCCCCGGCGACCTCAACAAGGTGTTCTTCTCGACCGGTGGCGGCGAGGCCGTCGAGACCGCGTTCAAGCTCGCGAAGTACTACTGGAAGCTCCGCGGCAAGCCGATGAAGCACAAGGTGATCTCCCGCGCGGTCGCGTACCACGGCACCCCGCAGGGAGCGCTCGCGATCACGGGCATCCCGGCGATGAAGCAGATGTTCGAGCCGCTCGCGCCGGGTGGCTTCCGCGTGCCGAACACGAACTACTACCGCGCCGCCGAGATGGGCTTCGCCGGCGAGAGCGAGGAGGAGTTCGGCTTCTGGGCGGCCGAGCGCATCCGCGAGATGATCGAGTTCGAGGGTCCGGACACCGTCGCCGCGGTCTTCCTCGAACCGGTGCAGAACTCCGGCGGCTGCTTCACCCCGCCGCCCGGGTACTTCCAGCGGGTCCGCGAGATCTGCGACGAGTACGACGTGCTGCTGGTCTCCGACGAGGTGATCTGCGCGTTCGGTCGGATCGGCACCATGTTCGCGTGCGACACCTACGGCTTCGTGCCGGACATGATCACGTGCGCGAAGGCGATGACCTCGGGCTACTCCCCCATCGGCGCGACGATCATCAGCGACAAGCTCTTCGAGCCGTTCTCCACGGGCGACACGACCTTCTACCACGGGTACACGTTCGGCGGGCACCCGGTCTCCGCCGCCGTCGCGATGGAGAACCTCGACATCTTCGAGGAAGAGGGGCTCCTGCAGAACGTCCAGCAGAACGCCCCGCTCTTCAAGGCCGAGCTCGACACGCTGCGCGACCTGCCCATCGTCGGGGACGTCCGTGGTGACGGGTACTTCTACGGCATCGAACTCGTGAAGGACAAGGCCACCAAGACGACCTTCGACGACGCCGAGTCGGAGCGCCTGCTCCGCGGGTTCCTGTCGAAGGCGCTGTTCGACGCCGGGCTGTACTGCCGTGCCGACGACCGCGGCGACCCCGTCGTGCAGCTCGCGCCACCGCTCACCATCGGGCAGCCGGAGTTCCGCGAGATGACCTCGATCCTGCGGAGCGTCCTGTCCGAGGCCTGGACGAAGATCTGACCGTGACCGGCTACCGGGGCGTCTCGTTCTGGCTCGACGCGCTCGTCACGAGTGGCCGCGACGACCTGACGCCCCGCCCGCCGCTCGACGGCGACACCACCGCGGACGTCTGCATCGTCGGCGGTGGACTGACCGGTCTCTGGACCGCGTGGTACCTGCACCAGGCCGACCCGCGCCTCCAGGTCGTCGTCGTGGAACGCGAGATCGCGGGCTTCGGCGCGTCCGGACGCAACGGCGGCTGGTGCTCCGCACTGTTCCCGCGGTCCGCCGAGGCGATCGCCCGCGAGCACGGCCGCGACGCGGCCCTCGCCCTGCGTCGGGCGATGCGCGACACCGTCGACGAGGTCGGGCGCGCAGCGTCCGAGGCCGGAGTCGACTGCGACTACGTCAAGGGCGGCACCGTCCTCTACGCGCGCTCCGTCGTGCAGGAACGCGCGGCCCGCGACGAGGTCGCCGCCTCGGCCGCGTGGGGCGACGACATGACGTACCGCGACGCACGGCCCGGCGATGCCGCCGGATCGGCCGGTGTCGCGTGGACGCCGGACTGCGCGCGGGTCCAGCCCGCAGCGCTGGTGCGCGGCCTGGCGGCGGCCCTGGAGGCGCGGGGCGTCCGGATCGCGGAGCACACGCCCGCCGTCTCGTGGGGTCCAGGGCACGTGGTCACGTCGCGCGGGACCGTCACCGCCGGTGCCGTGGTCATCGCGGTCGAGGGCTACGGCGCGCAGCTCGAGCAGACGAAGCGGCGCATCCTGCCGCTGTACTCGCTCATGATCGCGACCGCTCCCCTGCCGGTCGCGGTGTGGGACCGTGTCGGGCTCGAACACGGGCAGACGTTCTCCGACTACCGGCACCTGCTCGTGTACGGGCAGCGCACGGCGGACGACCGACTGGCGTTCGGCGGACGCGGAGCCCGCTACCACTGGGGGTCAGCGATCACCCCCGGCTACGACCGGGTACCACGCGTGTTCGAGCACCTGCGGCGGTCCCTGGTCGAGCTGTTCCCCGCCGTCGCCGACGCCCCGGTCACCCACACGTGGGGCGGACCCCTCGGGGTGCCCCGGGACTGGTGCGCCTCGGTCACGTGGGACGGCCACGTCGGGACCGCCGGCGGCTACGTCGGCGACGGCCTGTCCACGACGAACCTCGCCGGACGGACGCTCGCCGACCTCGTGCGGGGTGTGTCCTCGCCGCTGACCGCGCTGCCGTGGGTGAACCACCGGTCGCCGGACTGGGAGCCGGAGCCGCTGCGGTTCCTCGGGGCGAACGCCGGGCTCGTGGCCACCGACCTGGCCGACCGCGAGGAAGCACTGACCGGGCGGCCGAGCCTCGCCGCCCGCCTGATGGCACCGCTGACCGGAGGACACTGATGGCTGCACGCGATGCCGACGTCGTCGTCGTGGGGGCTGGGGTCGCCGGGCTCGCCGCTGCTCGAGCGCTCGTGCAGGGCGGGCAGCGCGTCGTCGTGCTCGAAGCCCGCGACCGCATCGGTGGCCGCACCTGGACCGACGACGAGATCGGGGTGCCGGTCGACCTCGGAGCCTCGTGGATCCACGGCATCGAAGGGAACCCGCTCTGGTCCCTGGCGTCCGCGTTCGGGATCGAGACCGTCGAGTTCACCGTCGGCAGCTTCCAGTTCGACGGGCGGCCGATCGGCTGGCACGCCCCGTCCGGACGGCGGTTGACCGCGCCCGAGGCCGCGTCGTTCGTCGCGGACCTGCACACCGTCGACGCGGCCCTCGCCGCGGTGGTCGCCGACGCCCCGCCGCCGGCGACCTACGCGTCCGCCGTCGACACCGCGCTGCGGTCCCTGCAGTGGCAGGGCGACCGGGCCGCGCGGATCCGCGAGTACACGGCGCACCGCTCCGAAGACCTCTGCGGCGCCCCGGTCACCGTGCTCGACGCGCACGGGCTCGACGAGGAGCACGTCGCCGGCGACGAGGTGGTGTTCCCCGGCGGCTACGCCCAGTACGCGCACGCCCTGGCGGCCGGGCTCGACGTGCGGCTGTCCTCCGTCGTCGCCGCCGTGCGCTCGTCGTCCTCGGGCGTGGTCGTCGGGCTCGCCGACGGGACGACCGTGTCCGCTGCGGAGGTCGTCGTCACGGCGCCCCTCGGCGTGCTGCAGGCCGGCGCGATCACGTTCGAGCCACCGCTCGAGCCCGCGGTGCTCGACGCGATGGGCCGACTCGGGATGGGCGTCTACGACAAGGTGTTCCTGCGGTTCCCCGAGCGCTTCTGGGGTGACGACTGGGTGGTGCGGCAGCAGGGTCCGGCCGGGGTCGACTGGCACTCCTGGTACGACATGTCCCGGGTGACCGGCGAACCGGTGCTCGCGGCGCTCGTAGGCGGTGCCGGCGCGCGGCGGATCGAGTCGCTGCCCGATGCCCTGGTCGTCGACGAGGCGGTCGAGGCGCTGCGCCGGATGTTCGGGCCCACGGTCCCGGAGCCGGACGGCGTGCGGATCACCCGGTGGGCGGCGGACCCCTTCGCGCGCGGGTCGTACTCGTACCTGCACGTGGGGGCGTCACCGGACGACCACGACCTGCTCGGCACCCCGTCGGGGCGGGTGCAGCTCGCCGGTGAGGCCACGTGGGGCGACGACCCCGCGACGGTGCACGGGGCGCTGCTCTCCGGGCTGCGGGCGGCGGGGCGGTTGCTCGGGCACGAGGTGTCGGCCGGGTCGTTGGCGGGGCCGCTGCCCGGCTGACGGGCGGGGCCGGAGTCGGCCGGATCCGGCCGGCACCCGCCGCCCGGTCGGGCGTGACGCTCCGTCAGTCGAAGGCCGGGGTGTCCGCCGAGCACCGCACCGCGTCGCCCGGCCGCGCCGACGTCTCGCTCGCGATCTCGCGCTTCCCGTCGAGCAGGATCCGGCACGTCGCCGTGGCCCCGGCGCCCGGCGTCGCCCGCACCGACGCCCGCTGTTCGGCGAGGACGATCGCGTCGTGCTCCCATTGCGACCCGTCGCCGTCCGAGGACCCGGTCTCCTGCTCGTCGAGCCGGTGCACCGCGGGCGCTTCGCCCCGTCGCTCGGCACCCTCGACCCGCACGTCCGTGAGCGCGGCCCCGCTCGGCTGGTCGACGCGGACCTCGTAGGTCACGGACCAGGCATCGCCCGTCTGCTGCTGGACGAAGCTGCACCCGGTCGCGAACACCGCGACGGAGCCGGCGACCACGGCGGCGGCGAGGAGACGGACGGTGGGACGGTTGCGTTCGGACATGCCACCAGCCTGCGCACCGACCGCCCGCGGATCGTCCTCCGGGCGACGCGACCCCGTGCGACGACGGATCGATCCCGGGTCCTCCGAGCGGTTGACATCGGCACCGTCCGCCCGCGCAGTCAGTACCGTCGACCGCATGGGAACCGTGCTGCCAGGCGTGATCGCGTTCGTCGTGGGGGTCGTCCTCGCCGTCGGGGCGCTCGTGCCGTGGACGGCGTGGGAGTACCGCCGTCACGGGCAGCTCGGCTTCCGACGCTCGCTCGTCGCGTTCGGCACGCTCGTCTACGCCCTCGCGCTCGTCACCTACACGCTGCTGCCGCTGCCCGACGACGTCGCGACGATGTGCCGGAACACGGCCTCGCCGCAGCTGACGCCGTTCGCGTTCCTCGGGGACGTCGCGAAGGAGGGCGGGATCTCCGGACCCCGGTCGCTGCTGTCCAACCCGGCGTCCGCGCAGGTCCTGTTCAACGTGCTGCTCTTCGTGCCCCTCGGTGCACTCGCCCGGCACGCGGTCGCCCGGAGGCGCGTGTTCGCCGGCCTGCTCGTCGGGCTCGGCGCCGGGTTCGTGGTGTCCCTGCTCATCGAGACGACGCAGCTCACCGGCGACTGGTTCCTCTACCCGTGCTCGTACCGCCTCTTCGACGTCGACGACCTGCTCGCGAACACGACCGGCGCCGTGGTCGGCACGCTCCTCGCCCCGCTCGTGGGGCTGCTCGCCGGGTCGGGGCGGACCACCGACGCGGACGCCCCGCGCCCGGTCACCGCGGCACGACGGTTCTCCGGCATGCTCGCGGACGTGCTGGCGATCTGGCTCCTGTCCGGCACGCTGAGCGTCGGGACCGCCCTGGTGTGGGCGATCGCCGGGCGGGACGACCAGGACCCGGTGCTCGGCACGCTCATCACCGCCGGTGCCCTGGTCGCCCCGTTCGCACAGCTCGTGGTCGTGCTCGCGACAGGCCGGACCCTCGGTGAGCACGTCGTCCGGCTCCGTCCGGCCCCGACACCGGGGACCGGGAGGCGCGTGGTGCGCTGGGCGCTCGGCTCCGGCGGGTGGGCGGCACTGCTCGCCGTGGACGTCCCGTTCTCCGCGTTCCTCGCGTTCGTGCTCGCGGTGACGTCGGTCATCGCGGTGTGGGCGACACGCGGCCGGCGTGGGTTCGCGCTCGCGGTGATCCGGGCGGAGGTCGAGGACGACCGGGTGCCGGCGCGCGTCGGCTGAGGGGGTCCGACGGGTGCCCCGCGCCGGCAAGAGCGCGGGACACCCTGGGCTCAACCCTTGCGCCACACGTCGTGCAGGAGCCGGGCCAGGGTCACGAGCAACGTCGCGATCCCCAACCACGGCACCTGACGGCGTCGACGCGGTTCGTCGTCGGAGGACATCCGAACCACCTTCCGTGTCAGCGCCGGCGGACACGAAGAGCAGGGGCCGAGGGACGTGCGACCCGACGGTGATCGGGCTACGCTGGCTCCGAGTTCAAGCTCGGGACGCATCGTGTCCCTCGTTCTCCACTCGGAGAGCAAATCGAAGCCCATCGCTGTTGTCCCAGCGGTGGGCTTCATCCTTGCTCGGGCCACGCTCCGGCGGTGACGCGGCCCGCCACCAGCCTACTGATGTTCCATGTTCCGGTGAGAGCGACACGGGGGTCGTACTGACCGGACGCTCACGGGTCGCACGGGCCCGGAACGGTGTTCGAGTGCCACACTCGGAGCCGTGACGACGACGCGGACCACACCCCGGCACGAGCACCGCGGGCCGGTCGCCGTCGCCGTGCTGGTGAACCTCGCGCTGAGCCTGTTCCTGCCCGACGAGGTCCTGTTCTTCCCGTCCTGGGTGGTCCCGCTCCTCGGGGTACTGCTCCTCACCCCGCTCATCGTGTTCAACCCTCGGCGGCTGACCCGTGAGACCACCTGGTCGCGGTGGCTGTCCACGGGCCTCGCGGTCCTGCTGACCGTCGCGAACCAGCTGACCGTCGTCCGCACGGTCGACGAGCTGCTGCACGGGCACCCCGACGGCGGCGCGGTGCTCCTGACCGCCCTGCAGGTCTGGGTGAGCAGCATCATCGCGTTCGGGCTCGTGTACTGGGAGCTCGACCGGGGCGGCCCCGTCGCCCGACGGCAGCCGGGGCTGTGGGTGACCGACCGCGCCGACTTCCAGTTCCCGCAGGAGACCGACCCGAAGACAGCGGCCTGGCGGCCGGTGTACCTCGACTACCTCTACGTCGCGCTGACGAACATGATGGCGTTCAGCCCGACGGACACGATGCCGATGACCATCCGGGCGAAGATGATCATGGCCTACCAGTCGATCGGCGGGTTCATCCTGCTGGCGCTCGTGATCTCTCGCGCGGTGAACATCATCAGCTGACCGAACTCCCGACGAGCGACTCCGACACGTCCCAGAGCCGAGCGGCGTCCTCGTCACGGAGCAACGGCGCCCACGGCTTCCGACGGCCGGCCGGTCCGCCGAGCTGCCCGGGTCCGGTCGGACCGACGAAGCCTCCGTCGAGGTCCGCGTCGGTCGCCGCGAGCAGGGCCGGCTCCGCCGCCGAGGCCGGGGTCCCGACGAGGAGGCCGCGCGCCGACAGCCAGCGGATCAGCCGGACGGCCACGGTGTCGCCCGAGCGTCCGATCTCCGGGCGTGCGGCGAGCAGGCTCGTGGGTGCGACGCCGGGGTGGCTGACCGCACTCGTGATCCCCCACCCGCCGGCCCGGCTCCTCCGACCGAGCTCGAGGGCGAAGAGCGCGCACGCGAGCTTCGACTGCCCGTACGCCCGCGCGACGTCGTAGTCCCGCTCGGACTGCAGGTCGTCCCACCGGATCGAGGCACGCTGCGCCGCCACGCTCGACTGCATCACGACCCGACCGTCGGCGGCACGGAGCAGGGGGAGCAGGGCGCCGACGAGTGCGACGTGCCCGAGGTGGTTCGTGCCGAACTGCAGCTCGAAGCCGTCCCGGGTCGTCTGCCGCTCCGGCGGGTTCATCACGCCGGCGTTCCCCACGAACACGTCGATCGGCGCGCCCTCGGACCGCATCCGCTCCCCGAGCGTCGACACGGACTCCAGCGAGGAGAGGTCCAGGTCCTCGAGCAGCACGGATGCATCCGGGTGCTGCGCGGCGATCCGGGCGACGGCCGCCGCTCCCTTGTCGCGGTTGCGCACCGGCACGACCACCTCCGCCCCGGCGCCGGCGAAGCGCGCGGCGATCTCCAGTCCGATGCCGTCGCTCGCTCCGGTCACCAGGACCCGGTGCCCGCCGAGGTCCGGGAGGGTGAGTCGTTCGTTCCGTGCCATGGTCCGCCTCTTCCGTCGTGGTGAGCACCCGATCCGGCACCCGAGACGATCGTCGCCGTGTCGTGGACGCGCAACCACGGCCTGACGATCCGTGGCTGCGGTCGACGCCCCGGGAGAGGATGGGCGCATGATCGACCGAGCGTCCCTCGCGGACTTCCTCCGCAGCCGTCGGACGGCCCTGCAGCCCGAGGACGTCGGCCTGCCCCGGGGCCAGCGCCGTCGCACGAGCGGGCTGCGGCGCGAGGAGGCGGCCTTGCTGAGCAACATGTCCGTCGACTACTACGCGCGGCTGGAACGGGAGCGCGGACCGCAGCCGTCCGACCAGATGCTCGCGTCGATCGCGCAGGGCCTGCGCCTCACGATCGCGGAGCGCGACCACCTCTTCCGCCTCGCCGGACACGAGCCCCCGACCGCGGCGTCCGGCGGCGAGCACGTCAGCCCCGGCATGATGCGCATCTTCGACCGACTCGCCGACAGCCCGGCCGAGATCGTCACCGAGCTGGGCGAGACGCTGCAGCAGACGTCCCTCGCCGCCGAACTCACCGGTGACGCCAGCGGCCGACGGGGCGACGACCGGAGCATCGGGTACCGGTGGTTCGACGACCCGGCATCCCGAGACGTCCACCCGGTCGAGGACCACCCCTTCCTGTCCCGGATGTACGCCTCGGGTCTCCGCACCGTCATCGCTCGCCGCGGACCCGACTCCCGGGCCGCACACCTGGCCGAACGGCTGCTCGCGACGAGCGAGGAGTTCCGCGAGGTCTGGGCGCGCCACGAGGTCGGCATCCGCCCGCGTGACGTGAAGACCTACCGCCACCCCGAGGTCGGGCTGCTCACCCTGCAGTGCCAGGTGCTGCAGGACCCCGACAGCTCGCAGAACCTGCTCGTGTACACCGCCGAACCCGGCAGCGAGACCGCCGAGCGACTCCGGCTGCTCGCCGTGGTCGGCTCGGCGGTCGGTCGCGCCTGACCTCGGAGGTCGTCAGGCGCCGTGTGCCTCCTCGGCCACCGGCTGCCACTCGCGCCAGGTCGCCAACCGCGACTCGTAGTCACGCTCCGCGATGCCGAGCGGCGCCTTGCCGAAGAACACCCGCAGCGGCGGCTCGTCCGCGTCGACGACCTTCAGGATCGCCGACCGGGTCGCCTTCGGCTTGCCCGGGTCGGCGGCGGACGGGCGCTTGGACGCGGCCTCGCGCACGTCGGCGTAGGCGGCGATCTCCTCGCTGTGCTTCGAGGACGGACCGGACCAGTCCGTCGAGAACCCGCCGGGCTCGACGAGGGTGACGTGGATGCCGAACCCGCCGACCTCCTGGGACAGCGACTGCGAGATCCCCTCGAGCGCCCACTTCGACGCGTGGTACGCCCCGACCGTCGGGAACGCACTGATCCCGCCGATGCTCGACACCTGGATGATGTGTCCGGACCCCTGCTCGCGCATGATCGGCAGCGCCGCCTGGGTGACCCAGAGCGCACCGAACAGGTTCGTCTCGAGCTGCGCGCGCACCTCGTCCTCGGTGAGCTCCTCGACCATGCCGAAGTGGCCGTAGCCGGCGTTGTTGACGACGACGTCGAGGGAGCCGAAGTGCTCGGCGGCACGCTGGACCGCGGCGATGTCGGCTGCACGGTCGGTGACGTCGAGCTGCAGTGCGAGGAACGTGTCCGGGTACTGGTCGACGAGGTCGTGCACGTCGTCGGGGTTGCGGGCGGTCCCGGCGACGGAGTCCCCGCGCTCGAGTGCCGCTTCCGTCCACTCGCGGCCGAAGCCCTTGGACGCGCCGGTGATGAACCAGGTCTTGCTCATGTGTCCTCCTGTTGTCTGACCGGATCAGCCAACGCCCGGGGCACGGGTGTCACCTCGACGCCCGGGGGACGCGCGCGCCGACCGGACAGCCCCTCGGGCGACACCGACTCACGCCCGGGGCGCCGCGAACTCCCGGTTGACGTCGTCCGGGTCCTGCACGGACAGGATCACGAGCCCGAACGGCGGCAGGCCGGTCACCTCGCCGTGCTCGATCCCCGCCGCGTCGAGCCGGCCCACCGCGGCGTGCAGCTCGTCGACCGAGGCGACCCGGAACGACACGTGGTCGAGGCCGACCCGGTCGGCGTCGAACCGGTCCCCCGCCGGCGCGACCGGCCGCAGGCCCAGGGTCTGCCCGCCGAACGTGAAGGAACACCCGCCGTAGGTCCGCCACGGGTCGTCGTGGATCGTCGGGTCGTCGATCTGGTCGCTGAAGTCGCTCCCGGGCGGCATCCCGAACAACTGCTCGTAGAACGCCTTGCTGCGTCGGATGTCGGTGACCGTCAACCGGACGTGCGAGAAGCCGAGCGGCGTGACGATGGGTTCGCTCATGCGTCCACACAACACCTCGAGGGGGTTGCGCTCGTTGATCGTGCGATCAACAATGGCGTCATGGACGTCATCACCGGCACACCGCAGCCGTCTCCCCTGCACGAGGACACCGGCCGACCCCGACGCCGCCTGCGCGTCGGCCTCGTGCAGTCCCGGTGGCTCGAGGATCCCGCGGCCCACCTTGCCCAGCTCGCGGACGGCATCGCGACGGCAGCGGCGAACGGCGCCACCGCGGTGTTCCTCCCCGAACTGACGCTCTCGCGCTACCCGGGCGACACCCCCGCGACCGGCGCACCGAAGGAGTCGGCCGAGTCGCTCGAGGACGGCCCGACGGTCGCGTTCGCCCGCGCCCAGGCGGCGGAGCACGGGGTGTTCGTGCACGCCTCGCTGTACGAGCGTCCGGCCGCCGACGACCGGCCCGAGGACCCGCGCGGCTACAACACGGCCGTCCTCGTCGCGCCGGACGGCACGCTGGTCGGACGGACGCGCAAGACGCACATCCCGATCAGCGCCGGCTACTACGAGGACACCTACTTCCGCCCGGGTTCCGACGCCGACGCCTTCCCGGTGTACGAGCCGGCCGGACTCGGCGCCCGTGTGGGCCTGCCGACCTGCTGGGACGAGTGGTTCCCCGAGGTCGCGCGGTCGTACGGTATCGCCGGCAGCGAGGTCCTCGCGTACCCGACGGCGATCGGGTCCGAGCCGTCGTTCCCCGCGTTCGACACCGCGCCGATCTGGCGGCAGGTCATCGTGGCGAACGGCATCACCTCGGGGCAGTTCATGGTGGTCCCGAACCGCTGGGGCGACGAGGGCGACATCACCTTCTACGGCTCGTCGTTCATCTCCGACCCGTTCGGCCGCGTCCTCGTCGAGGCACCGCGGGACGCGAGTGTCGTGCTCGTCGCGGACCTCGACCTCGACGCCCGCACGGAGTGGCTCCGGCTCTTCCCCTTCTACGTCACGCGCCGACCGGACCTGTACGGCACGCTCGTCGCCCCCGTCGACGAGGAACGCCACGCGTACGGCGCACGCGACGCGATCGACGCGGCCATCGCCGTGGCGGCGACCCCCACCGGACGCGAGGTGCGCGCATGACGTGGGTCATGCCTCCCGAGACCGCCCCGCAGGAACGCACCTGGATGGCGTTCCCGCGGCCCGGGCTGACGCTCGGCGACGACCCGGCGAGCGCCGAGGCGGCGCGTGCCGTCTGGGCGGCGACCGCGAACGCGATCAGCGAGTACCAGGCCGTCACCGTGGCCGTCGACCCGGTCGCGCGCGACGACGCCCGACGCCTCCTGTCCGGCGCCGTGGACGTGCTCGAGGCGCCCCTCGACGACTTCTGGATGCGCGACATCGGTCCGACGTTCGTGGTCGACGACGTGACCGGGGCCCGTGGCGCGGTGGACTGGGTCTTCAACGGCTGGGGCGCGAACCCGTGGTCGACGTGGACGCGCGACGCCGAGGTCGCCGCCACGGTCGCCGCGGCCGCCGGGGTGGAACGGATCCCGTCGCTGCTCGTGAACGAGGGCGGGGCGATCCACGTCGACGGGACCGGACGCGTCCTCGTCACCGAGACGGTCCAGCTCGATCCCCGACGGAACCCCTACGCCGACCGCGCGCGGGTGGAGCAGGAGCTGGCGCGGACGATCGGCGCGACCGACGTGGTCTGGCTGCCCCGCGGTCTCACCCGCGACTACGACGGCTTCGGCACCCGGGGGCACGTCGACATGGTGGCGACCTTCGCCGGCGCCGCGATGGACACCGTGCTGCTGCACGCCCAGCCGGACCCCGGCCACCCGGACCACCTCGTGATGCCGATCGTCCGACGGGCGATCGAGGAGGCCACGGACGCCACCATCGTCGAGCTGCCCGCACCCGCGACGCTCGCCGACGCCGACGGACCCGTCGACTGGAACTACGTGAACCACGTGGTGGTGAACGGCGCGGTGATCGGGTGCGGGTTCGGGGAGCCGGCGGCGGACGAGCGGGCGCGGGGGATCCTCGCGGACGTGTACCCGGGGCGCGAGGTGCGGACGATCGACGCGCGCGAGGTGTTCGCGCGCGGCGGTGGGCTGCACTGCATCACGCAGCAGGAGCCCGCGGCGCGGTAGACGTCAGGCCGCCGGCGCCCCGAGCCCCACCCGCGGCTGCAACCAGTCGAGCCCCGCGGCGAGCGCCGCCCGCGCCGTCACCCAGCTGTGCCGCCCACCCGGCACGACCCACGTCGCGACGTGCATCCCCGCTGCCCGCGCCCGCCCGGCCATCACGGGCATCACGGGCCCGTAGGTGGTGTCGAGGGCCCCGGCCGCGAAGAACGCGTTCGAGTCCCGGAACGGCGCACCGGCACGCAGCAGCGCCGCCGGCTGCGCAGCCGCCCACGCCGCCCGGTTCCCGGCGAACCCCTCGTCGACGGTCTTCGTCTCGCTGCCGAGCGTGGGCCCGTCCTCGCCGGAGACGTCGATGAGGTTGCCGAACCGCGAGGGGTCCCCCGCCCCGAGCTGGATCGCGCACGTCCCACCCTGCGAGAACCCGCCGATGGTCCACGCGGAGGCCGCGGTCTGCACCCGCAGGTGGCTCGTCACCCACGCCGGGACGTCCTCGGTGAGGTAGGTCCGGCTGTTGCCGAGCGCCCCGTCGACGCACATCGGGTTCGCCGACCGCGGGCCGAGCTGGTCGGGCACGACGACGATCGGTGCGAGGCCACGGTCGACGGTCGCGAGCGCGTCCATCGTCTGCTCGATCGCCCCGCCGGTCTGCACGTCCTCGGGGCCGGCACCGCGGGACTGGCCGGACAGGAGCACGTCGACGGGCAGCGCCGGTGGGTCGGCGGTGAGCGCGGCCGGGGGCAGGTACAGCAGTGCCTGGCGTGCGACGAAGTGCGATCGCGTGGCCGGGATGGTCACCCGGAGCAGCCGCCCCTGCGTCGGCAGGTCGGCCGGTGCGGTCCACGTCCTCGCCAGGTCGACGCTCGCCGGAGCGGGAGTGGACCCGGGTGCCTCGGCAGCGGGGATCCCGCCGGCCGTGGTCGCGATCGGGGCGTGCGCGGAGGGGGGTGCGCTCGGCACGGTCGTCGCGCGGGCCGTGGAGGCGCGGCTCGGCTCCGCAGCGACGGCCCGCCCGCCAGCGGCGGAGCCCGTCCCACCCGCACCGGTCGCGTGGGCGACACCCCACCCACCGGCCGCGCCGAGCGCGAGGCCGACCACCAGCCCGGCGGCGAGCAGTCCTCGTGTCCGTGTCATCGGTCGTCCTCGTCCGTCGACGTCCGGCCCGGTGCCGGTCGTGCCGAGCCGATCGTAGGGAGCCGTGCCGGGAGTGCGCCCGCGGTTCCGGCACCGTGGCTGAGCATCTTCCCGGCCGGTCCCAGGCTCCGGTCGGCAAGCGACACCGCGTACATCCCTGCCTCGCATCGTGTACTCCGTGGCGGGTCCGACGCTGCCCGCGGCGTCGGTATCGTCAGCGGATCGGTCCACCCGATCAGGTCCGCGCACCGCCGCGCGGACCCCGGCCCCCGCAGCTCCGGCTGCGAGCAGGAGGAACTCCCCATGGCGTCACCGACCATCGTCACCGCCCCGCCCGGCACCGCGCGTGGTGGGTCCCTGAAGCGGAGTCTCGGGCTGTGGGCGATCGTCGGACTCGGCCTCGGGTACATGACGCCGACCGTGGTGTTCGACACCTTCGGCATCGTCTCCGGCGAGACGAACGGCGCCGTCCCGAGTGCGTACCTCATCGCCCTCGTGATCATGCTCCTGACGGCGATCAGCTACGGGAAGATGGTCCGCGTCTACCCGGCCGCGGGATCGGCCTACACCTACGTGCGGGAGTCGATCCACCCGAACGCCGGCTTCATGGTCGGCTGGGCGTCCCTGCTCGACTACCTGCTGCTCCCGATGGTGAACGCGCTCATCATCCGCCTGTACCTCGAGCAGGTCTTCCCGGCACTGCCCGCGTGGGTGACGGTGGTCGTCTACACGGTGTTCGTCACGACGGTGATCTGCCTGTCGATGCGCGGGACGTCGAACCTCAACATGGTCCTGCTCATCGGGGCGATCCTCGCGATGATCGCCTTCGTCGTCTTCGCCGTGATCGAACTCGTCGAGGGTGCCGGTGCCGGCACGGTGGTCAGCGCCGAGCCCTTCGTGCACGACGGCGTGACGATGTCGGCGCTCCTCACCGGGGCGACCGTCGTGTGCTTCTCGTTCATCGGGTTCGACGCGGTGACGATGTACACGGAGGAGGCGAAGAGCATCCGCATCATGCCGAAGGCGATCCTGCTGACCGTCCTCATCGGGGGGCTCATCTTCCTCGTCTCGGCGTACTTCGCCCAGCTCCGCTTCCCGACCAACGCCCCGTTCGGCGAGTTCACCGACGACCCGCTGCCCCAGATCGGGCTGCTCGTCGGCGGCAGGGTGTTCCAGGCGATCCTCGTCGCCGCCGGGTTCGTCGCCGCGCTCGCCTCGGGCCTGGCCTCGCACGCCAGCGTCGCCCGCATGCTGCTCGTGATGGGCCGCAACAACGTCCTGCCGAAGAAGGTCTTCGGCTACGTGAGCCCGAGGACCCGCACGCCCATCCCGAACGTCGTCATCGTCGGGGCGGTCACGCTCCTCGCGATGACGTTCTCGCTCGACACCATCTCGGCGTACATCAACTTCGGCGCCCTCATCGCGTTCACGTTCGTCAACCTGACGGTCATCGTGCACTTCGCCTGGCGCGAGGGCCGCCGGCACACCGCCCGTGACCGGTTCGCCTTCATCGCCCTCCCCGGGGTCGCGATGCTGCTGACCGGTGTTCTCTGGTCTCAGCTGCACGCCGACGCCCTCATCGCCGGCGGCGTCTGGGCCGCGATCGGCTTCGTGTACCTGCTGGTGATCACGAAGGGGTTCCGGATCCAGCCGAAGGGCTTCGACGAGAACCAGCCCGTCACCGGCGTCAACAAGCAGCTGACCGACCAGGTCTGAACCACACAGGAGACACGATGAACGACACGGCCACCGTCTACGCGGTCACCGACCCGGCCACCGGCCAGACCCTCGCCACGTTCCCGACCATCACCGACGACGAGCTCCGCGCGGCGATCGACACCGCCGACCGCACGCACGCCCAGTGGTCGCGCACGAGCACCGTCGCCGACCGCGCCGCGCTGCTGCACCGCGTCGCCGAGCTGTACCGGGAGCGTCGGGACGACCTCGCCGCGACGATCGTCCGCGAGATGGCGAAGCCGATCGACCAGGCCGTGGGCGAGGTCGACTTCTGCGCCGACATCTACGACTACTACGCGGACCACGCCGAGGAGTTCCTCGCCGACCAGCCGATCACCCTGGCGGACGGCAGCGAGGGCAGCGCGTTCATCCGGAAGTCCTCGATCGGCGTCCTGCTCGGCATCATGCCGTGGAACTTCCCCGCGTACCAGATCGCCCGGTTCGCCGGTCCGAACCTCGTCATCGGCAACACCGTCTTGCTCAAGCACGCCCCGCAGTGCCCGGAGTCCGCACTCGCGATCGAGCAGGTCTTCCACGACGCGGGCTTCCCCGAGGGCGCGTACACGAACGTCTTCGCCACGAACGACCAGGCGGCCGACGTCATCGCCGACCCGCGCGTCCAGGGCGTCTCCCTCACCGGCTCCGCACGCGCCGGTGCCGCCGTCGCCGAGATCGCCGGCCGCAACCTCACCAAGGTCGTCCTCGAGCTCGGCGGCTCGGACCCGTTCGTCCTGCTGTCGACCGACGACCTCGACGCCGTGGTCGCATCAGCCGTCGCCACCCGCCTCGAGGGCAACGGCCAGGTCTGCAACGCCGCGAAGCGCTTCCTCGTCGCCGACCACCTGTACGACGACTTCCTGGCGAAGTTCACCGACGCGATGGCCGCGGTCTCACCCACCGACCCGACCACGCCCGGTGCCGAACTCGGTCCGCTGTCCTCCCCCGCCGCTGCCGACCGGCTGCAGGAGCAGCTCGCGGCCGCGACCGCCCAGGGCGCAACCGTCGTCACCGGCGGCCAGCGCCAGGGGAACGCCTTCACCCCGACGATCCTGACCGGCGTCACGCCCGAGAACGACGCGTACCGCGAGGAGTTCTTCGGCCCCGTCGCCGCCGTCTACCGGGTCGAGGACGAGGACGCCGCGATCACGATCGCGAACGACACCCCGTACGGCCTCGGCTCGTACCTCTTCACGACCGATGCCGAGCAGGCGCTGCGCGTCGCCGATCGCATCGAGGCCGGGATGGTCTACGTGAACATCGTCGGCGCGGACAGCCCGGAGCTCCCCTTCGGTGGCGTCAAGGCGAGCGGCA
>Ga0308160_10000856_pt1 | contig 49277 bp, 62 predicted proteins | sample PhyFR1_FD_201036 | JGI IMG/M metagenome (GOLD analysis project Ga0308160, IMG submission 201036) | Phyllosphere microbial communities from UC Gill Tract Community Farm, Albany, California, United States - DLSLF.R1 | ecosystem: Host-associated > Plants > Phyllosphere > Unclassified | place: USA...
TCGACCGGGCTGGACCGCGATGCGGCCTGGCGGGACTTCTCCACGCTCAATCCGCTGCTTGCGGACGGCCACTTCTTCGTCGGCTACGCCGACTGGCGCGCAGAGACGGAACAGCATCTGCGCGACGGAGGCGCCCTGTTTCCCTTCGAGATCACGGTCGATGCGCAAGCGCGGGTGCGAATCCTCTCCGAGCTGGGCGGCGCTGCGACGGCACTTTCCGGCAGATCGGTCGAGACCATCAATGGCGTTCCCGCAGGCGACGTCGCGCGCGCACTGCTCGCGCATGTGCACGGCGACAGCGCGCGTTTCCGCGCCGACCTGCTGTCGCGGCGCTGGTGGTTCTTCTACTGGAAAGTGTACGGCGCGCCCGCGTCGTTCGAACTGACGCTCGCCGGGCCTGCGCAGGCGCGGCTGCGCAGGCCCGCAAGTCGCGCACATCCTTCGATCCTGGTCGGCGAGGACGATTTCGACAGGCAATTCGCCTTCGAACTGCGCCCGGGCGCCGCCGCGGTCATGACCATTCGGACCTTTTCGTGGCCCGAGCAGGCGGCATTCGAGGAGTTCACCCGCCGCGCGTTCCAGCAGATGCAGGCAAGCGGCACGCGCACGCTGATCATCGACGTGCGGCAGAACGGCGGCGGCAACGATGCGATGTGGCTGCAAGGGCTGCTGCCCTACATCGCCGACCGCCCCTATCGATGGGCGTCGCGCTACACCAAGAAAGTGCTCCGCGACGACCCGGCGAAACACGAACTGCAGGGCCAGGTGCTGAGCGGAACCGTGGACACCTGGAGCGCCCCGCAGACAGGAGATCCGCTGCACTTCGAGGGCAAGGTCTATGTGCTGATCGGCCGCGGCACCTATTCCTCGGCAGTACTGTTCGCCGACACGATGCAGGACTTCGGCTTCGGAACGCTGCTGGGCGAAGGCGCCAGCGTCAGGAGCACGCAGACCGGCGGCGTGCAGAAGATCGCGCTGCCGCAGACGGGACTGGTGCTGTGGGCGCCGCGGCTGCTGCTGGTGCGGCCCTCGGACGCAGCGACGCCACTGTGGCTGACGCCGGACATCGGCATCGACGACGATCCGCTGCATCCCGACGCGATGGTGGACGCGGCGCTGGCGATCGCGGCAGCGCAACGCTGACCGCGTCGCGGGGAAGCGACGCCATGGCCGGCATGCACTTGCGCACGCTCGGCGCATAAAAAAACAGCCACTTGGCTTGCGCTAAGTGGCTGCTTGATTTGGTGGGCCGTCAAGGATTCGAACCTTGGACCTATTGATTAAGAGTCAACTGCTCTACCAACTGAGCTAACGGCCCTGAAACTGAGTCGCGCATCTTATGCGCTTTTTTGCTTCGTTGCAACACCCCGCGAAGCAGCGGGTCACACGATCAATGGGGTGGCTGAGGGGACTCGAACCCCCGACATCTGGAATCACAATCCCGCCCCAGCCCTCAATCATACACGGTTTGAGGGATCGAGTGACGTTCGGGGTGACGTTCGGGTGACGTTTCGGACGCTAGAGGTGACGTTGGGATTAGTCGGGGCTATAGACAGAACCGTCGTCGCGGCGGCTGAGACCCCCACCCTTCAAGATCCACCGAAACAGCCATAAGGGCTGTGGTGAACCAACCGCAACGGCAACACTAAAAGACACCTTCAAGAGCATTGAAGGGACTTCCCCAGTACGACCGATAGGCCGTGCCGGTTTCAACCTGAGTACCTGCCGCCTTCCCCTCACGGGGAGGGCGCCTTCGTTTTGACCAGTCCAATCCACTAGCGGATAGCAATCCTCATATGCACAATACCGCACTACCCCTCCGCGAGCGCCAGATCCAACTGGAAGCTGAATCGACTTCCCTCGGAATCGCACGCTACGAAAAAGCACGCGAGAACTCCGAGGAGGCGGACACCGGCCCCGGAAGAAAGCTGGTCATGCAGGCGGTCGCCGCCACCGGACACGCCATAAGAGCTTTCGTCGAAGAAGCCAAGAAGGGCGGAGGTGGGCGTCGCCATACCGCGGTGAAGTGGCTGGAGCACCTCGATCCGGAGGGCTGCGCCTACCTGACCGCCACTGTGTGCGTGAACTCCCTCACCGGGGAACAAGCAAAGCTGATCGCCGTCGCCCGGGCAGTAGGTTCCGCCGTGGCCCAAGACGTGAACTACAAGAAGCTGCGCGACAACCACGCGGGCCTGTACAGGGTGATCCAACAACAGCTCAAGAAGTCCACCTCCGCCCACCACTCCACCGGAGTGATGAACCATGCGCTGGCGAGAACCGAGACCGAACTGTTCATGTTCTCCCCGGATGAGGAGGCCCTGGTCGGCATGAAGCTGATCGATCTGTTCATCGAGGCGACGGGCCTGGTCGAGATTGTCCTGACCCGCCCGCGCAAGAACCAGACGGTCGCCGTCCTCAAAGGGACGGACGTGATCCGGGAGTGGCTCGACAAGGCGCACGAGAGCGCCTCCATGTTCCTGCCCGTGTGGATGCCAATGCTTGTTGAGCCGCGCGCGTGGTCCACGCCACGTGATGGCGGCTACCTGACCGACATCGGGGGGCGGGTTGATCTGGTGCGGACGCGGAACAGGGCCTATAAGCGCGAACTGGAACAGGCGGACATGCCGAACGTCTACCGGGCGGTCAACCTGATCCAGTCCACACCCTGGAAGATCAACAAGCCGGTCCTGGAGGTCATGCAGGATGTCTGGTCGATGGGCGGCGGCTTTGCCGGTCTGCCTGATCGGAACCTTCTAGAGCTTCCGCCGCAACCGGCGATGCTGGTCACAGATCCGGACTACTTTAAGGAACACCACGCGGAAGAGTTCAAGGTGTGGAAGCGCGCGCGCGCCGAGGTGTACGAGGAGAACGCCCGCGGCACCTCGCGGCGCCTGGCAGCCGCCCAGAAGATCGCGCTAGCGATGAAGTTCAAGGACGAGGAGGCCATCTATTTCCCCCACAACCTCGACTTCCGCGGCCGGGTGTACCCCATCCCATCCATCCTGACGCCGCAGGGCGACGACCAAGCCAAGGCACTTCTAACCCTGGCCGAGGGCGTCCCCCTGGGTGAGGACGGCGCGTTCTGGCTTGCGGTTCACGTCGCCAACTGCTTTGGCGTCGATAAGGTCGCCTTCTCGGAGCGGGTGGCTTGGGTGAAAAAGAACGAGGAAATGGTCCTCGACTCCGCGCTGAACCCGCTGGACGGTCAGCGCGCCTGGGCTGATGCCGACTCTCCCTTCTGTGCCCTGGCGGCGTGCATTGAGTGGCTCGGCTATTCCCTCAACGGGGACGCTCATGTGTCGCATCTGCCGGTCGCGCTCGACGGGTCTTGCAACGGGCTGCAGAACTTCTCGGCGATGCTCCGCGATTCCGTGGGTGGCGCCGCGACCAACCTCTTGCCTGCCCCCAAACCCGCCGACATCTATACCGAAGTGAAGACTGTCGCCGCGATCCGAATTAAGGCCGAGGCCGAAACGTGCAACGAGTGCGCCCTGTACTGGGACGGTCTGCTGTCCCGCGGCATCGTCAAGCAGCCTGTCATGACCCTACCCTACGGCGTCACCAAGTCCGGCATGCGAGGCCAGGTGCTCGCCAACGCAAAGAAGGAGGGCCTCTCCCCTTCCAACGAGCAGGCCGCCTACTTGGGCGATGTGCTGTGGGACTGCATTGGCGAGGTCGTCGTCGCAGCCCGCCAAGCGATGGACTGGCTGAAAGATGCGTCCAAGGTCGCCTCGTCGTCGGACCTGCCCATTGCGTGGACCACACCAGCTGGCTTCCCTGTCCTCCAGGAGTACCGGGAGGACCTCGGAAAACGCGTCACAACACACATCGGGGGAAAGCGGGTCGAATTAATCGTGGCTATTGACGGGACCAAACTCGACCGTCGTCGGCAGGGTTTAGGCATCTCCCCAAACTTCGTCCACTCCTGCGACGCAAGTCACCTGATGCTGACCGCCTGCATAGCGGCAGACAACGGGATCAACAGCTTTGCAATGATCCACGATTCCTACGGAACCCACGCTGGAAACACCGGCATTCTCGCCGCCTCATTGAGGCACGCCTTCATCCGGCAGTACGACGGTGATGTGCTGGGGGATCTCAGGCGAGAGCTAGCCGAACAGCTTCCTCCAGAGGTCGCCGCTGACCTCCCGGAGATTCCACCATTCGGTGACTTGGAGCTGTCTGCAGTATTGGACAGCGAGTATTTCTTTGCCTAGTGCGATCCACTTATGGATTGCAATACATGAGGACAACAATGAGCATCAACTTCAATGCCCGCCTGGGCACCTACGTTGCCCAAGACAACATCGGCCAAGTGGTCGCGGTCTACGACCCGAAGGTCCACGGCACGGTTGAGGAATTCCGCAACAGCATCGGTCGCGGCGAGTGACAGAGCCTCGGCTCCGCTCGCACGTCCTCCACTCCCGAAGCGCGCACGCGGCAAGCCGCGGCGCCTTCGCGGCTTTGAGTGGAGTGCAGATGGTCGAGCACCCCGCAGACCAGCTCATCGGGCTGGCCTGCGCTTTCCGCTTCACCGCCGAAGCCTGCGGCTACTCGCCGACCGGCCTCCTGGCGCTGACCGAACGCATGGAAGCGGACTGCCGCTTCCGCGAACTCAACACCCTCTCGGCCGTCCGCAAGTACGCCGAGGAAGAACTGGCGAAAAAGCTGCCTTGAACGAAATCGAACGCCTGCTGGAGCGGGCCGAACTTGAGAACGAGCTGTACGGCGCGGTCTCCACATCCACCGAAGCTCGCCTGATCGAGGCCGGCTACATCATCGACACCAACGAAACCCATGACCCAGAAGAAAGCGAATAAGCGTTACGTCTCGCCGGCCGGTACCGCCATCTGGCCGCGCCTCAACGCACCCGACACAAAGTTCAACACCGACGGCGAGTTCTCCGCCAAGCTCGCGATGGATGAATCCGACGCCGAAGTCCAGGCTTTCATCAAGAAGATGACCGTCGTGCGCGACGAGGCGTTTGAGCAGTTCAAGTCTGAGAACCCGAAGCACAAGAAGGCCACGCTGGTGGACTTCTGGGGCACAGAGGTGGACGACGAAGGCGACGAGACCGGCCGCATCACCTTCAACTTCAAGATGAAGCACAAGGTCAAGGCCAAGAAGACCGGCAAGGTCTACACCCTGGTCCCGTCGATCATCAACGCCAAGCGCGAAGTTCTGAAGAACCCGCCGAACATCGGCGGTGGTTCGATCCTGAAGGTCAGCTTCGAGGCCATCCCGTACTTCGCGGCGGCCGACAAGAAGTTCGGCATTTCGCTGCGTATGGTCGCGGTGCAGATCATCAAGCTGGTCGAGTTCGGCGGCGCCAGCCGCGCGGCCGACGACTTCGACGAGGAAGAGGGTGACGACATCGCGGACGGTGCAGACCGCAGCGATGACGACGACTCGGACGACGACTCCAGCGACGGAGATGATGGCGACGACGGCGACTACTAAGCCCTCGTCAAAGGTCACGAAAGGGGCGGCTCCGGCCGCCTCTTTCCGTTTCCCCATCGACCCCGTCCCGGCTTCTCGGCCCCGCGTTACGCGCTGGGGCACGTACCACACGAAGACCTACAAGACCTGGCTGGAAGCAGCCGCCGAGTACCTGGCAACCACGCGCGCCAAGCTCCCCGAAGGGAAGCTGCACGTGGTCCTGGAGTTCGTTTGCCGCCGTCCGAAAACCACCAAGCTGGTCACCCCGAAGGGTGACATCGATAACTACGCCAAGGCGCCCCTCGACGCCATAACGCATGCCGGCATCTGGCCGGACGACAAGTGGATTGTGAGCCTCTACGCCTCCAAGCGTTTCGTCGAGGCAGGCGAGCAACCGCACACGTCGCTGCAGGTGTACCGGTGCGACTGAAGAAGATGACCTCCCCCGACCAACTGTTCGTGACCGCATCCATGACGCGGCCCGACCACAAGGTCACTGGCGTCGAACTGGCGCGAATCCACCGATCCCAGGGCTTCTCCAAGATCGCAGTCCACTTCGTCATCGAAGGCGACGGCACCGTCCACCACGGCCGCGCCCTTGATGAACCCGGATGCCTGGCAGCCGGAGCGAACCATCGCTCCCTGCAGGTGTGCCTGGTGGGCGGCGTCGATGAGTCCCTGACCCCAACCGACAACTTCTCCGAGCAACAGCGATCCGCGCTGCGGCGACTCGTGCGTAAGCACGGTTTGCCAGTGGCGTTCGACCGCGTGTGCCCTCTACAGGAAACCTAGCAATGAAACTGTCCCGTCAAGCCAATCTGATCGTCGATCACCTCTATACCAACCAGCACATCACCTCGTGGCAGGCCGAAGGCGTGTACCGCGTTCGCCGGCTGGCATCGCGCATCACCGAGTTGAAGCGCGCGGGCTACGACATCCGCAAGGAGCGTTGCCAGGACGCGACGGGACAGTCCTACACCCGCTACTCCTTCACCCGCGCCCAGAAGCGTCGCGGCGCCCCTGTCAACACGCCGAGCAAGGAGCAGCCGCGCTTCCTGCTGGACCGCGTGATCGAGCTGTACCGCGCCTACTGCAAGAAGGAACTGCACATGGACGGCGACGACCTCGACATCGAGTCCGCCGACTTCCGTACGTTCGTCGAGGAGGCCAAGTGATGGAACTGATCCCCAACGCGATGCGCCTAGCCTTCGAAAAGGCCACCAACGAAACTCCGAAAACCGAGCGCAGCCGCACCTACGCCATGGTCCGCTCGGCGCACAGCCGCAAGTTGGGTGTGACCCGCCGCAAGACCATGTGGTCGGTCGAGCGTGTCAGCCGACGCTGAATCTCAGTTCGTCGCCAAAGAGCCGTGCCCGAAGTGTGGAAGCCGCGACAACCTCGCGCGCTACGACGACGGGCACGGCTTTTGTTTCGGCTGTAGCCACTATGAGCCGGCAACCGGTGACGCGACACGTACTCAATCAAGGCACCGCATGTCAGACGAATTCGCACAGGGCGAGGTATCCGCCCTGGCCGCGCGCGGTCTGCTGGAAGAAACATGCCGCAAGTTCTCCTACTGGGTAGGCAAGAACAAAGACGGCAAAACCTGCCAGATCGCCAACTACCGCCGCGACGGGCGCACCGTCGCACAGAAGCTCCGCTTCAAGGACAAGATGTTCGCCTTCATCGGCGACTCCAAAGAGGCCGGCCTATTCGGCCAGCACCTCTGGCAACCGACCCGCCGCCTGGTCATTACCGAAGGCGAGATTGACGCACTTAGCGTCGCCCAGGTTCTCGGCCTGAAGTGGCCTGTGGTGTCCGTTCCAAACGGCGCACAGGGCGCAGCGAAGGCGATCAAGCGGGAGCTTGAGTGGGTGGAGGCGTTCGACGAGGTCGTCATCATGTTCGACATGGATGAACCAGGCCAGGCCGCCGCACAGGAGGTCGCCGCCATCCTCTCGCCGGGCAAGGCGCGCATCGCCCAGCTGCCCATGAAAGACCCGAACGAGATGCTTAAGGCCGGTAACGGAGAGGCCATCGTCTCGTGCATCTACGAGGCACAAACGGTTCGCCCCGACGGCATCGTGACGTTCGGCTCGGTGCGCGAGAAGGCACTGGCGCCGGTCGTGGTTGGCATGCCTTGGCCATGGGATGACTTGACCACATACACCCTGGGTCGCCGTTACGGCGAAATCTATGGGCTGGGTGCCGGCACCGGCATGGGAAAGTCAGACGTGTTCGACGAAATCATCGTGTTCACGGCGACGACCTGCAACGAGAAGTGCGGTGTCCTGAAGCTGGAGCAACCGCCTGCCGAAACCGCAAAGCGCCTGGCGGGCAAGTACGCCTCCAAGAGGTTCCACGTACCGGACGCAGGCTGGTCCCAGCAAGAGCTGGAGGACGCGTTCGATATTTTGGACAGCACCGGCAACGTGGTCCTCTACGACCACTTCGGGACCACCGACTGGGAAGTTATCGCCTCAAAGATGCGCCACATGGTCGTCGCCGACGGCGTGAAGCACATTTTCCTGGACCACCTCACGGCCCTGGCGGCCGACGCCGAGGACGAGAAGAAGGTCCTGGAACAGGTGATGGCCGCGCTGGCGAAACTGGCGATGGAACTCAACGTCTGCATCTACTTCATCTCGCACTTGACGACGCCCGAGAAGGGTTCGCCGCACGAGGAAGGTGGTCGCGTGACCATCCGTCAGTTCAAGGGAAGCCGCGCCATCGGCTTCTGGTCGCACTTCATGTTCGGCTTGGAACGCGATCAGCAGGCCGGCAACGAACGCATCCGCACCACAACCACCCTGCGTGTCCTGAAGGACCGCTACACCGGCCAGGCCACGGGCAAGTGCATCTACCTCGCATACGACGAGCAGACGGGCCGCCTGGTCCCGACCACCGATCCGTATGAGGACGATGATGACGGCAGCAACTTCGGCGACGAGTCTGGCTCTCCCTACTGAGCCGCTTCGCAGCCACGACGGCTACATCCCACACGACGCCTCGGCTGCACTCGCAGCGAGCATGGCGTTCCCGCTTGAACTCCCAAAGACGCGCGCCACGGCGGTCTCCCGTTACGGGAAGCCGGCACGGCGAGTGCGCGTCCATATCCACGTTGAGGAAATACCCGAATGAGCTTCAAGAACATCTGCCTCGCCCTGCACGCCTTCCTGGCGCCGGCTCCGAGCGTGGACGCCATCGTTGCTGACCTGGACCGCACCCTGGGCAAGCTGGAAGCCGCCGAACGCAAGTTGCAGGACCGTGCCGCCCTCGCCGAGAAGAAAGCGGCGGCCCTGGTCCAGTCGGCCGTGAAGTACCGCATCCACGCGGGCCGCGCGCGACGCGTCGCCACGCGCATCTCGGGCATCATCGAATGACCTACGGCGCCTACATCGCGGGCATCTTCCTGGACCTCCCGGTTGCGGCGCGGGGCGTCGCCATCCTCGGTGGGGGCGCCCTTCGTTCGTACTACGACGGCACCGCCGCGAAGGACTACGACCTGTTCTTCCGGTCATACCAGGACTACCTGATCGCCTTCGCTGCGTTCTCGCAGCAGGGTGACCGCTACATGGAGCTGGTGGCTCCTCCGGGGACCTCGCAGTTCCACGACCTGAGCACCGGCCGCCTGTTCAACCTCGTCGGCTTCCACTTCGACACGCCGCACGGCCACCGGGATTCCTTCGACTTCCGCTGCTGCATGTTCGTGGCGTGGCTGGAAGGTCTCGTCCCGCGCTCCTCTGAGCACCCCGAGGCCGCATCCGACGCCGAAGCCAAGCGCCTGGTCGTCATGAACAACAACGGCGACGAGCGCACCTACGCCCGGATGCACCGCTACACGGAATATGGCTACCGCCTGGGCCTGGGTCTTGACGAAGACCTGTCGCACCGACCGGACGACGTTCCGCTGCCGTGTTTTGAGCGCATCAAGCAACTGCTGAAGAGCTACCCCAAAGCAGCGCGAGGTATCGGCTCCGATGGCCTGGCTGGTATTTGACAACGAAACCAACGGGCTACTCGACGAACTCACCACGATCCACTGCATCTCCCTCCAGGAAGTCACACCGGAGGGTGTGCCAGTGGGCGAGGTGTTGTCAGCCAACCGCGTAAACGGCGAGCTGACCATCGAGCAGGCATTGAAAATGCTGGAAGAAGCAGAGGTGGTGATCGGCCACAACATCATCAACTTCGACATTCCAGCCATCCAGAAGCTCTATCCAGGCTTCAAGGTCAAACGAGCACTGGACACGATGCTGCTGTCCACCCTGCTGTGGCCGGATCTTCGCGACCGAGACTTCAATGCAGCCAAGAAGAACCCCGGCAAGCTACCCGGCCAGTTCATCGGCAGGCACGCGCTGGAAGCCTGGGGCTACCGCCTCGGTGAATGGAAGGGCGACTACTCCGCGTCCATGAAGGCCAAGGGTCTCGACCCGTGGGCGGCCTGGAACCAGGAGATGGACGACTACTGCGACCAAGACGTGCGCGTCACGCAGAAGCTCTTTGCCCTGCAGATGACCAAGGGCCTGTCGCAAGAAGCGATTGATCTGGAGCACGCCATCGCGCCGATCCTCCAGCGTCAGACCGCCTATGGCTTCCTGTTCGACCAGAAGAAGGCCGACAAGCTGCAGCGCGAGTTCCTCACCAGCAAGGCGCGGCTCACCGACGAGCTGTCGCGGGTGTTCCAGCCGTGGCGTGAGTCGCTCGGCATGTTCGTGCCGAAGGTCAACAACGCCAAGCTGGGGTACGAGAAGGGTGTCCCGAAGGAGAAGTTCAAGTCCTTCGTGTTCAACGCCGGCTCCCGCGACCACATCGCAAAGCGCCTGAAGGCCCTGTACGGCTGGAAGCCCACTGTGTTCACGCCGGAGGGTCGCCCCAAGATCGACGAAGAAACGCTCGGGCACCTCAAGTACCCCGAGATTCCGACGTTGCTGCGCTACCTAACAGTAACCAAGCGCGCAGGGCAGCTAGCCGAGCCGCCACCGAAGCTCAAGAAGGACGGCACCCCAAGCAAGTCTCAAAAGAAGTCCGAAGCATGGATCGCACAGGTCAAGAAGGATGGCCGCATACACGGCCGAGTAAACCAGAACGCTGCGGTCACCGGACGCATGACGCACTCCGGCCCGAACATGGCCCAGGTCCCGAAGGTCCAGAAGGGCAAAGACGGCGTCCTGTTCGGCGAGCCAGGCGGCTGGGGCTATGAGTGCCGCGAGCTGTTCCATGTGCCGAAGGGCAAGAAGTTGGTAGGAGCCGACGCATCGGGCCTAGAGCTGCGCTGCCTGGCGCACTTCATGGCCGCCTTCGACGGCGGCGCCTACGCCAGAGTGCTGCTGGAAGGCGACATCCACGCGGTCAATCAGAACGCGGCTGGACTGCCCACACGCGACAACGCCAAGACCTTCATTTACGCCTTCCTATACGGGGCGGGCGACGAAAAGATTGGGTCGATCATCGGCAAAGGCCGCAAGGCCGGCAAGGAGCTGAAGCAGAAGTTCCTGGAAGGACTCCCGGCGCTCGCCAAGCTGGTGAAGGGGGTCAAGAAGCGAGCCAAGGCCAAGGGCTACCTGATCGGCCTCGACGGCCGAAAGCTCCACATCCGCAGCGACCACGCAGCACTGAACACACTGCTGCAGTCAGCCGGTGCCCTGGTCATGAAGAAGGCCCTCCACATCCTCGACACGCGACTGCAGGAAGCCGGCATGGTTCCGGGCGTGCACTACGAGTTCGTCGGCAACATCCACGACGAGTGGCAGATCGAGGTGGACGAGGACAAGGCCAAGTTCGTGGGCCAGACCGCCGTAGCCTCCATCCGTGCTGCAGGTGACTACTTCGGTTTCCGCTGCCCACTCGATGGCGAATACAAGATCGGCAACAACTGGGCAGAAACCCACTGACGAAACGACGCACCTACGATCCAGCGGGTGTTCTCTTGCGCTGCGCTAGGCGGCGGGCGCAGAAGCGCGGCCTCCCCTTCGACCTGATCGTCGAGGACATCAATGTCCCCCGCTTCTGCCCCGCCCTGGGCATTCCGCTGTACCGGGCTTCCGGTCGGCGAGCACAGGGGCCGAACTCCCCCACCCTGGATCGCATCACGCCTGAGCTTGGATACGTGCGCGGCAATGTCCGCGTCATCTCCAGCAGGGCCAACCAGATCAAATCAGACGCCACACCAGCAGAGCTATTGCAGGTGGCTTGTTTCTACCAGGAGAACACCTGAGCAACGCCTCCAAGTGAACCCGAAGCTACTACTCCAGGCCCTCGCCGGCCTGCTGCTATTCGTCGCGCTCGGCGCTGGCGGGTACGCCGTGTGGTCCTACCGCTCCATGACGGAGCGCGTCACCTCCCTTGAGGGGACCGCACGCGAATACGAAGACCTCAAGAAGTCGGTGGACGCACTCCAGAAGGAGGCCGTCCTCCGCGCCTCCCTCGACAAATCAATCCGGGACTCACGCGCCGCCGTGAATCGTTCCGTGGAGACCGCATCCAATGAAACGCCTGTTGTCGCTGGCTATCTGCGCCAGCGCATTCCTGACGAGCTGCGCAACGCCCACTTCGCTGATCGAGCCGTACCTCCAGCCGTGCGTCATTGACGGCGAACACGCGTCTCTCGACGCGGTGATGGCCGATCCCGCATCCACCACCTACGACCTCTACCACTTCGGCGGCAACGCCGAGGATGCCCTTGCGCGCTGCAACGCCGACAAGGAATCCATCAAGCGCCTCCAGGAGGGCAAGCGATGAGCAGCAAGACAACCCTCGTCCACTTCGTGGGCGGCCCCGCCGACGGCGAGAAGCGCCACATCGCCGAGTACATGGGCACCTTCCGCGTTGCGGAGTCCCCCGAACTGGGCCTCTGCGCGTCGAATTCGACGGCGCCGGAGCGGGTGATCGCCAAGGTCCATACCTACGTCATCCGCCAGGTAGGCCGCCGCTGTGTCGTGGCGGTCCACGAGGACTTGGCATGAGGGAGCGGCCACTTTTGTTCACTGCGGTGTGTAGCTTTCCTGGTAAGAGCACCTTCCTCTTCCACTCCGATGCATTCTCCATCCAGACATGGTCGGACCTTGAGCGCGCTGGGCAAGACGCGGTCGCCGAGGCATGGGCAAACATCGCCGACTGTCCGCCGCCTGTCGTCGTCGGGTACTTGGAGGGCGGCCTGGCCCTGACGCTTGAGGGCCAGCGGTGAGCCGTGCCCGGCCGATCCTCCTGATCGACGCCGACGTGCTTCGCTACTACATGGCCTTCAAAAACACGAAGTCCATCGACTGGGACGGCGACGGCGAAACAATGGAGGTCTATCAGCCTGAGAAGGCGAAGGTCGAAGTAGCCGAGTACATCGCCGAGCTGGTCGAGAAGTTCAAGGCCAGCGACTACGTGCTCCCGCTTTCGTGCCCTGAGCACAACTTCCGCAAAGACGTTGACCCAACGTACAAGCAAGCCCGCCACCAGAAGACTAAGCCTGTTCTGTGGCACGCCCTGGACGAGTTCATCCACGAAGAGTTCGCCGACAAAATCGTCAAACGGTACGCCCTGGAAGGCGACGACATCCTCGGCACCCTGGCGACCCATCCCGCACCCAAGCGTTGCCCCGGTCCCCGCATCGTCGTATCGATCGACAAGGACCTGCAGACGATCCCGTGCCGCCTCTACAACCCGAACAAGCCCGACCTCGGCGTGCGGACTATTTCGCAGCACGACGCGGATCTGTTCTGGATGAAGCAGACCCTCATGGGCGACACGACCGACAACTATCCCGGCTGCCCGGGCATAGGCGCCAAGCGCGCTGACGAGGCCCTCATGCCGGTCCACGAGGAGTACCGCGAGTGCTCCCCCCAAGAGCACCTGCAGGCGCTCTGGAAGGCCGCCGTGGCGGTGTACGAGAAGAAGGGTCTGACGGCCGACGCCGCTCTAGTTCAAGCACGCCTCGCGCGAATCCTGCGCCACGGCGACCTCAACTATAAAACCAACAAGGTAACTCTATGGAAACCCTGATGCTGTTCCTGACCGCGCTTGCATGGCTAGGCGTCGGCTACTACACGTTCGCCTGGGCCTGTGCCTGGATCGTCATCCTGTGCGGGCACGGCCACAAGATCAAAGTGCGCGCGTCCGCCGTGATGCTTCCGGCCGTGTGCTGGGCCTGGCTGCTGGCGGGGTGGCTCTCGTGAAGCGCCTAGTGGCGGCCTACTTCGCCCTTTACGCCATCGGCATTGCACTGACCGCGGGCTTCTGGGTCGGGGTCATCTGCCTCGTCTATCAACTGCTGCAGAAGCTCACCTGATGTCCAACCGCCAACTCGCGCTGTTTCCCAGAGTGGGCCGTATGAAGATCATCGGGATAGCGGGCAAGGCTGGTTCTGGCAAAGACACCCTCGCCGGATTCCTGGTGACGAACCATGGATTCGTGCGCGTTGCGCTCGCCGATCCGCTGCGCCGCTTCGTCTCGGACATCACCGGCCTAAGCATGGATGAGCTGACCGCAGGTCCTATGAAAGAAGCCCCGCTGGAGTGGCTGGGCGGGGTCTCCCCCCGGCACTTGATGCAGACCGTCGGTACCGAGTGGGGCCGCGACATGATCGACCGGGACCTGTGGCTCAAGGTTGCCCGACGCCGGATCGACGCGGCCAATGCCGCCGGCGCAGCAGGCGTGGTGATCCCCGACGTTCGCTTTGAGAACGAAGCGATGCTGGTCCGGGATATGGGAGGCGAGGTGGTCGTGGTGGAGCGCCCTGGCGTTGCTGCAGTTGCTACGCATTCCAGTGAGAGACCGCTGGCACATGGTTGCGTGGACAGCGTGATTCCGAACGACGGATCGCTGCGAGACCTCGAAATTCACGCGCTCGGCCTGGCGAATTAGTCGGGCCTCTAGAGGGAAAACCACGGTTTTCCCCCTTTGAGTTCCTCTATCCGTTCACCTATAGAACCCATGAATATTCCGCTAACCGCCGACGAGCTGATCGACGAACTGGCGCGCGTCTACCCCGAGGTCGTGTTCGACCCGGAGCTTCCCCGCGAGGAATTCCTCCTCAAGTCGGGCGAGCGGCGCCTGATCCTCCGACTGCTGGCCGCGCGCGAGCAGGAACACGAAGACGCCCGAGGAGGCCGCTGATGTGCAGCTCCCCCAAGGTGAAAGAGACCAAGACGGAGACTCCGGACATCCTGGTCACGGCCCGTGACGGCGCTGGCACCTCGCAATCGGCTCAAGCCCGGAAGAAGTCGGGCCTGCGCACCGACCTGAACTCCCCGCTCTACCAAGGACTGACCATTCCGCGTGGCTGACGCCGCCAAGATCACCGTTTCCGCAAAGGAACGCTACGACGCGCTCAAGACCAACCGAAACGACGCAGAGACCCGCGCCAAAGCTTGCGCCAAAGTCACCATTCCGTCTCTTTTCGTTGACCCAAAGCAGAAGTCACAGACCTTCACCACGCCCGTGCAGGGCACAGGTGCCCGATGCACCAACGCCGTAGCCAATGCGCTGCTGCTGGCCGTCCTGCCGCCCAACATCACACCGTTCACCCTGAAGCCTGATCTGTCCGAATCGGACAAGCTCATGCAAGAAGCCGGCATCCAGAAGGGGGAACTTGAATCGGCGCTCTCGGAAATCGAACGCGCCGTGATGGACGAAATCGAAGCCGGCGCACAGCTTCGCTCGGTCCTGGCGGAGGGCTTCAAGCACTCCGCCGTGATCGGCAACTGGCTGCTGTATGTGCCCGACGAAGGCCCCGGCAAGCTCTACCCGTTGACCTCCTACGTCGCGGACCGCGATGGCTTGGGCAACGTCCTGGAAATCGTCACCATCGACATGATCGCCGTGCAGCTACTGCCGGCAGAAGTCCGTGAGTCGATACTGGGCAAGCTGTCCGAGACCGAGCGGCAGAAGAAGCTGTCGGAGGACACCGAGCTTTACACCCGTGTGTACCGCGACGAGAACAACGAGAACTGGCTGTGCTACCAAGAGGTCGAGGGTGAAATCATCACCGGCTCCGAGGGCACGTATCCAATCGATGCTCCGCCGTGGATTCCGCTGTCGATCCCCCGACCAACCTCTGAAGACTACGGCCGCGGCCTGATCGAAGACTACCGCGGCGAGTTCGAGACTCTTGAGGCGCTCCGAAAAGCGCTCCGCAAGGGCGCTGCAGCAGCGGCGAAGATCCTCTTCTTCCTGAAACCCACCTCTCCGATGAAGCCGGAGCAGCTAACCAAGGCTGAGTCTGGCGCATTCGTCCGCGGCGACAAGAACGACGTGTCCCTGCTGGGCCTGGAGAACAAGCTACAGGACCTCTCGTTCGTCCGCAACGAGGCCGACAGCACCGCCCGCAACCTGGAGCTGGTGTTCGGCGTGGGCACCGCCATCCAGCGGAGCGGCGACCGAGTGACCCGAGAAGAGATTCAGTATCTCGCCCGTGTTCTCGAAGACAACCGCGCGGGCATCTACTCGATCCTCGGTCCAGAACTGATGCACCCCCTGGTGCGCCGCATCTTGTTCCGCCTGCAGAAGAACGGGGCAATCCCTGAACTGCCGGACGGACTCATCAAGCCGCGCATCACCGTAGGCGTCGCCGCGCTTGGTCGCGGCCATGACTTTCAGAAGCTAGTCGAATTTGGCGAGACCGCCAAAGGCGTTATGGGCGAATCGGAAGCAGGCCGGCGTATCGACTGGGGCGAATGGTTGTCCCGCCTGGGCGCAGCCGCCGACATTTCCACCAAGGGCCTGGTCCACGACCCCGAGACGGTCCAGCAGAACGACCAGGCATCCGCAATGCAAGAGGCCGCTGTGCGCGCCGCACCGAACATGGTGAACGGAGCGATGGCAGGCGGGCCTCCAAATATGGAGCAGTAATGCCGAAAGCAAAGACCGCGCCCGCAGCCGCAGACGTGGCGACCACCGCCACTGCCTCCGAGGCAGCGGCGGCTGAAACCAACACGGCTCCGGCCGTTGCACCTGAAGCGCCAAAAGAGAACCCGAAGCGCAAGCCGTTCCCCGCCGTGACCCGCAAGGGCGCCGTCGTGGTGACCGAGTTCGCCGACGGCACCATTCACTACAACGCCGTGGGGACTTCCAAGTGACCGACGCTGTAACCGAGGGCAAACAGGCCGCGTCCGGCGAGGGCGAGCAGACCGAGACGGCAACTCAGTTCGGGGGCTACTCCTCCGTCGAGGAGCTGGTCGCTGCCCACGCCGCACTCAAGGCCACGCAGGTCGAGCCGACCGGCAATGCCGGCCTGGCCGCGAAGAAGGAAGAAGAGGCATCCGCAGGTGCCGAAGACAAGGGCGAGGAGTCGGCCACTACCGACGAAGCCGCTGCCGACGCACTGAAGGCCGCCGGCCTGGACCAGACCGTGTTCACCAAGGAGTTCGCCGAGACCGGCACCATCTCCGCGGAGAGCTTCGCGTCCCTGGAGAAGGCCGGCTTCCAGAAGGACCTCGTCGAGGTCTACCTGGACGGTCTGAAGGCCCGACAGGCCATCTACGAGGCAAGCATCTTCGCCCCCGCTGGGGGCAAGGACGGTTACACCAAGCTTCTGCAGTGGGCCGGCAAGAACCTTGAGGACGCAGACATCGACGCCTTCAATTCAGCAGTGACATCGGGCGACGCCGCCCGCGCCAAGCTGGCGGTCGCCGGACTGGCAGCGCAAGCGAAGCAGGGTACCCCTACCCTGCTGACCGGTAAGGCCGGCGCGGCCGATGGCGTAAAGCCCTACGCCTCCCGCGCCGAAGTGCAGGAAGCGATCCGCAACCCGAAGTACCGCACCGACCCGGCGTATCGCGACGCCCACATGGCTCGCCTGCGCGTCTCCAGCCTCTACTGATCTGCCCCCAAACCCATTTCGCACCGCCCTCGTTAATGACCAGGGCGGCGCATACCCATTTCCGAAGGAAACAGAATGACCGATTCCACCCCGAGCCGCATTGGCCAGATCAACAAGCAGGGCGACGCCTGGGCGCTGTTCATGCAGAACTACACGGCTGAGGTCGATTCCTCGTTCGTCGAGAACTACAAGCTCGAAGGTCGTGTGATGACCCGTACGATTCAGGCCGGCAAGTCCGCATCGTTCCCGGCAATCGGCAAGGTCGGCTCGCGCTACCACGTGCCTGGTACCGACATCCTGGGCCAGACCGTGGACCACAACGAGCGCATCCTGACGCTCGACCCGATGCTTATCTCCGACGTATTCATCGCCAACATCGACGAGGCCATGAATCACTTCGATGTGCGCGGCGAGTACACCCGTCTGCAGGGCGCCGAGCTGGCACTGCAGCGCATGAAGAACGAACTGCGTTGCGCCATCCGCGCGGCCCGGATCACCGAATCGGTGGTTGACGGCCAGCCGGGCGGCCTGCGTATCGTCAACGCCGCGATGCTGACCGACCCGGTCGTGATCGCCAAGGCGTTCCGTGCGGCTCGCCAGAACTTCGACGAGAAGGGCGTGAGCGAGAACAGCGCCGAGTTCACTGGCGCGCTGCGCCCGGCCCAGTACTACTTGTTGACGGAGAACAAGGACCTGATCGACCGGGACATCAACACCGAGTCGAAGGGCAGCTACAACGACGCCGTGATCGCATCGATCGCTCGTATCCCGCTGCTGAAGGTCAACGCTCTGCCGGGGACCGACGAGACCGCCGATGCTTCGCTGCAGGCCAAGTACCGCGGCGACTACAGCGGCACTGCTGGCGTGATCTTCCACCGTTCGGCGGTGGGCACTCTGCAGCTCCTGGGCCTGTCGGTCGAGGACGTGTATCAGGGCAACAAGCAGGGCACCCTGATGCTGTCGAAGTACGCGCTGGGCCACGGTGAACTGCGTGGCGACGGCGCTGTCGAGCTGTCCACCAAGTAATCCACCACCAACCGGGGGCCTCTCAACAGGGGCCTCCGGTTTTTTTTTCCATTTCCTGAGAGCCGCATGGACCTGACCCCTACCACCGAGCTGGACGCTGTGAACGAAATGCTCGGCGTGATTGGCGAGCAGCCCGTAAGCGAGCTGGAGGCCGTGGGCAACACTGACGTTGCCATCGCCATCCGCACTCTTCGCGGCGTATCGCGCGAAGTACAGACCGCCGCCTGGTGGTTCAATACCGACGACAGCTACACCTTCGTACTTAACACTGAGGGCAAGGCCCCGCTGGTCAACCAAATTCTGAGCATCCGGCCGACCGGCCGAGGTGCCGCGCGCATCACCCACCGCAATGGCCTCCTCTACGACCTTTCCAATGCGACGGACGTGTTCGAGGCCGGCGCTGCACCGACCGCCAAGGTCGTGTGGTTCTACGACTACGAGCTGCTTCCAGAGACGGCACGCCGCTACATCGCCATCCGCGCCGCGCGCATCTTCCAGAAGAACGTGCTTGGCAGCGAGTCGCTCAACGGCTTCACTGAAGACCACGAGAACGCCGCCTTCGCGCTCCTGAAAGACGAAGCATTCGACTTCGAATTCGCAGCCGGCGCCAACTTCCTCAACGACGACACCGACACCTCCGCCATCGCAACCCGCACTTGAGTCTCGAAACCGGAACCTATCCGTCCTTCTTGGGCGGTGTCTCCCAGCAAGACGCATCCGTCCGCAACGCAACACAAGTCACCGACGCCCACAACGCCTGGCTGCATGCCGCGATGGGCACCGGCAAGCGCCCGGCAGCTCAGTTCCTGAAGGTCCTGGGCAACGACATCGATCACATGGCGCACTTCCACTCAATCGTCCGCGACCAGGCTGAGCAGTACCTGGTGGCTATCGAGAGAGGCAAGGTCCGCGTGTTCGATCACGAGACCGGCTACGAGTACGACGTGCTGATGGCTGAAGGCTCGGCCGCATACCTGACCACGGACAAGCAACCTTGGTCCGTGTTCCGCGCCTGCACCCAGGCCGACACCACATTCGTGGTGAACACTCAGGTCACCGTCAAGATGAGCGCCGAAAAGGCGCCTGGCCGGATCACCGGCAGCGTTCAGGTCTTCACTGATCTACCCAAACCTGAGAAGCAGGTCGTGGTCCCCAATGGGGTCATCTACGAAGTCATGGGAGCCAACGGCAACAACGCCGACAACTTCGTCGTCCAGCGTGCCGGCAAGGGCGTATGGCAAGAGATAGCCCGTCCCGGTGCGCTCAACACGTTCGACAAGACCACGATGCCGCACCTGCTGAAGCGCATCCCCGATGCGACCCACGGGGATGGCTTGGTCTTCAGCTTCGGCCCGATGGATTGGGATAAGCGCCTCGCAGGTGACGACACCACCATTGGCCCCCCGAGCTTCGTGGACGAGAAGATCCGCGACGTGTTCTTCCACCGCGGCCGCTTCGGCGTGCTGTCCACGGAGAACTGCTGCATGTCGGAGATTGACCACCCGTTCAACTTCTGGCGTACCACCACCCAGCAGCTCCTCGACAGCGATGTTGTGGACTTCGCGGTCAACTCCCGCGGCGTGGCGCAGCTGCAGTTCGGCGTGCCGTACCAATCGGCGCTCCTGTTGTTTGGCGATAGATCCAACTTCCAGATGACCGCCGACCCCATGCTGACCCCGAAGACTCCCAAGGTGGACGAGCTGGTCAACTACGAGTGCTCGCTCTACGTGCGCCCGCAGCTGCTGGGTGACACCCTGTACTTCGCGTCCGACTCGGGTGCCTACACGGCGATCCGGGAATACTTCGTCAACGACGTGTCGATTACGGGCGACGCAGCTGACGTGACTGCGCACGTACCGCGGCTCGTGCCCGGCAAGCTCCGGTCGATGGCCGCCGTGCCCGGCGCCGACTGCCTCCTGGTCGCGCCTGTCGATTCTCCATCGCAGCTCTACGCGTACTTCGTCCGCTGGTCCGGCGACGAGAAGTCGCAGTCCTCCTGGTCGCGCTGGGACATTTCCGGCGTCGGCCGTGTAGTCCACATCCATGCGGTCGCCGATGACGTGTTCGTCGTGGCCCAGTCGCCCGGCGGCGGCGTCGAACTGCTGAAGCTGTCGCTGTCCTTGATCCAGGAAGACGGCGACTTCGCAAAGGCGTATTCGTTCCTGCTGGACCGCATGACTGTGCTGCAGCCGAGCTATTACGCCTTCGGCAACTACACCGACATCAACCTCCCGTACACCCTCGCAAGTCTGGCGGGCCTGACCATCGCAAAGACCGATGACTGGGCGCAGCCGGGCGAGCTGCTGGACATGACGGGCGCCGCGCTCATCAACGGCGGCATGGGCATCCGCTTTCAAGGCAACCTGGCGGAGGGGCGCCTGGCTGTGGGCCAGAACTACGACTTCTCCGTGGAGCCATCGCGGGCCTATCTGCGCGACGGCAAGAACAACTCGGTCCTGGTCGGCCGCCTGCAAATCCGCGACATCACTGTGGCATACAAAGACGCCGCGTTCTTCGAGGTTGAGGTCATCACCCTCGGCCGCGAGCGTGACCCGCAGTCCTACCTGGCATCCAACGCCGGCCTGATGACTGGTGTGGTTATGGGCGACGCTTTGTTCCGCACCGGCACCCCGACGTTCCACTCCGGCGAGCGACGGTTTCCCGTTCAAGCACGAGCGGACAACTGCCGCATCGTCATCAAGAACCGTCTGCCGTTCCAGTGCTGGTTCCAATCCGCGCAGTACCGCGCACTGTTCTCTTCAAGGAGCACCGTTTGACCGTTCTCGAATACCGTCCGCCGACCTCGGGGGACATCCTGAGCGTCGCCGCTCGTATGCGGGACGCTGACGTTCTGGAGGTCGCCGCCGCGTGTGGCGACACTCCACATCAAGCTCTACTGCGCTCCTGCGAGGACGCAGACGCCGTGTTCTGCATCGTCCTGGATGGGCACCCGGAGGGCATCTTCGGCGTCTCGTATCCGGGCGGACTAGGCGCCGCAGTGTGGCTGCTGGGTACCGACGCCCTGAGCACTATCCCGCGGCTCATGCTCACCGAAGGGCGGCGTATTGTGGACGGCTGGTGTAACAAGTTCTCCGTGCTGCACAACTTCGTGGACGACTCGAATGAGCCGTCGAAGCGCTGGTTGGCCGCGCTGGGATTCACCTTCTCCGAGCCGCTGCCCTACGGCCCCTCGCAGGTTCCCTTCCGCTACTTTTACAAGGCCGGCCATGTGTGACGGAGGCACCTTCTCGGTCCCGATTGCAATGGCGATCATCGGCGCAGGTACTGCTGTCTACCAGGGCAAGCAGCAGGCCAAGGCCATCCAGAAGCAGATGGACAATGAGCAGAAGCAGATCGACTCGAAGGCCCAGGTCGATACCAACAACCGCATGGTCGAGATGCGCGCACTGCGCGCAACGGCCCGTGCATCGGCAGCAGAGGCTGCAGTGGGCGGAAACTCGCTTATGGCCATCGACTCGGACATCCAAGCCCAGGCCGGGCGCGATGTGGCGCTAGTCGAAGACAACCGCAAGCGCGGCGTCGAGACAGCGAGCATCGACGCCCAGGCGCGCGCGCGCGTGAATAAGGCAGAGACCATCGGCGGCGTCGTCACCTCACTGGCGGGTGGCGCATCCAGCGCCTACAGCAACTACCAAATCAAGAAGCGAGGAGACACCTGATGCCCCGTCCCAATTCACGCGGCATCCAACGCCGCGCAGTAGCCGAGACCCGCGCGTCCGCACCTGAGCAGTACCAGGTCCAGACAAGCGGCGCCGAAGCACAGAGCTACTCGGCAGTCTCCCAGATCACTGCAAGCGTCCTCGGGCGCCTGTCCGCTGCCGCCAACGGCGTGGTCCAGCAGCGCGCCGTACAGCAGAACCGAGAGGACAGCGTCGCCGGTCAGGCCAAGCGTACGCAGGAGACCGTCGAGGGCGCTGCCGCACAGTCGGAAGACGCGCTGTCTAGCTACACCCCGGCATTCCGCCGCGGCTACTACGTGTCCGAAGCGGCCAACAAGCTGTCCGAAGCACGCCTGTCGCTGACCAAGCAGCTCGCGCAGATGGAACCCGGCGACGACCCACAACCCATCATCGAGCAGACGATGGGCGGCCTGATGCAGCAGAAGGAGTTTCAAGACCCCCAGGTCATGGCGCAGCTCCAGCCCGCCATACAGCAGATGCGCGAGCAGGTCCTTCAGGTCCACGCGAAGTCTGAGGTCGCTGAACTGCTGGAGCGCCAATCGGAGAACATGACGAGCCTGGCCCGCACCTGGGTGCAGGATGGTTCGCTCCGGTCGCCGGAAGGCCGCACGAAGTTCCGCGAGATGCTCAACACCGAGCAGTTCGCCTACCTCGACCACGACGACGCCGACGACATCATCTCGGCCGCCTATGTGGACCTGATCCAGTCGGGCGAGGTCGATGTCACCTCGGCCACCGAGGCCCTGAAGCAGGCCGGCGACGGCGAGAGCGTCCCGCTGTGGGACCGCAAGAACAAGAACGGCTCCTCTTGGGCAGACCAATTCACCACCGCAGCGAAGGCCGGCGCGGCGATCCAGCGCAAGGCGTATGAAGAGAAGCAGGCCACAATCCAGGCTAGCTTCGAATCGGAGTATCAGGCGGCGGCCAGTTACGGCCGACTTTCCGACGCGAAGATCAACGCCACCGCAGACCGCCTGGGCCTGGCCGGCACCGACCGTCTCTCCTTCGTCCGCCACTGGATCGACCAGAACCAGGCCGGCATTCGCCGCCTGGAGCAGGAAGCCAAGGAAGCCGCGCGCCACCGCGAGGTCATCGCCACGCTCAACGCCGGCAACGGACTGACGCTGGAAACCGCGCGACTGGAGAAGTCCGCGGGCGCTGAGTGGACCGCTGCCGTCAAGAGCGGCGACCCCAAGGCGCAGGCTGGAGTGATCGCGAGATACACCAAGTATGGGGTGGTCATCCCCGCCCTAAAAGACCTGATCGGACGGACCACCGCCGGCAACCTGACGCAAAACTACGCCACATACAAAGCCATCGCCGACGTTGATCCCATCGTTGCGGCCCGCTACGTCTCAGACGACAACGCTGTCCTGTTCCAGGAGTACCACGAGAACAGGGCGACGTTCGGGATGAGCGACCAGGAAGCCTTGGCGGCGATCCAGCGGCCCGAACAGAAAGCGGTTCGCAGCGAGGTATCCACACGCATCGGCCGCGCTGCGACTGCGTTCTTCAAGAAGACCGACGAGATGCCTGACGGAACTCCGCTACCGCCGTGGATGCAGGCCCGCGTGCAGAATGAGGCCACACGTCTCGCTATGCGCAATCCGATGGCACCGCCTGAAGTTGCAATTTCGGCAGCGTTCGCACGTGTCAAAGGCGATATGACAAAGGTCAATGGTCGATGGGTCGCTCGTGGCGGCATGCGCTCCGGCGCAGAGCCTGGCGTTGATCTTTTCGTGAAGCGCGCGGCCCAGGAGGCAGTTCGCCAAGGGATCATTCCATCCACTGCAATGGACAAGGTGTACGCAGCCCCGGCCCAGGACGATCCCAATGTGTTCATTTTGCTGCGCGGCGACCAAGGCTCTGACGGCATGCCGATCATGAGCAAGGACAAAGTACCGCGCCCGGTCGTGTTCGATCCCAGGCAGACCGCCGCCCGAGTCCAGCAGTGGCAGCGAGACGAAGCTGAGAAGCAAGCGCGCTTTGACCAAGAGCACAAGCCGAAGAACACCGTCTTCGGCATAGACCCAGCTGCGGCCGCCGCCCAACGCACCGCCAAGGGCGACCCGACCCGCAAGCCGTCTGTGCAGAAACTCGGGGACAAGGCGCCGGAGTTCAACCAAGCCGAACGTCCTGCGAGCACCGACTTGTTGGACTACCTCTCAACCTTCAAGAACTAGGAACTGAATGCCGACCAGCATCTTCGACCTCGCTGTACCCGAAAAGCGCGACATCAATGAAGTCGTCGCCGAAGCGGATAGCCGCAACGAGGGCGGACACGTCGCCCGCTACATGCGCCGTAAAGAAGCCGAGCGTGTTGCTGAAGAGCGCCGCGACGGCGCGGAATTCGGGGAGCTGATCGGCGCTGCCCAGGTTAAGGGTGGCATCGGCTTCCTCCATCGCGGCTGGCAAGAAGAGCATGTCGCCAAGTACGACCCGGACTGGAAACTTCCAGACGACTTCCAAGAAGAGATGGCGACATACGGCATCTCGCCTGGTCAGTGGGAACTCTTCGGCCGCGCAACATCCCAAGAACACTACGAGTTGCTGCGCGAGTTCGCCCTGCAGAACGAGATGGTCAAGGAGACCCAGGCCCAGTTCGGAATGGCCGCCAATGTTGCCGCCAGCTTCACCGATCCCGTCGCTTTCGCAGCCGATGCGGCCACAGGCGGCATCTCGCGCGCGGCGCGCGCGGGACGCGCAGCAAACGCTCTACGTGCGGGCCTGGTCGCTGGCGCCACCAATGCGGCTATGGAGCTGGGGAACTCACGCTTTGACGCAGAGGTGACTGGCACTGACGTAGCCGCATCGGCTGCGGCGGGCTTTGTGTTGGGCGGCGCGCTCGGCGCTCACCGCGGCGAGCAGTGGGCACCCCCAGAGAAGGTGATGGACTTAGCGCGCCGCGACATCACCGGCTCCGCGCAAAGCATGGGCGCTGCCAAGGTGGACGGCATCGCGGACAGTCCGGTGCCCGGCATCGCAGAACGCAATCTCTCTGACGCAATGGAAGAGCACCGCGCGCGGGGCGTGGATGAAGCAGGTATACGCCCAGCCTTCGCGCCTGTCCGCCTTTCGTTGGCCGCCAAGATGGGCAACCTCAAGGACTCGACGGCGCGCGGCGTGTCCCGCTGGCTGTTCCGCGATGGCGTCGGCTACACCGACCGTAATCTCGCGGTGAAGCAGTCGGCCGGCGAATACGCTGCGCTGAACCGCTCGGTCTTGGAGACGCAGATGCATCGCGGCTACCAGGCTGCGTGGACTGAGGCCCGCAAGGTGAATGGCCTGTCCCGCTGGGATCGCGGCGGCGAGATGGAGTGGTCCCGCAAGGTGGCCGACGCGCTCCGCGGCGTAAAATCGGACGACCCGACCGTAACCCAGGCAGCGGGCGCGCTGCGTCCTGTGCTTGACGCCACGTTCGACCTCGGCGTCCGCGCGCGCGTCCTGGAGCACGGCAGCAAGAACCTCGACTACTTCCCCCAGGTCCAGTCCAAGCAGGCGTACCAGCACATCTTCGGAGAGCTGGGGCTGAGCGAAGACCAGGGCGTTGAGCTGTATAAGCAGGCCATCATCGCCGACATGCGGAAGAACGGCGACGCGAGCAAGCTGGAGAAGTTCGACGAAATTGCCGGCGACTACGAAGGGACTTCGGACCGTGCGCTTCGTGCGGGCGAGAAAGCAGACGACCTGGGCGCGCTGACCGCGGACCGCCAAGCGGCCATCCGGTCCGCCGAAGAGGCAATGGATGCCCTGAAGGACATGCCCGGCAAGATGGGCGAGCGTCGCCGCAAGGCTGCCCAGCGCCGCATTGAAGACGCCACACGCAAGCTACAGCGCCACGACGAGCGCCTGAACAAGGCCAAGGCCAGCCTGAAGGATGCGCTGGAGCACGAGCAGAAGACACTGCACGCCAAGAAGCAGGCGAAGGCCCTGGCCGACGACGGCGGCGTAGACGAGGAGCTGGCAGAGCTGTACGCGCGCGCCCTCATCAAACGCGGCTCGCAGCTCGTGACCGGCGAAACCTCCGCGCCCCTGCGGCCGCTCAACACCGAATCAGTGGAAGAGCTGACAGATGCCCTGCGGGATGCTGGCGCGAGTGCCGAGAAAATCGCTTCGGTCCTCGGCCGCTACACGGCGCAGATGCAGGAGGGCGCCAAAGTCAGCGCCGCAAAGAAGCGTATCCGCTTCGACCCGAACACGCAGATGACCTTTAAGAACAGGTTCGGCGACGACGTGACCCTCAAGGTCACGGACTTCCTCGACAGCGATGCCACGCGCGTCATCTCCTCGCACGTCCGCGAGGTGGTCGGTTGGTCAGCATTGGCCGAGAAGGGCGGCGTCCGCAACAAAGCGGAGCTGGATGCGCTGAAGGGCTTGCTGCGCACGGAGGCGATCAAGGCTGGGGACAACCCCGAGACTACGCTCCGCATGCTCGACATAGGCATCAAGTCGGTGATGGGTCGGACTACCGAAGAGAATCCGCACAGCACGTTCTCGCGCTGGTCGCGTGCTCTCCGGGACACGCAGTTCCTCCGCGTGATGAACCAAGTCGGATTCACGCTCTTCACCGAGCTTGGGCCGGTCGTAGCGCACGCGGGGCTGCTGAACACCGCCAAGTCGATCACCTTCATCGGGGATTTCCTACGCCGCGGTGCGGACGGCCAGCTCAAGTCCGGCGAGGCTCGCTTCATTGAGGACCTCATCGCGACCGGCACCGAGCATCTGCGTAACCCGCCCTTCCTCCGCGTGGAGGATGACGCCTTCATGCCCTCCGTCTACGGCGACAGCCGCTTCGGCCGGGCAATGGAGAACACGACAATGACGGCGCAGCGATTCACCAGCGTCATGTCGGGCATGGCACCGATGAACACGGCCCTGCAGCGCATCGCGGGTCGAGCCACGCTGATGAAGTTGCTGCAGCTATCCAACAACACGCGCCCGCTCTCGAAGGGCATGGTGCGCCGGTTGCGCTCCTACGGCCTCGACCAAGAGACGCAAGACACACTGTTCGCGTCCCTCAAGGGCATCAAGAAGGTCGAGGACATCACCGAGGCAACCTTGGGTCTGGCAGACCGCGAGCGAATCGCCGCTTTCATGTACCGCGTTACGCGCCAGCAAGTTCTGGAGGGCGACGCCAGCGATTCCATCATGCTGATGCACTCGGCAGGCGGAAAGCTGGTGACACAGTTCCGGTCCTTCATGGCCTACAGCTACGAGCGTCACCTGTTGAACTCTGCCTATCACTGGCAGGACTGGCACACGTACCAGATGGTCATGCTGTCCGGCTCCATCGCGGGGCTGCAGTGGGCCGCACGTACCTACCTCAACACGATTGACGATCCCGAGAAGCGGAAGGAGCTGATGACCTACAAGAACTTCGCCGCAGCTGCGGTATCGCAGTCGTCGTGGGGCGGCATCGTGCAGCCCCTTGTTGACACCGCCCTGCCCCTCATGGGGGAAGACCCGGTATTCGCCAACGCCCGATCTACGGGCCTGTCTACGAACGTCGTGGGCGGTATCCCGGTCGTGGACTTCGCAAACAAGCTGGTGGCTGCGGCTTCGCTGCCAGCGCAGGCGCTCCGCGACGACCGCGAAGTGACGCGAAAAGAGCTGGAGAACGCCGCGAAGCTCCTGTGGTTCTCCAATCTCACGGGCTGGCAGAACATCCAACGCATGGCTCTCAAGGAGGCTGAGGAGCGCGGCTGGCTCGGCGACGGGACGGAAGAGTCTGCCGCACGCCGCGAGGAGCGCGAGGACGACAAGAACGCATGGTCCGCAAAATCCCTCTTTGGCTTGGACACTGAATGATTGAAATGAGTCGCGGCCTCTCCTTCGTGGCATACAGCTACGAGGGAGGGCCGCTGCGCTTTGCCTGCACGTTCCCCTACCTCAAGCGGGAACACGTGCGGGTGCTGGTAGGCGACCCCGCCTCCCCCCGAACGGTTCTCGGCACGTGGATCAACTCCACCACCGTCGTGATTCCTGAGCAGTCCGAATACCTGGAGACGCCTTACAGCGTCCTCCTCCGTCGCATCACCCCCATCGACGACCAAGCCGTCCACTTCCAGGACGCCGCACAGCTTCCCGCAACCCAGCTCAACACGGCTGTTCGCCAGCTCCTCTACATCAACCAGGAGATGCGCGAGTTCGGCCTTGACGGCCACGGACTACCAGGCAGCGGCATTCCTGGAGGAGGTGGTGGCAACGTCCCCGACATCCAGACGATCATCGACCAGGTGGTCCAGTCGCCGGCCTATCAGGTACTGCAGGAGCGCATCCCGGAAATCGACGCCAACGCCGAACTCATCATGGAGGAACTGCTGCGCTCCAACGAGTTCTTCGACACGAAGCGCGACTACGGTGACCGCATCTCCGAAGCCACCACACGCATCGCGCTGATTGAAGACGGCGACAAGGTGACGGCTGAGCAGATCACCACGCTGCTTGCGCGAATCACCCGCAGTGACGCCGATATCGCCGCGCAGTTCTCGCAGGTCAATCGCGCCATCGCAACCGAGACGGAAGCGCGGGTGCAGTCCATCACCGACCTGCATGCGCAGATCACCACCGAGACCGGTACGGCCGTGGCCCAAGCGGTGGACAGCATGGAGGTGGTCGTCAACGGCGTCGAGTCACGAGTGAACGCTACGGAGGGCCGCCTCGCCTCCCACGACGACGCACTTGCGGCTGCCAACGAGGCGCTGGAGGTCGTCGCCGACGATGCGCAGGCGAGCGCCGAGTGGCGCCAGCTCTTCGCCGCCCAGTACGGGCCGGCCGGCGCGAGCGGCACTTCCGTCGCCGCCGCGGTGAAGAACCAGATCAACACCAAGGCGACCCCGGCCGAGGCGCGCAGCATCGCTACCGAATCCGTCACGGCCTTCGCCAACGGCACCTTCGCGGCCCTGCAGCAGCAGTACACGGCCTACGTTACCGCCAACGATCAGAAGTGGGGTGCCACGTGGTCCCTACGGATCAACGGCGGCGACATCAACAACCCCATCGTGGCCGGCCTGGCCCTGAGCGCGACACCGACCGGTTCGGACTTCGTGGTCCAGTCGGATCGCTTCGCCATCACCACGCCGAGCATCGGCTATGCGGCTCGCAAGTTCCCCTTCGTTGTGGGCACCGTGGGTGGCATGAGCACGGTGGGCATCACGGGCCAACTTCTCGTAGACGGCTCGATCACCGCGGACAAGCTGCGTGTGAACTCGCTGGCTGCCATTACGGCCAATGCGGGCACAATCAACGGTGGCACCTTCAAGACCCATACGCTGGACGTAAACGGCAACGTGCTCAATGCCGCCGAGTTTCGCGTAGAGCTGTCCAACATCGGCACCTGGCCGGTGTGGGTCGGTTCCGGCGACAAGAACGAGAACAACGCCGTTTTCTGGGTGGACCGCGCGGGCAACGCCGGATTCAAGGGTCGGGTCTCCGCACCGAACATCATCGGCAACTTCCAGCGCTACTCGACCTACAGTTGGTCTGGGGTCATCCAGGGCGCCGCAGGTGCTACGCCTGTGTTGGCACTAGAGGCTCCCGTGCTCCTTGGAGAAAGCCACGCCCCCATGCTCATTCTTGAGCTGGTATGCAATAACGGTTACGGCGATCCGTGCAGCGCATACGCGAAGCTGCAACGTCAGGTGGGGAATGCATGGATCGACTTGAAGGTTAAGAACCTCTACCTACGAAGTAACCAAGTCGAGACCTTCCACTACCTCGTGATGGACTCTCCGACAAGCGCAGCACAGAGCTACAGAATCGTGCTCTCTGACTCAGGGAGCCGCTTCAGCAACTTCCAACTCGTGGAGGTAACCGGCTACGTAGTCGGCCTCCGCTAATCAACAAGGACCACATGGCAGATACACCAGGCTACGTTTCCAATTCCGTGCTCGCCCAGCGAATCTCGGAGTTGGTCGATCGCTGGAATCGGCGCGAGAACCAGATGATCGCGCTACTGACTCAACCCGCAGGCGAAGTCACAGTCACTGACGGGGTTGGGGTCGATCACACCCTACCGTCCTTCCTGCAGCTGTCCGCCGATGTTGCGGAGTTGGTGGACGACCTGACTGGCTCGGTTTCGCAGGCTTCGGACTTCGCCAACAATGCAAGGCTATATGCCGAAAGCGCCCAGGCGTCCTCCCAAGATGCTGCGGCTAGCGCTGACACTTCGGCGGAAAGCGCTCAAGAGGCGGGCAACCACAGTGCAGCGGCGGCCTCAAGTGCGACCGCCTCTGCTGACACCGCAAGCGCGTCGGCAAGCTATGCCGACGCATCCGCCACTCACGCAAGCGCATCCGCAGCATCCGCAAACGCATCGGCCGCTAGCGCAAACGACGCGGAAGAGTACGCCACCCGTGCAGCAGATAGTCGCAGCAAGGCGCTGGCATCCGAGAACGCGGCTTCCGCCCTGGTGGACCAAGCCGACGCTGCTGTGAGGTCCGCCGAAGGCTGGACCGACAAGTCGCGCTCATGGGCGACCAATGCGCCAGGCGTCCCTGTCGAGGACGGCGAATACAGCGCACGCCACTGGGCAGCGCAGGCGCAGGCATCCGTCCTCGGCTCCTTGGTGTACATGGGGAGCTGGGATGCGAGCACTGAAAGCTTCCCGCAAGCGCCGGTCAAGGGTCACTTCTGGAAAGTAGGTGTAGCCGGCCGAGTGGCCGACGAAAACTACAACGTCGGCGACCAGATCGTCTACGACGGATCGGCGTGGGACAAGATCGACAACACCGAGCAGGTCACTTCCGTGGCCGGCAAGCAAGGCGCTGTCGTGCTCGCCTCCGGCGACATTGGCGGACTGGGCGCTATGGCGACAAAGGACAAGGCCGCATGGACCAGTGACATCTCCGGGATTCCCGCGACATTCCCTCCAAGTTCCCATACGCACACCAAGGGTGATGTTGGGCTATCGAACGTGGACAACACGAGCGACGCCAGCAAGCCGGTGTCCAGTGCACAGCAAGCGGCACTCAACACTAAGGCTAGCTTGTCGGGCGCCTCGTTCACAGGAACGGTCGGACTAGGCGGAGACACCGGCCTAAGCTATGCCCACACGAAGAATCGCCTCCTTATCCGCAATGACGATGGAAACGTGACCATCGATGCGGTTACCCCCAGCAACACGGCCTTCGACACCCTCCGCTTCCGCGGCTCGAACTTCCTGTTCAATGCGCAGGCCGTATGGCACGGCGGAAACTTCAACCCAGCAACCAAAGCCGATCTGGCCGGAGCTTTCTTTACCGGCAACGTCACCGCACCGAACCTCATCGCAGGCGGATCAGGGAACGGCGCATTCGTTCAAGTGGGAGATGACGCGCGGCTGGTAGATGTGGGTAAGGGCCACACAGCGGCTATTCAGAGCACCACCAACGGCAACGTCGGCTTCCTCCAGTTTGGCACTGGTGGGGCGCTAGGGTGGGATGGTTCCAGATTCACCTATAACTCAAACGAGGTGAAGCACACAGGCAACACTGGCTACTACGGTACCGGTGCAATCCAGCATTCGGACTGGAACAGTCAGGCAGTCACGGCGGGTGTGTGGATGGCTACCGGTTCGACGAACTCTCCCGACAACTCGTCGTGGTGGCTTGGATACGTATCAGTCCACAACGGAGACTGGATTCAGCAAGAGGTCGTTTCGTTTACCGAGTTTCCTCCGCGCCGCTACAAACGCCACAAAGCAGGCGGCACATGGCAGCCGTGGCGTCAGATGGCGGAGGTAGTTGTCTCCACTTCAGACCCAGGCGGCTCCGATGGTGTCCTCTGGATTCAGCCGTAAATGAGCGGCTGGAACCTCAAGTGGGGCGGAGGCTGGCGACAGCCCTCCGCCGTGCGCCTCAAGTGGGGCGGACAGTGGATCACCCCGAGCACAATCCGCCTCAAGTGGGGCGGCGCTTGGGTGACCGTGTTCACCGCCTACGTGGCCGTGTCCGGCTCCGCGAGCGCTTCTAGTACCAGCTACAACCTCGGCCTTGCCTCGACTCCGCGCACGCGCGGCATGTCCACAAGCGCATCCGCTAGCGCGCGCGGTGGAAACGGAAACTACAGCTACTCGTGGTTCGTGGCTGGAAGCTCCGGCGTTACCGGCGCCTCTGTCTCAGGTAGCGGATCGTCTGCCACCGTGAGCGCCACCGCAACGCTGAATGCAGCTGGCTCAGTGACTGTCGGCTGCACCATCTCCGACGGCGTCTCGTCCGTAACGGTCTACGCCACCGCCAACTTCAACTACTACAACGCTGTCTAACTCAAAGGAAAACTTGACCAAAGACGAACTGACGCTCCTCGGCACTCTCGGTGCCGTAGGGGCGCTCATCGGCATCGGAAAGATGCTGGTGTCCGATGCACCCCTCAAGCCGCGCCAGGTCATTGGTCGCGCAATTCTGCACGGCGGGCTGGGCCTCGCGGCCGCGGCCGTCGTCGTTGCAATCCCCGGCATCTCGCTGGTCGCACAGGTCGGCATTGCCTGCGTGTTCGCCTCGCTGGGCACTTCGGCCCTAGAGGCCATCTTCAATCGGTACCTGAAGAAGTGAGCAAGGCCAGCAAGGATTCGATGGAGCGCCTGCATGGCGCCATCGCTGACAAGCTGTCCGAGACCATTGAAGGCATGGAGGCGGGCGACAAGGGCCTGGCCGCGCTGCTGAACGTGGCCCGCCAATTCCTCAAGGACAACGGCGTCGACTCTGTCGCAACTCCCGACTCGTCAACCGCACGTGTCGCCGATGCGGTCACTAAGCACCCGTTTGACCCTGCTGAGACCCTGAAGCACCACTGATGGAGCCGACAGGGATCACTTCCCTGCACGCGATCCATCCATGGGAAGACTTCCGCAACTTCGCCTTCGACCTGTGGGCGCACCTGAACCTCCCGTCGCCGACGCCCGTCCAGTACGACATCTGTTCGTATCTGCAGCACGGGCCGCGGCGCCGGATGGTTCAGGCGTTCCGCGGCGTCGGCAAGTCCTTCCTGACGGCTGGATACGTGTGCTGGCTTCTGTGGCGAGACCCGCAGCACAAAGTCATGGTCGTGTCCGCGAGCAAGGAGCGTGCTGACGCATTCTCCGTGTTCGTAAAGCAGATCATCGAGACATTCGAGCCGCTGTCTCATCTGCGCCCGCGCAGCGATCAGCGCAACTCCAACCTTGCCTTCGATGTCGGCCCGGCGCTGCCCGACCAATCCCCATCGGTGAAGTCCGTGGGCATCACGGGCCAGCTCACTGGCTCTCGCGCCAACACCATCATCCCCGATGACATCGAGGTCGTGAAGAACTCACAGACCATCGTGCAGCGGGAGAAGCTGGCCGAACTCATCAAGGAGTTCGACGCTGTGTTGAAGCCGGGCGGCCAGGTCATCTTCCTGGGCACACCGCAGACTGAGGAGTCGCTCTACAACAAGCTGCCTGCGCGCGGCTACGACATCCGCATCTGGCCCGCTCGATTCCCGAAGGACCTCAAGCAGCGCATCGCCTACGGCGCACTGCTGGCTCCGATGATCGCTGAGTTGTTCGACGAGAACCCCGGCGTGGCCTGGATGCCCACCGACTCTCGCCGCTTCGACGAAGCAGACCTTCTGGAGCGCGAGGCGTCCTACGGCCGCTCGGGCTTCGCACTGCAGTTCATGCTCGACACCACGCTGTCCGACGCCGAGAAGTACCCGCTCAAGCTGGGCGACTTCATCGTCATGGACGTGGACCGCGACGTTGCTCCGATCCGCGTTGTGTGGGCTTCCGGCAAACAGCAGGTGATCGAGGAGCTGCCCTCAGTGGGCTTCTCGGGCGACCGCTGGCATTCACCGCTGTACTTGGCGCCGGAGATGGAGGAGTACACCGGAGCGCTCATGACCGTTGACCCCTCCGGTCGAGGTAGTGACGAAACCGGCTACTGCGTGACGAAGATCCTCCGCGGCATGATCTACCTGCGCCGCTCGGGTGGCTTCAAGGGCGGCTACGACACCACGACCCTGGAGGGCCTGGCGCACATCGCGCGCGCCGAGAAGGTCCAGCACATTCTGGTCGAGTCGAACTTCGGCGACGGCATGTTCAACCGTCTGTTCGAACCGGTCCTCAAGCGCATCTACCCGTGCTCGCTAGAGGAGATTCGCCACACCACGGCGAAGGAGCGGCGAATCTGCGACACGGTCGAGCCGGTCCTCAACCAACATCGCCTGGTCGTGGACAAGGCCCTGATCCGCGCTGACGCAGAGGCGGACAACCACCACTACCAATTGTTCCACCAGCTCTCCCGAATGACCCGCGACCGTGGCGCTGTAAAGCACGACGACCGAGTTGAGCCGCTCGCCATGGCACTCGCCTATTGGGCCGACCAGCTCGCTCGCAATGTCGAGGACGAGGAATCGCGCCGGGCGGAGGAGCTGCAGGACCGGGACTACCTCGACTTCATCCAGGCTGTCACCGGCCGTGCTGCGGCCGAGGCCAATTACTTCGACAACTACTAGGATTCAATGACCCCTGCAATCCAACTGGCTGCGCCTCTCGTTCGCAAGAGCGAGGGGCTGCAGCTCTCGGCCTACCTTTGCCCCGCGGGCAAGTGGACCATCGGATATGGCCACACCGGCCCTGACGTAAAGCGTGGCATGACCATCATCGCAGGACGCGCTGAGGAGCTGCTGTCGGCCGACCTGGCCGTGGCTGCCGCCGCTGTCCGTCGTCTGGTCCGCGTGCCCCTGACGGCGCACCAGGAGGCCACTCTGATCGACTTCGTGTTCAACCTCGGCGAAGGCAACCTCGCCGGCTCCACGCTGCTGCGCCGGCTCAACGATGGGCTTTACGACCACGTACCAGCCCAGCTCCGTCGCTGGACCAAGGGCGTCGTCAACGGCGTGATGAAGGAACTCTCGGGCCTCGTCATCCGCCGCGAGGCTGAATGCGTCCTGTGGGACACCGCCGCATGAAGCGCCGCATACGTGACCTCTGCATCGAAGTGACGCTGGTCGTGCTTCTGGGTCAGTGCGTCTACACTCTCCTGAAGCACATCCCGTGGCCCTGATGTAGGCCCTGCTGTCCATTCGCTCCTGGGGCGCCTGGTTGCGCATACCTGCGGGCACACGCCCATGTTTCTACAAATAGCTTAAGACAAGGTCGGGGATCAGCACGATGAAATGCCAAGGGCTAAACACGCAGAATGACGCGAAAACCTTAGTGAAGGTTTCGAGGGCATTCCTTGGCCTGATGACGTGTGTGCTCGTCGCTTCGTCCATTGGCCCAGCCCAGGCTCGTGAACCCGCTGTGCCGGTAAGCGCTAGCGGAGAAATTGAAGCAAGCAGCGATGCCGCACTAATGCAGCACTGGTGGCTAGCGCAGAACGCTTGCGTCGGCGGGCCGGATGACTCCGTATGTGAGAAGCGCGACCGCGCTACTACCGCGCTCAAGGCCCGCGGATTTGAATGGCATAACCACGATATTTGGACGTCACCCTCGGACGCAGGGCATTTCTACGGCGTCGTCGTAAGCACTCAGGAGTGGGCGGCCGACAAGAGCCCTCTAATGATGGCTATGGCGGGGCCAGTCAGTCTGCGCACTCTGAGAAATCACCTATCGGACGACAAAATAATTGCGCTCTGGAACGATTCTCACGCATCAATACGAGATACATATCCGCGCGCTTGGTCGATGCTAGACCAGCAGATGAAGCAGGTGATCTTGGACCACGCCGGGGAGAACGACCCCCGCTATACGCTAGAAGATTGACTGTCCTGACTTCTCGAAGTGCCGCCCAGGTGGACGCACGAACAACGCTTCCCGGGGACACGTTCGACACCCAGACCTTCAAGACCTCCCGACGCAAGTCTGAGCTACCCAAATGAAAGGCGGGATGTATCCCAAGAAGAGCAGGTGGCCAGTGCCGAATGCGCGCGGGAATCCAAGACTCTGGAAGACGCCGCCAAGTGCCCGTCGAGGGCATTGCGGGGCCTGAAGGATCGCTTCACGCGGTCACCGCGACTGTCGAATCAAGCCTCACCCGCCGTGATGACCCCCTCAGGCCGCCTGTGCGGGGCGCCGAGAGGGCCTTGAGGGCTCTATTCGCTTACCGCGCGCTTGTAGAGGGCGAGACTCTCGTGGAAGCCTTCGTATACAGGATTACCTGCCGCATCGACGCTATTGGCCGCAACGTTCTCCATGTGCTGCAGCGCCTTTGCCTTACCTTCTGAGGGTAGCTGCAACAGCAACGCTGTGAGTGCCGTCTCCAAGGCCCTGAATCGACCAGTTAATACGCCCTGCTGCTGAGTCAACAACAAAAGTTCGTCTGACATCGTGCTCTCCTTGCTTGAAATGTGGGTCGGAAATTTCCGTGAGGGTATCTGACTCCGAAACGTCGCGCGATTCCCCCCTCCGGGGGCCTCGCCATGTGGCGCGGTCATCGTTTCGGCGTCCTGCCGTGCCTCCCGCGTCACCTGCTGCGGCACCTGCCATGCTAACTCGTTGATTCACATTTGAACCGACTGGATTCCCTATCCAATCGCCAGCCCCATAAGCGCCCCCGTGCTCATTCGGTGCATTCGCTGCACCCTGCATGCTTTCGCCTCTGTCTCTTCCTATCTGTCGTTTTGCCAGCGCACCGGACTGCACCCGCGATCACTGTCGGCCCACTTAGCGCCCATCTGCCGCCACGCTACGCCTCGCGCCATCTAGCGCGCCTGCCGCAAACAGCACAACTCCCTAAGGGTATTGCAATCCACATGTGGATAGTTTAATATGGCCCCACGTCGCGGCACTGCCCGACTACTCCGAACCGCCTAGCGCGGTGCTGGGGGAAGCGATCAGGTAACACCGACCTAGACCCGTGCAATGCGCTATCTAGGCGGCTCCCAACGGCCTTTAGCTAACCCGCAAAGGGAACTGAAGGGGAACCGGAAAGAGCCACGGCGGCGAGAGGCCGCGCGGTGCTGGGGCGCTCCCGGAGAGCATCACGCCACACGCATTACGATCCACTAGTGATTGACAATCCACGTGTGAATCTGTAGATTATGTCACACGGTCGCTGCGGCGGCCAGCAGTAACGGCAAGCACTGCCGTGTAGCAGTCCGACCCTTGCACGGGGTCGCTAATAAGACGGTGCGGCAGGACCAGCTAAGGCGCATTGATGCGTCGGGGCGGGAAGTCCGGGACGGGAATGGCTATGCCTTCGCCCCCCCACATGACGACCCCGCAACGATTGCGGAGCGGCACTGATCCGAAACCGGCACGGTCAGACAACACCCGCACACAGCGGGGAGTCTGGCCGATTCAGCGTCTCGGGGCGTTACCGCTCCCCCAATGTTTCGGGGCGCTGAATCGGCTTGATTCAACCAAGGAGAGGACACCATCGACGCGATCCCCTACGAAGCACCCGCCGCGCTCCTAATGGAGCTGGTACGGGCAGAGTTGAACGCGTATCGGACAAGCATCGGCCGCACCGAAGCTTTATCCAATGCGATCCACAATCGAATCGCAATCCACGAGGAGCAGTGAACTATGCAGGAAGCACTACGGGCTGGCGCGATCAGAAGACAGGAGCCGGGGGAGCCGGCCACAAGGAACGTATACGCCGTCGTCGTCGAAACAGCGCCTATGGGAACCGCAGCGTTCTATCGGTCCCGCATGGTGGTTGCCGGACGAGACACCGACGAAGCTCAGGAGCGCGCTATCGCGCACGTTGAGCAGTCAGGCAGGTGCCACCGCCACGTGCTGACCATCGAACGCTTGAGGGGCAGCTAATGTTCACCCTAGTCCACAAGCACGGCCACTGGGCACTCCGCCACGCTGGCCTAGTCATCGGCACGTATCCCACGCTGGGCGGCGCTGTAGCGGCCCGCCTGGCGGTACACTTAGAGACGACCAAATGAGCCGCCGAGTTTCCCAAATGGACGCCACAGTCGCGCGCAAAACGGATGCAGAGATTGCCAAGCTGATCGCGGAGACCTCCAAGATCAACGCGGAATCGCGCTGGTATCCCTTCATGGTCGGCGCGGCCTTTTTCGGCGCCGCAGCCGCCTTCGCGAAGCTCTTCCTGTAACCAGCGTGGGCGCTGCCCTAGCGCCCCACCGGGCGGGCTGCCAATGGCCCCGGTGTCTGGTGGTGAAACTGTAGCGACTGCGCCCGGCTTGCCATAGCGGCAAACGCTCCGCTCCGCTGTAAGAAAAATCCCAAATTCACCCTAAGCCGCCCTTGAGGCGGCTTTTTGTTGTCTGGAGAAAGACCGATGCCCCGGTTCAACGTAGTACGCACGTCCGTCCAAGAAGTCGAAGTAGAAGCTGAGGACCGTGAACACGCCTTGGAGGTTGCCCACGCGCTGGATGCCAACGCATTCGCAGAGACCGACTGTGATTGGACCTGCTGGGAGCTTCCGGCATGACCACTCCCCGCATGTACGTGGCCTGCCTGGCCTCCTACAACAACGGCCGCCTGCATGGCCGCTGGATCGACCTGGACGGAGCCAGCCTGGACGACGTGCAGGACGAGATTGCCGCGATGCTGCGCGAGTCGCCGTATCCGAACGTGACCGTCGAATGCCCGACATGCGCCAATGCGCTGAAACGTAGCTATCCGCAAGAAACGGCCGACAAGTGCCCGACATGCAAGGGCGCCGGCAAGATCCCCAGCGCCGAGGAATGGGCCGTACATGACAGCGAGGATCTGCCGGCCGGCTTCCGGGACACCGAATGGCCCGACCTGGCCAAGCTGGTCGAACGGCTGCAGGAACTGGAGGACCTGAGCGACGAAGAGCGGGACGCCTTCGACGCCTTCGCGGAGGTCGAGGACGAGCCGAGCGTGGAAACGTTCCGCGAGCGGTTCATCGGCGAGTTCAACAGCTGGGCGGACATGGCCGAGGACTATGTGGACTCTAGCGGGCTGCTGCATGAGGTCCCCGAACGCCTGCGGTACTACTTCGATTACGAGAAGTACGGCAATGAGCTGCGCATCGGCGGAGACGCCTACGAGCACAACGGCTACTACTTCTGGAGCCACTAACGGAAGCATTCGAGGGTGCCGGCTACAGAAGCGACGAGTCAGCCAATGGGCGTTCGTAGGACCAGGTACTGGATGAGCGAGATTGCAAGATACACCGCAGCCGCTGCACCAAGGACCATCAGGGCCGTGCGAAGCCAAAGCCTCTTTTGCTTCTGCTCCGGCACCCAAACAAGGTTGACGTTACGGGCAACCGCCTGATCTGACCGAGCAGCAATGACAAAAGGCAACTCGCGGTCGATATCTAGAATGTCCACCGACACCCTTTCGCCGGGGGCAAGCGACGGAAAGAGAATACTAAACCGCTTGTCCGACACCACGCGCGGCTCATGGTAGCGGCTAGGCCAGATGTTGACGCATTTAGGCTGCCAGTTCAGCACAAGCTCCACATTGGTAAGGGTTCCCCTTCCGCTATTCAAAATGAACATCGAGCGCGTATGTATGGCGTACATCTTCTCGATCGGCGCGCCGGCATCGTCCACTTCAATGTTAGTAATCACGAAGGTGTAGTTATGTCGGTCTGAAAAGCTCAAATCTGCCTGTGAGCTGCGCGGGAAAAACTTCGCTACCAACGTCGCCAAGCTAGTCGCTACGGCAACAATCTCCTTCGCGTATAGCGATATCTCCATTAGCAGTCCCCCCCTAAAAATGCGTGCAGTGAATTCACCCAGCAATCATACCCTACAGCCTTGGCTTCTAGCCTCCAGCCTTCCTCCGGCACTCATAGAAAACTACGGAACACCGTTGGGGCTGCCGCTGCGCATTCGGCGCTCAATGCATCGTCAAATAGGGGAAGAAAACGGCCTCGCATTTCTCTAAAAGTGCAGCCGTCTTATTGTCGGCGCGGCGCGCGTCTGCCCTTATTACTTCAGTAATATTGTCAATGTCCGCCGGCCCTCGCTCTTCTAACCGCCGAAAGCACTCAGGAAGCCAGGATAAATGGCCATCTACGGAGTGCAAGAATTCGGGAACTCCCCTCTCGAACAGGAAGGGTGCCTCGTCCAGGTTCACACGAAATTGTGCGACGAGTGCGCTGCTTGGCGCCGCGTAGTGAACCTGCCGAATGTTGGAGGCGCGAAAGCCGCGGCGCTCTATCCGCTCAGCATCCATGTGCTGTAGCAGCGATAGCGTCGCTCTATAGACCCTCAACCTGCGGTCATACAGATCGAGCTTTAGCTTGATCCGATTCGTCTCCGCTTGTCGTTTTGACACACCAACATTAGTCCACGCGACGAGTACACCCACCGCAGTAAAAGCGGTACCGAGCGCAGCCTGAAGCCCGCTAATCCAAGTTTCTTCCATCATCACAGACCTACGCAGCAACGTTAAACCTTTGACAATTGGATCACACCTTTGGACATCAGCGAGTTCCACGGACTGACCTTCCGCGTTGAGCACCGCGCCGATCCAGATGCCCGGCACCGTGCTACAACTGTGCGTTGCTTGGCAAGGTCTCCGATTAGGAGCGTCGCGATCACTAACGGGGGCGGCAAGCTGACGAAAATCGGGCGCTCAGAAACTCCACGGGCTGTCCGGCTTGTCGCAGCGGTAGAAATTGGTCTCACCCTGAAGGATGCCTGGATTCTCCCGAATGAATGTCCACGCGTAGTCGTTGATGTTGTAAGCGAAGCCTTCTGTCAGCGTGCCGGTGCGGGAAGCGAGGTAGATCACACCGATTGCTGCCAGTCCGGCCACAACACCATCTTGATGTCGGAGGGAGTTGGAGCGGGTGTTTTTAGCGACGTAGTATCGGAGGATCTGCTTCTCCGGCTCTGTCAGCTTCTGAAGGCGCTCAACGATCACAGCGCGTTGCTGCTTGGTTTTCCACGCTACCCTAACAAGCCGCCATACCCAAATCAGGGCCGATAGCGCGGTGAGCACGGCACACACGGCACACACGGCAAACACTAAGCCGATCCAGCCTCTGTAGGCGTCGATCCAGTCCGATAGACCAAGCTTTTTGTGGACGGTGGCGGGCAGGAACAGCGCCCCGCCGGCCAGCACCATCCCAGCGACGAGATAGCGCGGACCGAGCTTCAGCACGTCCGTAATGCCCTTGATCCACTCCATCTTCCGCCCCTGTGATACCTGGGTTAATCATATCGCTTCAGGCTTTGCACGGAAGGCCACGACGAAGACGCGCATCATGCAAACGCGAACTGCAAAGCATGACCTTCAAAGGTCGAGACTGCTCCACCACGGCGCCCTATGGGTCGCGCTGCCGGGGGGAGCGCCGCCCCCTACCCCTATCTAGTTTATCGAGGCCCCTTCCGGCCCTCTTCCACCTCTGGAGTACCCATGGCAACGGCCACAAAAATTGTTGTTCCCCGCTCTGAAGCAGTAACCGAAGTGGTGTACCAGGTATTCCTCTCTCAGGCCGAAGCCGAGTTCGTGCTCGACCTCTTGATGGATGTCGGCGGCGATCCAGTCAAGTCAGCCCGCAAGTACGCCCAGGGCCTGATGATAGAACTTGTGGATCTTCTAGGGGACGACACGCGGAAGTTCGCACGTGCAGGCGAAACCCATATCGCATACGCCGACGAGGCGAACCTCCCCTAGCGACGCCCCCGCTTTGACACCAGCGGAGAACGATTGGCGGGGTCTGCCTTCCACGCTAGTTCCGCCCGCAGCCGGTCCTGGTTCGTGATAGCCCACCGCTCGGCGAACTTGCAGGCAATCGTGTACGTCTTTGCCCGACCATACGGGTTCATGTACTCCAAACCGCGCTGTCGGTTAACGGAGACTCCCCAGTCGCCTGGGACACGCTTTGTGACCATGGCGACGATCTGCTGGCCTATCCGCAGATGGTGCTGCCCGAACGACTCGTAGAAGTACCAGTCGAAGTCCGACGGCATCCGATATTTCTCTTTGTAATCAGCCATATAGAAATGCAGGCATCTTAATTTAAGCCCTATTAGGCCGGCCGCTTGTCGCAGCTGTTGCGACTGGCACCCCAGAAAATCTCAGCACCAAATGCGACGGACGCGTAGCCCACTTGTTCGCGAAAGGAAGCCCTCATGCCCACCAACACTACATTGATCTTTGACTCCCTCGGTCGCCCGCTGTTCTCCTTCTGCGAGACGACGGGGCGCTTAAATACGAACCCGCAAGGCACTCTCTACGACCAGCGCGACGGCGAGGAAGGTGCATGAATGCTGTCGCAGCCCGCATCGAGCGGGCCAAACGTCAACATGCATACGACACTCTCCAGGTGGGGCCGTGAGCAAGATCCGTGCGCTCTTCGAGACGCTGCAAATCACAGCCACCCAGGCGGTGTTCGGTGGCTTCTTGGTCGGCGGCGTCCTCCTGCTGTGCGTCTTGCCTGCACTTCTCGTGTGGAAAGCTGTCGCTGGATGACGCCCAGCGCCGACGAGCGTTACTGACGAAAGAATATCTTGATGGCACCGCGCGCTCATGTCTGGGGCAGCGCGTTGATTGAAATACATATGTGGATTTTGATCCACATATGAATTGTTTTGTATTGGGGGGAAAGCAGATGCTGTTGATGGTTCGGAAGCTGGTGGCATTTCTACGCACGGAGTTCTATTTTGAGCGCCCTCTGGAGGGGCAATGGGGTTTTTGGAAGGACCGAATCGACGAGCGGAGAACCTTCTATGGGTTCGGCGTGGTAATCGTTGCAAAAGTGAAGTACGATCCATAGGTGTACCGTCAAAGGCGGTACTCTTTTGTTCATTCAATTGAGGAATCGCTTTATGACGCAGCTGACTACTGAAGAGCTGATGCGTGTCCTTAACGTCGTGCTGGAGGAGTTCCGGCGCGATATCGATAAGGACATCCCGGCGGTTCGGATTCAAACACTCACCACGGTATGCGAGCACCCTGGAATCCAGAAGGTTGACCTCGACACCTACATCTCCGGACTGAGCCTTGCCTCGTCCTCTCGGAACGTAACCTCGTGGACGGAAGTGGATCGCCACGGCGAGAAAGCGCCCGGCTTCATGACCTCTGCGCCAGATCCGCGGTACCGCCGACGCCACATCCTGCAGCTGACCCCGCGCGGCGAGAAGTTCATCGACTCACTGACCAAGAAAGTAAACGCAAGCCTAGCTACGCAGTCGAACCGATCTGCGACGGGCTGAAGGAGCATGATTGCCACTACGACTAAAGGGCCAAACGCCCCGCGACGGGGAAGCTGACCGCCGCTACTACATGATTGATGTCCAGGTTGGCCTGCGCCGACCTCGCCTGTCCTCCGGGACGCGGGACCGAAACTTGGCGGAGCGCAAGGAACAGGCCGTCATCGACGCGCTCCGAGACGATCCGGAAATTACTGACCTTGAGCTGCGCCACCTCATTCGGGGGGAGCGGCTCGCAACAATCCAAGCCCGCCGCCACGAGCGGAAAGCATGGACACTCAAAGAAGCCTGTGACGCCTGCCTCAAGGATCGAGATGAGGGCGGATGGGGAAACGCGACATCGGCTGGCACCTACGCCACCAACTGCCGGATGATCCAGGAATTCCTGGGGACGGATACGCTGATCGCTTACATCGACCAAGCCAAGGTCAAAGAGCTAGCGGACTTCCTCCTCGACGAGGAGGAGAACGCAAAGGCCACCGTCAACCGCAAGTTGTTCGCCGTGATGCACGTGCTGGCCTACGCCAAGAGGCACGGGCAGTACCCCAATGACCTCCCGAAGTGGAAGCCGCACAAGGAGGGCGCTAACGCCCGCCAGTACGTTATGACTGCCGAGGAGGAGGCCGAGCTATTCGGCGCGGTCGCCAAGCTCGACGAGCGACTGGACAACCCCGTGGGTGGCAACCCAGTGTCGCGGGATGCGGCCGACTACGTGGACTATTTCACCTTCCTAGCCGACGTGGGCTGCCGCTCCTCCCAGGCCATCATGGTCCGCTGGCGGGACATCGTGTGGGAGATGCAGCCGGGCGTGGTCGGCGTGAAGTTCTGGCGCCTCGATGAGCAGAAAGGCGGCAAGCCGCGCACTATCCCGTGTACCGGACGCGTCGCCGAGATCCTCCGAAAGAGGAAGGCGAAGGGCGGGAGGGGGCCATTCTCAGAGCTGCGCCGGCAGAGGGGCACGGAGCTTTGGAACATGGCGAAGCGAACGACCTCACTGGCCGACGAGCCAGAATGCGTGCCTCACTGCCTGCGCCACACCTGCGCAACGCGCCTGCTATCTCGCACGGGCGATCTGAAGCTGGTCCAGGAGTGGCTCGGACACACCAAAATCGAAACTACCGCGATGATCTACGCGAAGGTCTTGGTGGACACGAAAGTGCGGGCACTGAGTGCGCTGCAGACCGGGTGGAACGGAACGTCACCAAATCCACCCGTGGATAAAATCCAGGACTGCAACCCTATCCACTAGTGGATGATATTTTAAGCAAGTCGTTGAAACCAAAAGGTTTTCAACGCACTGCAAGGAGAAGAATGGGGTGGCTGAGGGGACTCGAACCCCCGACATCTGGAATCACAATCCAGTACTCTAACCAGCTGAGCTACAGCCACCATTGAACTCTTGCAACACCCTGTCCGGCACCGATGTGGCGCGCCCGACAGGAATCGAACCTGTAACCGCCGGCTTAGAAGGCCGGTGCTCTATCCGGTTGAGCTACGGGCGCCCGGGCCGGATTGTCGCATTCCTCTCCGCCGTTTGGACATCGGATTGGTCGGGGTAGAGGGATTCGAACCCCCGACATCCTGCTCCCAAAGCAGGCGCGCTACCAGACTGCGCTATACCCCGGCGGAACACCCTCGCGGCCGAGGCCGGAAAGGTCGGCTATTGTGGGAACCTCGCGGCCCGGTGTCAACGGCACATCGCATTCGCGCCGCCTGCGCTATCCTCGCCACTTGCGGCCGATACGGGCCAATCGTCTTTTTTACAGGGAGAAACAGCATGATCCGCAGCGGCAACCCCGCCTTGAAGGAATCCACCTTCCTCGACCTCGGCAGCGGCGCGGTCGTTTCGCGCGACGGCGAGGCGATGACGCTGAACGGCACCATCCACAAGACCGGCGCCTTGCTGCTGCTGACCGTGCTGACCGCGGTGTTCGCCTGGAGCCAGTCGATCTCGGTCGATGGCGCCGGCAACGAAGTGATCGCCCCGGGCATCATCGGTTACGTGCTGGGCGGCGCCATCGGCGGCTTCATCCTGGCCATGATCACCACCTTCAAGAAGACCTGGGCGCCGATCACCGCGCCGCTATACGCGCTGGTGGAAGGCTTCTTCCTCGGCTCGATCTCGGCGATGTACGAAGTCCGCTTCAACGGCATCGTGCTGCAGGCGGTGCTGCTGACCTTCGGCACCCTGTTCGCGCTGCTGTTCGCCTACCGCAGCGGGCTGATCAAGGCCACCGAGAACTTCAAGCTGGGCGTGGTGGCGGCCACCGGCGGCATCGCGCTGGTGTACCTGGCGACCATCGTGCTCGGGCTGTTCAATATCCAGATCCCCTACATCCACGCTTCCGGCACGGTCGGCATCCTGTTCAGCCTGTTCGTGGTGGTGGTGGCGGCGCTGAACCTGGTGCTGGATTTCGACTTCATCGAAACCGGCGTGGAACAGGGCGCACCCAAGTACATGGAGTGGTACGGCGCGTTCGGGCTGATGGTCACCCTGGTGTGGCTGTACATCGAGTTCCTGCGGTTGCTGTCGAAGTTGCAGTCGCGCAATTGATGTAGGGCTGGGATTGGGGAATCGGGATTGGGGATTCGCAAGAGCGGCTCCCCTGTGATCGATGAGCGGAAGTGGCTTCAGACAAACTTCCGAGCAAAAGAAAAGGGCGCCGCGAGGCGCCCTTTTCTTTTTTGCGATCTTCCGGCGCGCTCAGAGGCGGCTGGCGATGGCCTTGGCGAAGCCCATGGTGTTGCCGCTGCCGCCCAGGTCCGGGGTCAGCCCGTCCTTGGCTTCCAGCGTGGCGACGATGGCGCTGCGCAGGCGCTCGGCGTTCTGCGGCTGGCCGACGTGGTCCAGCAGCTGCGCCGCGCCCAGCAGCAGCGCGCACGGATTGGCCTTGCCCTGCCCGGCGATGTCCGGGGCCGAGCCGTGCACGGCCTCGAAGATCGCCGCGTCGACGCCGATGTTGGCGCCCGGTGCCAGACCCAGGCCGCCGACCAGGCCGGCGCACAGGTCCGACAGGATGTCGCCGAACAGGTTGGTGGTGACGATGATGTCGAACTGCTCCGGACGCATCACCAGCTGCATGCAGGCGTTGTCCACGATCATTTCCTGGAACTCGATCTCCGGGTAGTTCGCGGCCACTTCGCGCGCCACCTTCAGGAACAGGCCGGAGGTGGACTTGATGATGTTGGCCTTGTGCACCGCGGTGACTTTCTTGCGGCCGGTCGCGCGCGCCAGGTCGAAGGCGTAGCGGACGATGCGCTCGGAGCCCTTGCGGGTCACCTTGGCCATCGACACCGCGGTCTCGCCGTCGGCCGACACTTCCTGGCCTTCGCTCAGGTAGGCGCCTTCGGTGTTCTCGCGCACGGTGATCAGGTCCACGCCGGCGCCGAAGCGCGACTTGGTGTTCGGGAACGACTTGGCCGGACGCACGTTGGCGTACAGGTCGAACTGGCGGCGCATGGCCACGTTGATCGAGCTGAAGCCTTCGCCGACCGGCGTGGTCAGCGGGCTCTTCAGCGCGATCTTGTTCTTGCGGATCGAGTCCAGGGTGGCGGCCGGCAGCAGATCGCCGTGCTTCTCCAGGGCGACCAGGCCGGCGTCGGCGTATTCGTAGGTGAGGCCGGCGTTCAGCGCGTCGAGCACGAACAGCGTGGCGTCCATGATCTCGGGGCCGATGCCATCGCCACGAATGACCGTGATTGTCTGCGTCATAGGATTGGGGTTTCCGTACAGAGGGGGAACGCGCCGACCGGAAGCCCGGGCTGCAGGCGCAAGGAGGTTTCACCAGTAATTATGCCCGAAGCCGGTGAAGGCCCCCAAAACCAGGCAGGCGCAAAACGCAGCGCGCCGCCCGCAGGCGGCGCGTGCCAGGCCGATCCGGCGCTGCTCAGCCGTGCGCGTGTTCCGCCGGCGCAGCGGCGGCGCCTTCCTCGAGCTTGTCGAGGAAATCCACCGCCCGGCGCAGGTGCGGAATCACGATCGAGCCGCCGACCACCAGCCCCACCGAGAAGGTCTCGAAGAACTCGTCGCGCTGCACGCCGGCCTCCTTGCACTGGGCCACGTGGTAGCTGATGCAGTCGTCGCAGCGCAGCACCAGCGAGGCGACCAGGCCGAGCAGTTCCTTGGTCTTCACGTCCAGCGCGCCGGCCTGGTAGGTCTGGGTGTCGAGCGCGAAGAAGCGCCGCACCACCTGGTTCGGCTCGGCCAGGATGCGCTGGTTCATGCGCTGGCGGAATTCGGTGAACTCGCGCAGCCGGTCCTGGCCGTCGCCACCCTCGCCGCCCGCCTGCGCAGCGCTCATGCCTGCGCCTCGGGCGCCTGGCCGTCGAGCAGCGGCTGCAGCTTGCCGGCGCGGTGCAGCGCCATCATGTCGTCGTAGCCGCCGACATGGGTGTCGCCGACGAAGATCTGCGGCACGCTGGTACGGCGCGCCAGGGCCACCATCTTCTCGCGCTCGGCCGGGTCCAGGTCGATGCGCACCTCGGTCCAGCTGCGGCCCTTGCTCTTCAGGAAGTTCTTGGCCGCCACGCAGTACGGGCAGATCGCGGTGGAATACAGGGTGATCGGCGGGCCGCCGGCCTGGCCGTCATCGGTAGCTTGGGTGTCCACGGGAAACTCCGGGCGAGAAATGGGGTCCAAGCCACTATGGTAGCGGCCTGGTGGATTTTCGAGTCCGCTGCCGCAACACTGCAGATCACACAGGTTCAACCACCCTGGATTCACCCGCCGCCGCCGCGGCGCCCCGCCCTGCCCTGGAGCCTCACTTGCGTCCGCTGCCGCTTGCCTTCGCGATCACCCTGGCTACCGCCGCCGCCATCGCGCCGGCGCAGGAGAACAAGCTGCCGGACATCGGCTCCTCGGCCGGCGAACTGCTGACCCCGGCGCGCCAGGCCGAGTACGGCAAGATGATGCTGGCCGAGCTGCGCAACTACGACTACGTGCTCGAAGATCCGCTGATCGACGACTGGCTGCAGACCATGGGCACCCGGCTCGGCGCCAACAGCGACCAGCCGCAGCAGAAGTACACGTTCTTCATGCTGCGCGACCGCCAGATCAACGCCTTCGCCACGCTGGGCGGCTATGTCGCGGTCAACGCCGGGCTGGTGCTGACCGCCGAGCGCGAGGACGAGGTCGCCGCGGTGCTGTCGCACGAGATCGCGCACATCACCCAGCAGCACGTGCTGCGCGGGGTGGAGCGGGCGCAGCGCGACCAGGTGCCGATCCTGCTCGGCATGCTCGCCGCGGTGGTCGCCGCGCAGCAGGCCGGCGGCCGCTCCAGCGGCGACGCCACCCAGGCGGCGATCGCCAGCGGCCTGGGGCTGATGCAGCAGCGCCAGATCGACTACACCCGCTCCAACGAATCGGAGGCCGACCGCCTGGGCATCCGCACCCTGGCGCGCAGCGGCTACGACGTGGACGCGATGGCCGGCTTCTTCGAGCGCATGTCGCTGGCGATGCGCGGCAATCAGGGCGGCTACAGCACCCCCGACTACCTGATGACCCACCCGGTCACCACCACCCGCATCAGCGAGGCGCGGCAGCGCGCCGAACAGATGAAGAAGAACACGGTGACCGTGACCACCAGCGTGCCCGGCGGCACCTTGCGGGAGCGGGTGGATCCCAACGACGTGTCGCTGAGCCAGCCGCTGGGCGCGCCCAGCAATCCGTTGCTGCCCGGGCGCCTGCAACTGCCGTTCGAGACCTATTCGCGCGGCGCCAGCGGCCAGTTCGAGTGGGCCCGCGAGCGCCTGCGCGTGCTCAGCGCCAATACCCCGGCCGATGCGGTCCGCGAGTACGAGGGCCTGCGCCAGGGCAGCAAGCAGGGCCTCAGCGACGCCCAGCGCTACGGCCTGGCACTGGCCCGGCTGCGCGGCGGCGGCAGCCCGCAGGACGGCATGCAGACCCTGGAAGACCTGCTGAAGGCACATCCGGACAGCTGGTGGCTGAGCCTGGCGGTGGCCGAGGCCGAGTCGCGCAACGGCCACAGCCAGCAGGCCAACCCGCGCTTCGACGCCCTGCTCAAGCGCCTGCCGAGCAACCGCGCGGTGGCGCTGACCTATGCCACCGCGCTGAACGAGCAAGGCGGCCGCGCCGCCGGACAGCGCGCGCAGGCGGTGCTGCGCCCGCTGCTGAGCGCGGCCGCCGACGATCCGGTGTTCCAGCGCACCTTCGCCCGCGCCTGCGAGCTGGCCGGCGACGGCAACCGCGCCGGCGAAGCCTATGCCGAGGCCGCCTACCTGAACGG
>Ga0308160_10000858_pt1 | contig 49241 bp, 64 predicted proteins | sample PhyFR1_FD_201036 | JGI IMG/M metagenome (GOLD analysis project Ga0308160, IMG submission 201036) | Phyllosphere microbial communities from UC Gill Tract Community Farm, Albany, California, United States - DLSLF.R1 | ecosystem: Host-associated > Plants > Phyllosphere > Unclassified | place: USA...
TTAGGAGGCTGGGATGCCGCGCTGAAGTTCTTGATTTACCTCATGATGTTCGATTACGTGACAGGCTTTAGTGCTGCCGTTCGAAAGAAACAAATCAATTCGGATGTCATGTTCTGGGGCGGACTTCGAAAAGCGGGAACAATCGGAGTGCTTTATCTATCAGTTCTCGCTGATGATGCGGTCAATAATGGCGCTCCAGTCTTCCGGAACATGGCGATCTATTATTACATCTGGCGCGAGTCCGTCAGCACGATTGAAAATACAGCTATCCTTGGGATTAAATTCCCTCCGAAATTCGTCGAGTTCTTCGCTCAGCTAAAAGACAACACGGCACTTAGTCCAATCGATAAGGCAGCAAAGAAACTAGCAAAGCCGGGTGAGCAGACAGAACCGATCTCCAAAGAAGTCGACATCGTCGAAGAAGTCGTCGAAAACAAAAAACTCGCGGAATGACCGCACAGGAGGAACATTGATCATGGACTTAAAAACGTTGCAAGAAAAGTCGAACGTCCGCTTGAATGCGAAAGGTATGAACCCAATCGTCGCAAGCATGGGGAAAGAACTCGTCAAACGTGCTCATGCAGCTGGTGTCCCTGTATGCATCACACAAGGCTATCGTTCGATTGCTGAGCAGAATGCCTTGTATGCGAAAGGACGCTACGGAAACAAAGAGAAGATCGTCACGAACGCACCGGGTGGTTATTCTAATCATAACTTTGGACTCGCCATCGACTTCGCACTGTATACACCAAGCGGACAGCAGGTCGTATGGGACCAGAAAGTCGATTATGACCGCGACGGGAAAGCGGACTGGGCAGAAGTGGTCGCGATCGCTAAGAGCCTAGGGTTCGCATGGGGTGGCGACTGGCGTGGATTCCCGGATGCTCCTCACCTCGAGTACACATTCGGATTGACGACAACTCAGCTACGAGCAGGAGCCAAGCCACCTACAAGTCAGAAAGATGCCAACAATCCGGTAACAATCCCTAAAGGTACCGAAAAGGCGGCAACATACAAGGTGAAGCAGTGCGATACATTGAGTGAGATTTCAGAGCAACACAAAGTCTCTGTCGCGGATCTGATGAAATGGAATGGCTTGAAGACGACTGTGATCCATCCGGGAGATGTGCTCAAGGTCGTCAAACCGAAATCCGCTGCTAAACCGAAACCCGCTCCAAGCACATCGAAAGACCTTGTCGCATATCCGGGCATCGTCTACCATGCAAAAGCAAAGGGAATGGATCCAATCCACATCATGCGGATTCAGCGGGCGGTCAAAGTTCCAACGACAGGGAAATTCGATGCTGCCACGACAAAAGCGGTCGAGGCGTACCAGAAGCGAAAACAACTGGGAATTGACGGTCGAGTGGGTCCAAAGACATGGAGCATGTTGTTCTGAAATTAATTTTCTTGAGAAAATACCAAAAAATTGATTGAAAACGTAGGAAATTGGAAGTACAATAATTTTTGTAGGGTGCTCGATCGGGCATCTAGTGGTATCGTGAACGGTGTTCTGACCAGTGATCTAATAACTCGCTCAAAGAGTGAAGCGAACGAACGCGAACAAGGCACCGAGTGGATCACCACAATTTTGAAAGGAGTTGAATGTTGAGAAATAAGCGATTTTCAAGCCTGTTAATGTACAATTGATTGGCTGATGAGATTGCCGAATCCTTGACGTATGCTCTGACTCATTGAAATTTTTAGTTAACACACAAAGCAATAACAACTTAATAAAAAGAAAACGCCTCTGCAGACGGGCGTTTTTTTTGTTTCCAGAATTATTCTAACCTCAGTAAATATTTTGGAAAGGTCTTGAGAACTATCCGTTGAGATCGTTATCTGAAAACTAAACGATAAACTTTTTTATTTTAGGAGTTTGCAAACACTTGTTCGCATGTTATCATGAAGCCACGAAATGAAATTGGTAATTTGTTTTAGACCATGAACCAATTGGAACTAAGAATTATTCAAAACCGGAAACGTGTTTTTTCTGAAAGAGATGTCCGGTTCGGGCATCTTTTTTGCAAAAATCCGTAGGGTGGAATGGTCGCGACATGAACATCGCGGTTCATCCTATGTACGCTTAAATAGTTTTTGGGAGGGAACAGAGCAATGAGGACAAGAAAAAATCCTGTCTACAATTTTGCGGACAGGAGAAAATTTTAGTATTTTAATTCGATGTCTAGTTTGAACTGGTCTTTACCTTTCCAGTCTCTATCTCTCTGGTAACGTATTACATGAATGACGCTTTTGAATAATTCATTCTTTTCACCAGCTGATAACTCTGGATCGTATTTCTCTAGGACGTTCTCTATAAGTGGTTGTAAATCTTTCTTACCCTGAGTTTGTGTTTGCAGCTGATCTAATTTTCTATGAAGTCTATGGAGTTGCTGATCATAATTTTTTCGACGTTCTTGAATGACACGCATCCGCTCGAGGAATGTAGATTTTTCATAAGTTCCGTTCTCTAATAAATCATGAAGTTTATCGCGTCGCTGTGCGTCTTTCTCGATCTCTTGTTCTATTTCTTGAATTTCTAAAATGGTTTGCTCTTCTAGTTGTTCATTGTAATTAATATTTGTGTTTGTCGAGTTTAATTGCTCGAGTGTTACTTTTAAATAATCGATGACCGCTGCTTCGACCTTGTCCGTCGAAATCATCTTAGTATCGCAATCTTTTGTAGCACAATATAAATAAATACTTGGTCTTGTTTTAGGGTTGTTTGCTAATAAAGTATGTCCACATTTTTTACATTTTATAAGTGATGCAAAAGGGTTAACCAGCTGTTTATTTGGATTAACATTCGTTTTTCTATTTTCCATGGCGACCTGTACAGCTTCCCACATCTCGCGGGAGATAATCGGCTCATGAGTGTCTTCTTTATAAACATATTTCTTATCGTCACGACGAGCTTTCTTTAAATATCCGGCTCCTTCAGACTTGATCGACTGATTCTTACCGAAGAACATCGCACCTTTATATTTTGGACTCTTCAATATTCTTCTTATGCTGGCATGACCCCACTCGCCTTTTCCTGATGGTGGTGGAACGTCCATGTCGTTGAGTCTTTCCGCGATTTTCACGCGCCCGATACCGTCGAGGCTCCATTGATAGATTTTGCGGACGATACGTGCTTCCGGTTCAAAAATAACAAGTCTTAAATTTTCGTCCTTATGATAGCCATAGGGCGGTTTCGTGCTCATCTCTTTACCTTCACTGGTCGAGCGGAGCCTTCCCGCATGTAGACGCTTCTTGATTTTCTTATGATCAATACGCGATAACATGAGTTTTAGATCAATGCTTAATTCCTGGCTTTCTTGAGTAAAATCAATAACTTCGTCTACTGTGATCAAAATGGTACCGGACTGCCTAAACGCTGTCTCGATACGGTGTTCGTCAACCTTACTCCCTCGAGTTAGTCGGTCTACGTCTACGCATAGTACCGCGTCATAATAACTTAATGCTACTTTTCTTAGCATCTCAGTCGCTTCTTCTCGTTCACTTAGGAACTCACCAGAGACGACTTCTTCAAAAATGTCGATAACGTTATATCCTTCTCTACGGGCAATGTCCATGAGCTGTTTTCTGTGCCGGCTGAGGGTGTCATAAGTTTCACCTTTATCTCGAGCCTTTCGTTCTTCTTCTATATCCGTTCTACTTTTTCTAAGGTAGATTGCCACATTCAGGGCAACCGACGTTTTATTATTACTCATGTTATTTTCACCTCGTTCTAAATTATATAAGACGAATCAAATATTCTCCAATAAATTAGAGATTACCTTTATTTGTGGACACTGTATAATGCGATATATAAACTTGGTAGTAAGATAGAGTGTAAGTAATGACGGTTTGTTCCGTAAGTGGTAAAGGCGGTGAATCGTGACGCTATGATATGGCAAGACAAACTAGAGCGGATCCGGAACGAACACAACATGACGATCGAACAACTGGCGAAGGCAATTGGTAAGGCGCCCTCTACTATCTACAACTGGAATAAAAACATCACCTCTCCGAATCGGAATGATATGCAAAAAATCGCTACTTTATTTGGAACGACCCCGCATTTAATATTTTTCGATGAAAGTGACGTGTTATATCCAGCTGATAAACTGGTAAGATAAAGGATAAGTAATCTAAAACAGCATCAATGATCGAGAACGCAAAAATTGTATCATTTAGACAGGTGTTAGAGAAGGAAGGAATCAACGCGGGAATGCTTGTTACTGGGTGGAGTAATGAACTTTCCCCAACATTCAACGCGGACAAACCGATCGCTTAATACATTCTAAGACCAGATATACAATTAAAAAAAATAACCGTTCCGAAAAAGGTTAAAAGATGACTTTGAGCGCGCTGGCAGGCGGTTTTTGGCTCGACATTCATTTTTGATAAAACTCCAATAAATTGGAGTTTTTCATGATGCTGTTCTCTATTACGACAGAATTTTATAAAAGGATTCACTTAATGGACAAATTTTTTATTTTTGTATTTAAAATACACATTGGACAGGGAGAATGACGAAAAATGACTAAAATTCAAGAAAATGAAAAGAGTATCATTAGCGTAACTGCAGCAGGGAACGAACCACAAATTTCAGAGTGTGAGGGATATGTTTTGATCACACAGACGACGAACGAGGAAGGCGAAAAGGAACTTAGTATTTCTGGTGGCAAGAACATGAGTCCAGTTGATCTCGCAAGCATGATCCTCACCCTCGCTGACCAGAATCAAGATCTGAAGACATTGCTGAAGGGCGACTTCCTGAAGATGGCGGGGAATCACATCCTCGAGATCGCGGACGACATGCTCGGTTCTCTGGTAGACCGCGTAAAAGAAGAAGCAAAAGAAGGACAAGAAGTAGCGGAGACGGTTCAATGATTAACCGGGTCGTTCTTGTTGGTCGATTGACACGAGATCCAGAACTCCGCTCGACACAAAGCGGAATCTCTGTGGCTCGTTTCACGCTAGCCTGTGATCGTCCTTTCACCGGACAGGACGGGAAGCGGGAAGCAGACTTCATCGATTGCGTGGTATGGCGTAAACAAGCCGATAACGTCGCCAAGTATCTATCCAAGGGGAAACTTGCTGGTGTCGAAGGACGCCTACAAATCAGCAGCTACAAGGACAAGGATCAGCAGACCCGCTATCGAGCGGAAGTCGTCTCAGATTCCGTCCGCTTCCTCGAAAGCAAAGGTTCTAGTGGATCCAGTTCATATGAACAGAACGAGCCTACCGCTCATCACGATCCGTTTTCTTCAGGTGGAAACATGAACCTTGAGGACGACGATCTGCCGTTCTAAATAAGCCTCACAATTCGTTTTGAGAGCGCTTCATACTAAGGTATGCTAGACCTAAAAAACAGACGTAGCATGCGAGAATAAGCCGTTTTCGTGAGCTACGTCTAATTTCTGTCCATTCCTTCTAAAAAAATGTACAGATGGCGATTGCTTTATTGTTCGTATGTTGTTAGACTAACATCATAGTCGTGTTAGTCGACTAACATTTTATTCGCTAAAATACCTTAGGAGGAACAGAAATGCCTGATATCAAAAGGGTACGAAATTTAGAGTTACGCTTAAAGATTAAATCAGCTGGACTCTACACCTATCATCTCGCTGAATATTTCGATGTTTCAGAAATGACGATCTATCGATGGTTGAATGATGAATCTGAAGAAACGAAAAAGAAATTTGAAAAGGCTATCAACGAGCTGAGTAAATAATCATTTCTTGTTTCTTAAATTCATCTTTATCAGGAGGACGATTGTATGAACGTATCGAGAAATATCCAGTCTTCATTTTGGAGTGACGAGAAGGTCGCTGAGTTCAATACAGAAGATAAATTGTTCTTTCTGTATCTATTGACGAATGCTAATACAAAACAAGTCGGTGTCTACAAAGTATCACCGCGTCAGATGTCCTTTGATTCCGGATTATCACCGGAAGTCGTCGAAACATTGATGAGACGTTTTGAGAATGAATATGGCTTGATCCAGTACGATTCATCATCACGAGAAATCTGCATCTTGAACTGGGGAAAGTTTAATTTCAAAAAGGGCGGAAAGCCTGTCGAAGATCTAATCAAGAAAGAATTACGAGATGTGACCCGCTTGGATTTCGCGGAAATCGTTGCTCGGAAAATTCCATCTGAGAAGGTTCGAACGGCTGTCTTGAGTGCCATTGAAAACGAGTTCACGAATCGTGGTACGAATCGTCATACGAATCGTGAAGAAGTAGCAACTACAACCGAAACAACGAATCGTCATACGAATCGTGGTACGAATCGTGAGAGTATCGAAGAACCGCTCTTTGAAGAGCCTCAAAAAGAAGAGAAATCGTTGATACAAAGCGATTTAACGAATCGTTATACGAATCGTGGTACGAATCGTGATTTAGTCGACTCTGAAGAATCGGTTTCTGAAGACTTAGCGAATCGTGGTACGAATCGTCATACGAATCGTAAGGAAGAAGAAAAAAAGAAATCGCGTAGAAGTTCTCACAATACAAAAAGACTCCAGACAATTGAAAATGAAACACTCGAGATGACCGACGAAGTGCTTGAACTCTTGGATCTTTGGAGAGCTAAAAGAGGAACCGCTTCTGACTACATCTTGGATCAAGTAAAAGATTCAATCCTGATCTATGGAGTGGAGAAAGTACGCGGAGTCATGGAACAAATCGATGCTCCGATTCATTACATGGTATTTGAAGAAGAGTTGTCGAAGAAATAACAAATGCTACATCCCCTGTCACTTACAAGTTATAGGGGTCTAACTTACAAGTTACAGGCATTACAAACCTAGTAAGAGGGAAATCGAGGGACAGACATATGAGTAAATTTCTAATTGATGACCAACCTTTAATCGTGCTGCCTAAACTGGCAAGCGCCATCGGGTTAAACGAAGCTATCGTCATTCAACAAATTCATTACTGGCTTAAACGCAGCAACAAAATTCACGATGGTCGAGCTTGGACGTTCAACACATTAGAAAAATGGAATGAGCAATTCCCGTTCTGGTCACATAGTACGTTGAAAAGAACAGTCAGCAACCTTCGTAAACCGGAGCTTGAGCTGTTGATCGCGACGGACAAATACAATCAGATGAAAATTGATAAGACACTCTGGTATTCAATCGACTACGAAAAATTGAATGCTCTTGAGCAAGCGTCTAGTCAGTCAGAAGCTGATGTTTATCTGAATGTTAGTAAACTTTTAATCGATGACCAACCGCTCCTTGTTTTACCTAAGCTGGCTTGCGTTCTCGGTTTGAACGAAGCAATCATCATCCAGCAAGTCCACTATTGGCTCAAGAAGAGTGATAAGACTTATGATGGTCGACTTTGGACATTCAACACTCTGGAACAGTGGAATGAACAGTTCCCGTTCTGGTCACTCAGTACACTGAAACGAACGATCAGTAATCTACGGAAACCCGAATTATTGATTGCGACGGACAAATACAACCAGATGAAAATCGATAAGACGCTCTGGTATTCAATCGACTACGAGAAGTTGATGACCCTCGAAAAAGAGTATTTGGGTGTGACCCTTCCATCAGGTCAAAATGAACTAATGGGTGATACCAACGATTTCGAAAATGACCTTCCATCAGGTCAAAATGAACTAATGGGTGATACCAACGAAAAATCGATGACCTTTCCATCAGGTCAAAATGACCCTTCGAGTGGGTCAAAATGGTCCGTCGAGAGTGTCAATATGAACCAAGCATTACCTGAGACTTCTACTAAGACTTCAACTGATAGTAAAGATAAAAAGAAAAGTAGCAAACGCGGAAAGCGCGTTTTCAACGATTCCGATATCGAAATGAAATTGGTCAATCACTTCATGAGTCTGATCTTGCAAGATGATCCAAAGTTCAAAAAACCTAATATTCAAACGTGGTGTGATTACATTCGTCTCCTTATCGAAAAAGATGAGCGGACACCTGAAGAAATCAAATCCGTTATGGAATGGGCAAACGCTGATAGCTTTTGGAAGTCGAATATCCTTTCCACGAAGAAACTCCGCGATAAATTTTCGCAGCTGAAGATTCAAATGAATCAACCAGCGCGGACTGGATATGGAAAGAATGGCGGTTCGAACATGCAGAAACCTAAGTGGCTAGATGCCGAAAAGGAAAAACAACGCCTCTACGAGGAATCAAGGAAATCGGAGTTTGAAGCGGACATTCCAGACGATGAAGAGATGGAACGCATCATGAAGGAACTCAAAGGGGAAACTGGTCACTCTGAGGAACAAAAAAATGCTCACTACTGAGGGAAACCCTGAGTAAGTGAGCATAGGTTTGATCGTGGTCGCCACCACGAGTTTTTTTAGAAATGAAGAAGTGAAATTTATATGCTAATTGTAGCATATCCGGAAGGACGTTGAAAATTGATTAACACTCAAAATAAAGGATTCGAGTACGCTCAGCAAGTTCGAGCGTACTGGGATTTCCTTAATCAGATTGCTATAAACTATCCGCGAACCGCCATACCTAAAATCCTGCAAAAGCAAACAGCATCGAGCGTGAAGGAGTTCTTCGTCGTCTCTTACCGCATCGATCACTATTGCATGCATCCCGGACTTCGAAAACCGGAGCTGATAAACAAAGGACTTTCTGAAGCAACAGTCATCGAACGACTGATCAAAGAAAACTGGACGGATGAAAAGGGGATGAGCATATGCTGACAACGGATATCTTGAAAACATGGTGTAAAGAACAATCGAAACGCTCTAAACTACGCGGACAATCGAAAACATTGGTCCCGATGTATGCCAAGAAGCTGATGGTCAGCATCAAACTGGCTGCTTTCGCTGAATCGCTCGAAGATGCTTGGGTCTGGTATCGTGAGCCGGCAAACAATCTCCGGAAGGACAGAATCATTCACGCTGCAGCTGAACTCACGTTAAGCATCTGTGATGTCCGGAACCAGTCGAAAGTCACCTACGAAGATTCCCTGCTCTTGATCCGTCGCGGATATGCAAAGGAAATCGGGAAGATCCGGAAGAATGTGAAACCGCTCGAGCGTATCTTATACGACATGCAGCGGGAAGAGAGTCCTAACATCGTCCTCGGTAGCATGGTGGCGATTCTCGAGTCTCTTGGCTTCACTCTGAACGATCTCGACCGACAAATCATGGATGAGGGGCGAGCTGGACATGTCAAAGCTGTCGCCAACTAAGCGGACGAAGAAACCGCGCGTCTATAAAAAACCGTGTTGTAAATGCAAGGGGGCGTCGACCATACGCCAACGCTCATTGCTCGGTCCTCGAGTATATGAGCACTATTGCCAAAAATGTTTCTTAAAACTCGGGGGGAACTATCATGACATCGAAGCCAATTAAAAAGCCGACTACTCGTCGGGTGAATAAAAGCCTGATCAATCGTCGAATCGGAGAAGCGTTTGAAGACGTGGTCAAGAAAGTCACTGACCGCTACTTGATGGACGGAAAGGCGCGGATCGTGAAAACACATGCGGAGGTCAAGATGATCCGCGATAAAGAAGACAACAAGAAAATCAAAAATGCTTTTCACGTCGACAAGGCACCACCGGATTTCGTCGGTATGTTGAATGGTGGACGTCACCTCGAGTTCGAAACGAAGACTTGCGAGAACTACGAGAAAGGATTTCCGCTGTCGAACATCGAGAAGCACCAGCTGAAGCAACTGGAGGACGTCAGAACGCTTGGAGGCGTCGCCTTCGTCCTCGTTCATTTTCAACGACTTGGCGAAACGTATGTCCTGACCCTCGACGCCATCGACGAATTTAATCGTCAGGAAGCGCTGAAGGCTCGTCCTACGCGGACAGTACCTTATGAGTGGTTTCGTTCCCATACAGAGCGCGCTGGCTTTGGTGGAGGCGTCACGTACGATTTTCTAGGGGCATTACAGCGATTGGGGGTGATTCCATCATGCTGACACCCGGAACGCAAGTAGAGACCACCTACGACAACGGAATGAACGTCAGAGGGGAAATCATCGGTGCTTATCGCTGGTCCGTCACGATCAAGAACGAACATCCAGATGCGAAAGGGAACGACGTCTTATCAAGTCATCATGAACGCTGGATTCGATTAGTAGCGGGTGAAAAGAAATGATTAGACCGCTCGAAGTACAAAACAATAACAATAATCAGAGTATATGTCCCATTTGTTGCGGATCAGGAAAAGTAAGGCTCGTTCGTTTTGCTTGCGCCTCCCTCGGCAGACTGTTTAAATCCACTGAAAAAATAAAGTGTGATGCATGCAGAGGAAAAGGAATCCTATAACTATTGACCTTTTTCGTTAAAAAAGAGGGTGTTTTTATCTCCGTTTGGAGATAATATGAATTTAACAACAAAGCAATCGACCACCATACAAGGAGGCAATCACATGATTAAAGATAGACGGATTTCACTCATTCGCTTCGATGCGAATGGCAACAAGCAACTGACTCGCGTTTTGTTCGAAGTTGAGACGCACGATCATCTGATTTCGAAAAAGTTCATCTGGTTGAAGGTAGACGATCCGACGACGAAAGAAATGAACCGCGTCATCAATGAACTGATCAAACCGGAATTACAGAAGAACTTGAAGGGGCACGATATCGACTTACTCGTCGAAGATTTAAAACGTGACTACTTCATGCAGAAGAATCGAATAATTGAGAAGTTCAACGTGGCTGCGGTATGAGAGACATTCCAGTTTCACTCATCGTAGCGGTTGTATCATTCGTCCTTTTCATGATTCTTGGACCAAGTAGCATTCTCTTTTATCATCTCGCCACAGCGTTCGCTGTCTCTATGTTCACATTGTTGCTGACAAGCGTTCAGTCATATTTCAAAACCAAGGAGGAACATCAAAATGAAAAACTCTGAAGCAACATTCAAAGCCATGAACCGCGTTCTGGAAGATCGCTTGAACGAAGCGAGAGATTCAGGATCACGTCGTTTCATCATCAGCATCATGGAAGTCGCGCAAGTGTTCGGACCTCTCGAAGATTACGAACCGAAAGTCGAACAGGTAATCACGTTTCTTGAATCTCAAATCGATAGAACGACGCAGGAAGGGCATTACATGTCAAAAGAACGCGGTGTATGTATCGGGATCATGGAAGAGTTCAATGGCATCCTCGGTCATGAGAAAGAGGCAGGATAATGCCAAGCGTTTACGTTCGATCAAATCAACCATGGCAAGACTGGGAACTTGAAATCCTTGCTCGTGCTGCTCAGAAACAAATCACAACCTACACGGAAGTTCACCAGCTGTCGAAGCGGTTCCTGAGAAATCCGCCATCTATCCGCAAAGCTATGTATGACATGCGCTCAACTGGAGATTGGGAGAAATGGATTGAAGAGAAACACCGCCTACTGAAACAAATGGCACACTGATGGTGCTAGGGTTCGGATTCATGGTTTTCCTGTTCGCAACCGCTTGTTTCATCGAGCAATTGTGGTTAGAACGTCAGTCGAATCGAAAGGGGAAAAACGAATGATCGTTGATTTAATGATTTACGCAGAGCACCGCAGGGATCATCAGAACCGTATTTCGAGAAAGTCCATCATCAAGAAATCCATCCAAGAGCCATTTTTGGTCAAAGCGGAAACGTTCGACGCGATTCTGGCACAGCTCGAGCGATACAAGGAGGATCATCATGGAGTTACCGAAAAGCCGAAACGGATATTGTCCAGTGTGCCGACGCAAGCTCAAGTCTAAAGCAAGCATTGAGCGCGGAATTGGACCCAAATGTGAGCACCGTCTTTTGAACGCCACGGATCACGGCAATCAACAACTGGAGTTAAATGTTTTTTCTAATACACAGTATGTTCGCGATAAACAATAAGCGACCAACCATACTAAAAGGAGTTAATCATTCAATGGCAACTATTCGAAGAATTATCCCGGCACCACGTCAACCAGAGCGCGAAAAGCGCTACTTCCATTCTGACTATGAGCGTCACGGTCTCGCTTTTTTACGGAATGGCAAGTTCGTATTCGATGAACCATACATGGAGCCGACAGTCGTGGTTTCCCGCTCAGAGCGGATGAGAAACAACCAGAAGCCACGTCCAGTCGTACCGATGAAAGCTGGCACCCTCTCGAGCGAAGCAATCACGCTCGAGGTGGTTCCTACTCGAAAGCGACGGGACGGACTAGCGAACCCAGGGAAAGCGCAACTAGGAAAAGATTACATCGTTGATGAGTTGTCGATTTACGCCATGACGCAAAAATACGGTCGGTCTCGAAAGACGATCCTAACATGGCTCGAACTCAGTGGAATTCCGATTCGTGAAGAATCAGTTGGGAGCGTGTGATGGAAAAATTGATACTTAGCACTGAGGAAAAAATGAAAGAAATCCTTAATCCGCGCGACCGCGACGTATTAGCAGCAAGCATCTTCCATGCAAAAACGAATCTGAATATGGGACTCGTACCTGACCTGACCATGCTTCGTTTCATCGTCGACATGGCGCAAAAGATGTCAGAGACAGTCATTCATGATCCGCGCAAGACTCCATCGAATCCACTCAAAGAAAAGGAGCGTTCACGATGATCAAAACAACAATCACAACAGAAGATAAGTATTTGGGGTTCATCATGTCGGATCGTCGCAGTAAGACGACGACAGAAATCGGAAAGGATTACGGGATCTCTGCTCGTAAGCTGAACACGATTCTCGTATCAGCTGGAGTACAACGTCGGAATCAATTCGGTAACTGGGAAGTTTGTACGGCACATGAACAAAAAGGTCTCACGACAATCAGTGAGTTCCCCTTTATGCATTCGAATGGTCGCCAAGACATGGCAACGACGATGCGCTGGTCACAGACAGGACGCCTCATGATCCATGGCATTCTAGCGGGAGAGGGCATCCACCCTAAGAAAAAGGTGACAGCATGAAAAAACGCGCCTACTTCAACATGATGAAGCGGTTCGGTATCGTTCCGCATAAGCGTCAGCTCGTTGTTTCGCACTTCGTCGAAATCAAGGTACTGGATCCAATCGATGTGAAAAATGGCATGGAAGTAGGACAGCGTTTCGAAGTGCTCGAGGTCTTGAACGGAGCATTTCGGATCCGCGTCCCATTCCGCGACTTCCCTTATCCGATCCCGATGGAGAACGTCACATCTATCGTGTTCACGAATAAGCGTAGTCGCTTGAAACAAGTTGCTTGATGGTGTGTCCGACAGTCTGGTCGCTAAGGCGACCGGGCAATCGGGTCCATGATCCGCATAAAACTGAAGGAGCTGTTTTCATGTATATCCAAAAACGAAAAACACTGGAAGACCGCATTAACCAAGTCGTTCACAAAATGACTAGCAATCCGGAAGATGAACTTGCTGCAACAATCCACTTGCGCTCTGGAAAGAACGAAGAAGAGGAACTACCAGCGGATAAGATTCGTATTAAACGAGAAACGATCATTAGTATCATTGATCGTCGCAAAAAACCACAAACAGATTCCCTAAAAGAATTAATTGCGCTGTATGAGCAGTTAATCGTCCTTGAGGATGCCGAACAACTGGAAAAAGATGAAGCTCGTTTCAAACAATTACGCCTCCAGTACCAATTGAACTTGGATTCCCTGCTTCTCAAGCAAGGGGGATATATTACGAATCTCCTAAGCCAAAATGAAAAGCGGACGTCAGATCAGTTCGATTACTCAGATAAATTTTCTCCAAAACGATATTTTCTTGCTCGTTCGGTAGAGCATACGGAAGATAGAATCGCGTTGTATAATCGAGGAGTTGAAGAAAGTCGTAACGAGCTGAAAGTCATCGCTAGACGGTACTCCTCTGACGTTCTCAATCGCTGGGAAAATGAGTTTTTAGCAGCGCTCGAGGAAGAACGGAGGCAGCTTCGAATGACATTTAATTAAAATAACGGGGGTTTTCCATTTGGAAGAGAAACAGAAGTACAGCATCAAAGAAGCAGCCAGCATCTGGAGGCTAAAATACAAGACACTTCAGAGAAAAATCTGGTACGACAACGAAAATGGGAAACCGCTTTATGGCACTCGAATGTCTGAAGTACACGATCGAGCGTGGGAAGTGACGGAAGAGTACATGACGCGGTGCTACGGTGATATGCCGACAGAAGAGGACGAATGACATGGTCCTGATCTATCAAATCATTGTCATCTTGCTGATGATCCTCTGTCCCATCTGCATCGTTGGGGCGGACAAAGACGAGAAAGAGTTGCGAAACATCATGGCAGCCATCTTAATCGCTTGTGTCTTCTCCTTCCCGCTCACGATGATTTTCTAATGTGAGAGGATGAGAAACATGGGAATCGACAATTTAATCGCTCAGATTGAAGAACAGAAAAGCATTTTTTATAAAAAGTACGGTTGCCATCCGAACATGCTATCAATCGGAAAACAACAAATACGTCAGCTGAGCGAATACTCGTATCTCGCTAAGAATGCAGACGATGATCTAACACTGGCGGAAGTGAAAGAGTATGCGAATTTTTATTCTCACCTTCGAGTCTGTGGATTGCACATCGAGTCACTGTTGACGCCAATAGGTGCCTGTATTTTCAAAGGGAATCGAGAACTGGAGCCACAAACTTATTATGAATCCAATCGAGAAGCACAGTTTAAAAGGCTTCCAGAAGACGAGCTGACGGTCCGCTACTTACCGCCTGACTTCAGCTGGTTAGAGCAACATACGGACTTTTCCAAGAGTGACATCGAGGCGTTCAAAAATGACCTTTAAGACAGAGTCAGAGATGTTCGAACCGCTGAAGGTGCACTTCGAAGAAAAAGGTTACGTCGTCTATTCAGAGGTGGTCTTGCCGGGTGGTGGGAGAGCGGATCTCGTTGCAGCTGATGATAAGCGAGTCGTTTGTGTCGAGATGAAGAAAAGTCTTTCGATGGATCTGATCGACCAAGCTATCGAACGAAAAGCATCTTTCGCCTATGTATTTATCGCCATTCCGGAACGAAAGAATTTCCTTCCTCGATTCGTCGAGCGGATCTTCCGGAAGTACGGCATCGGCATCTTGTACGTGACGAAAGGCGGTCAAGTCTACGAGAAAAAGGCAGCATTATACCGTCGCGCATTCAACAAGGACGTCGACATCGAAAGCTATCTGAAGCCTGAACAACGTAATGGTATTCCTGGGGGGAGCAAAGGGGGCGGGTACGTCACCGAATACAGTCTGATGATTGCGCGTGTGAGACGTTATCTCGAGCGGAAGAACGACTGGATCGAACTAGGACAAATTTTAGAAGACTGTGAAACGTATTACAGTAGTCCGCGCAGTAGCTTATCGAAAGCGCTGAGGGGTTACGAATCCAGCTGGTGCGAGATGCAAGTCATGAACGGTAGATTGCATGCTCGAGCAAAAGTGATCAACGAATAAAAAGGAGGACTTCACATGGCACAGACCGCCAAAGTGAATGTTCCCGTCATGGAGTACGGGAAAAAATATGCGTGTAAATCAAACGATGGAGAGAGTTTCGGATGCGCGATTTATTCCGAAGTCCCGCAATGCGTCGTCTACAAGTTTTGGGGGAAGACGCTTCAGGATGGAGTGAACATGAACAGCGGTGTCGTGCCTAAGCTAGTGACGTTGTGGATCGGTCGACCGGACTATCTGATACAAAAGTATACGATCATCGGGGAATGGACAGAAGAGAACCAGCGTGAATTTGACGCGGTATCACTGGGACGTCTACCCGATAGAAAAGTCGAAGAGAAACAGCCTGACCTAACGCTTGTGAAGTCTCCCGGACGTCCTCCAGAGATGGGGCAACTAAAATTATTTTGAGACGAATGGAGAGAAATATACATGCTAATGACGTTTGCGGTGTTCGAGTATATCGTCGAACAACAAAAGAAACTAGATCGATTCTTCAGTAAAAATTCACGTTGGGTTCCAGATGCAAGAGACCGTCAAATGGCAATCATCGGAGAACGTGGAGAATGGTACAACGAGTTCACGGACGAGATCCGCTGGTGGAAGCATAAAGAAAACAGCTCGAAGAATATCATCGACGAGTGCATGGATGCATGGCATTTCGGAGCCTCAATCGTTTACCAAGATTTCCAAGATACAGCATCTCAACGATTCGTCTTGTATGGTATGATCACCGATGAAGTGGAACGGTACCGGGGGAAAATAGCACACTTTCCAGAAGAAAAGCGGGTCAAGGAATTGCTTTGGTTACACGGAACAGAAGCGAACGACTGGATCCGGATTCTCGGAATCCAAACGCTACTCTTGGAGATGCTGGGTTATACGAATCAGGACATGAAAGAATCTTATGACGAGATGAACAAAAAGAATTACGAGCGGATTGCTCAAGGTTACTAAGATTGTCTAAGACGCTCCGGTATCATCCATACAAAATTTTTAAAGGGGTTTAGTTCATGGAAAGCATGCTCGAAAATTTAGTGGCAGCAGTCATCATCTTTTACTCGTTTGAAGCGCTGGCAGCGGTATTCGGATGGATGAAACGGAGCGCCAAGGCAATCAAATGATGGCACACACTGTGCCAAAATGGACGTTTTAATGGCACGTACTGTGCCATTTTTACGTTCTGCATGATATCGCGGAAACACTAGGCACCGCCTAGGCTAGAACACTGAGTGATAGCAGTTTCCCCTTATGCTCTTTTTCACTGAATTCACAGATATAGGAGAACACGATGAAGCGAAGTTTTAAAGATTGGACCTGTTCCGTGATCGAGCAAATCAAGATCAACGAAGAGGCAAGACGAGAAAAAATCGAACGCATGATTGAAGAAAATGACGAAGCGGTCATTGCTGAAGCAGTTCGTTTTGAGAATCGTTTGGAAGACCTGACACGAAAAAATGATGAACTCGAGGTGGACTGACATGATCAAGATTTTAGAATTGTTCGGAGGGATTGGCGCTCCTCGGAAAGCGCTGGTGAACTTGGGAGTCGAACATAAATGTATTGATTACGTCGAATGGCAAGCGAATCGAGTCAAAGCATATAACGCTCTATACAGTAACTTACACAAACCACAGGACGTGCGAATGTGGGACCTGAAGCCGGACCTATTGGTTCACGGATCGCCTTGCCAAGACAACAGCAGGGGAAACAAAGTACGCAAAGGTTCGGACATTGAATCACGTTCCCAACTCATGCTCGAGACCATCCGGATCGTCAAAGAAATGGGCGAATGGCGACCAAAAGTTATCCTTTGGGAGAACGTCAAAGGTGTACTCGACAAGAACGTCGTCCCGATCTTCAACTTTTATTTGAGTGAGATGGAGGCGCTTGGTTATACGAATTCATATGACGTGCTAGATGCTCGAGACTTTGGGATTCCACATAACCGGGAGCGTGTTTTCTGCATCTCGATACTCGAGGGGAAGCGGTTCGACTTTGGAAAACTCAACAAGCGTCCGATGCGTCACATCAAAGAATTTTTAGAATACGGACCAGACGACGTCATTCCGGAACAGTATCTTATCACCGTCCCATCGATGACGAGCAAGATCAAAGAGTTCAATCCAAAACCGACTGGAAGCTATCGACGTCAGCTGGATGTCATCGATGAATTTTGCTACACGATCACTGAACGGCAAGACCGATGCCCGAACGCGGGAATCATTCGTCTGAACAGTCCGCAGTATCGTTACCTCACAGAGCGGGAGTGCTGGCGTCTACTTGGATTCAGTGACAGCGACTTCGATCTCATGCTGAAGGAGTTCCCGACGAAGCCGGGTAAGCGGAATGCAACGCTATACGCACTAGCAGGGAACAGCATCGTCGTCCAAGTGCTCGAGTCTATCTTCGAAGTGATCATAAACGAAGATTACGGTGACGGATTGATTGAAGGGCAATATGGACAGCTGCAGTTAATTTGTTGATACCAGAGGAGGACTCGGAGTGGTTATTTTTTTCACGAGTATTTTAGTCTTTACGTTCATCGGATCAATTTCTTTCGCGGTTTATTCATGCAAGTACGCTTTCGATATGTTCAAAAGAAAATTACCTGTAAGTGCATCGCTGTACTCGATTTACACTGTCTGGATGATCCTGAACGCAGCGGTTTGCCTTTACTATGTCAATCGGATATTACAGGAGGGCATCCAATGAGAAATGAAAAACCAGCGCTCGATATAGAGCTGAAGAATAGACCGCTTGCAAGCGAAGCGGAAATCATCGAAGAGTTCGCAAATGCATTAAAGGTAGCAAAAGTGATGGGGCATGACGTTGTATCGATAAAGATTAAAGCGACTAAAAAATCTAAGTGAGAGAGGCAGATTCGAAATGACGTCCATCATCTCAACGATTAAGCATACGTATAACTTTTTTAAGCAACCGCATCGTATTGGAGACGTGATTGATTACGAAGGGAAAATGTATTACGTGATCGGCATTGAAAACATTCGTTTCGGATTGTCAGCTAAAAAAATACAAGTCCAGTATACGGTTCAAGAAATGCATACGGACTATGTAGATCGTTCGGTCCGGTCGTTATCCAGTGATGAGTTTGAATTCGTTCAGGTAGTCAGTGTGGACGACTTGAAGAAACGACTGGATCCATGGGAAGGGGAGACGACAAGACCTCTGAGCAAATGTAGACCGGGTCAGTCGTTCACCTTCGAAGGTGAGAGATACAAGATTATTGAGTATACAGACGTCGAAGTCGATTCGATGGATTTTAAAATCACATTAGCAGCTCGGTTGGTTAATCCAGTATCAAGAAAAGAACTGAAGGCTAGATTGCTGAAGGAAAGAAAAATAAGAGCAGGTCTTTCGTTGCTCTAGGAAAGGCGGAACTGAAGTGAGACCCTATTTGAGATTTTATCTCGCGGTTCGGGAAGCAATCGAATCCGCTTATGAAAAAGGAATCAATCCAAAGACGCTCATGATCGGAGAAGAAGAGTTCCGGATTCTCAAAGAAGAAGACTCGGCTATCTACAATGACGATCGTTCAGATATGGTCTACATGAATATGGATCTCCAGCTGAGCTTAGAGTCTAGCATTATTCAAATCGAGGGACTGAAGAAGGTTACGAAGAAGTCTATTGCAATGCCACAAGTAGTGAGCGACGTTCAAATCGCATTGTTTGATTAGAGGGGAGAGGAAATATGGGATTCATCTCACAGCAACCAAATGGACTGTATTGTCGATTCTCGTCTGTCACTGATTGCCCAACACATTGGAACATGACACGAGAAGACTATCTGAATAACGCCACTGGAAACATCTCCTCTCAAGCGGAAGGTGAGGACATTCTGAATCGGCATTTAGTTCCTTTCGAGGAAGTGAAGAATAGATTTACAACACTCAACATGCGTCGAAAAGAATTCAATGAGTTACTTCGAGAAATGGGGGAAGCGGAATGAGGATGACTGAAGCAGACATAATTAAATATATCGGGATCGAAAAAATCATTGAAAAACATCCGGCACCACCTTCAATGATTTCATTCAAGTCGTCAAACTCTATAAGCATGCATGGAATGATAGAAGCTGTCGCTTTAGATATCGGCTTTGAATCGCTGGGGAGTATTGAAGAATATGAGGATTCGGCAAGACATTTCAATAAATTTGATATTGAACTGGATGACTGGATCATCAGTCAAAACGATGATACTACTGTGATTGGAACAAAAGTTTTTGAAGGACTTAATCTAATTGCTTGGCATTGGAAAGAGTCGAATCAAGATATGATTGTGTATGGATTCGAAGTGGTAAGCGGAAGCGGGAATAAAGAAGACGATTATTACAACATAGTTCTTGGATTAAGGTTTGAAGTCGAGACGGATAAATTAAATGGAAAAGTGAAAATGATAGCTGGGAGTTTGAGCATCGAAGGCGCTTCCTACAAAGAAATTTTCGTATTGAAAGTATGGAGCAAAGATTTTTTAAATGGCATTGTGACTTTCAGTTGCCAAAATCCTATAACGAAGAAGATTCATGATTTTAGAGTCGTTCCAAAAGGGGGTAATACGAATGAACTGCAAAGTCGGATGTTTGTATAAAGCGGTTATCGAGGAAGATAAGTTTGATTTAAGTAGCGGTGACCTAGTGACAGTTATCGGGATTACTGACTATGGAGTACGCTTCGTTAAACATAAAAACCACAATGGAACCCCGTATTGTTGGTCGAGTAATTTATTCGAGCAAGATTTCATTGAATTCCGCACAATCGATCAAGGTACCAAAGCAGCACAGTACAGTTTGATCACAGCTGGTGAAATCTTAACTAAATTGTTTGAGAACGTGACCTCTTCATTTTCAATGCGATCAGCTGGACCTAATCGAGCGGAGAGACGGAGGAAGAAATTGAAATGAAGATTGAGGTCGGAAAACGATATCAAGTATTAGCCTATCCGATAAATACCAAGACTGGTCATATGTTCGTCAAAGGTGATGTCTTCGAGGTAGTGAAGATCACTACGACGGATTATGTGAAAGTTAAGTTTCATAAGGGTGGGAATGACAAGATCACCGTTTTTCACATCGACAAGTTAGATGATAAGTCAGTAGTCGAAAAGGAGGAAGCGGAATGAAGCGAACTTGTGGCGGATGCCGAGCATTAGATGGTCACTCTTCCAACGTTAGTTATTGCTGTGAACTAGGATATAAAATCAAAAATGAACTACACGAATACTACAAAGTGAGAAAAACCCCCAAACCGCTAGAAGAATGCCCTAAACCAAGAACTATTAAAGAGCTTGAAATCGAAGAAGAAAAACATAGAAATAAAATTAACAATAAAAAATTAACCTCTTTGGTGAATTCAAGGCAGCGACCTGATTTATATAAGCACAGTAAAGAGCCGATACCTTACCAACGGAAGGTCGACTGGCTACTGGATCATTGCTATGAACAGACTCCGGAAGGTCTCACGCTGACTATTATCGTTACACAAAGAAACGCAAAGGTTTGTTTCAAGCACACTGTCTCATCTAGTGAATTACACGATATAGACTATGACGTTCTAGAAGCATACGATGCAAGGGTATGGGCGAAAGCACGTCGAGAAATCATAGAGTCTATGCCAAGATAAAGGGGGAAGCGGAATGAAAATCGAAGTAGGGGAAAAATATCGTTACGTTGCAAACAAGGGATTGCGTCCACATCCTAATGAAATCATCGAGGATGGAACAATCGTTACAGTTTCGGAAGTAGTGACAGGTGGTGTCATGCTGGAAGGATATGAATATCCTCATAAAGCAGACCGCCTTCAAGAAGCGCATGAGAAAGTACGTGTGGTAATTCAAATCACGCACAGCAATAGTTTCCTTGAATCATTCGGCTTGGATAAAGGGTGTCGCTTCAACGCTGATAGAATGCCTGACGGAAATTACATTGTGTGGGATGGCTTGGAAGCGGATGTCGAAGTCCGTAGTGATCATTGCGTAGAAGTAGAAAATTAAATAAGCAAAATAATTTAGCTTGTTGGAAAATATTTCGTCATGCTATATTAGCAATAGGAAAAATATTGTAGGGTCTCCGTTTTCAGCGGGGACCTTTTGCAATGAATTTATGATTAGCATGCAGGGAGCAAGGGACACTCGGTACTGAATAAAGCGCGGATGTCCATTTTTTGTACCTTGCATGGTAGTCGTAAACGCTACGCGACCATGTGTACATACAATGACAAAAATGATGGTATTCGCGTCGGTTCACGACTTCCTTACATAGAAAATCAGCATTTACACACATAAATCAGCTTTGAAATGCACACTGTGCAAGTTTTTGGCTGTTCTGGAAAGGGGGGTCACCTTATGGCAGGTAGAATAAGTGCAAAAGATTGGTTAGCTCCGGATAAGCTGATTCTCCTTGAAGGATGGGCAAAAGACGGTATGAAGATGGAAGATATAGCGAAAAAGATTGGAATTACTCGAAGAACACTCTACAACTGGCAAGAGAAACACGTTCCCATTTTACACGCTTTACGCGCGGGGAAAGAAGTTGCGGACTACGAGGTCTCCAATTCGCTACATAAGCGCGCTACTGGTTATAACTACGACGAAGACACGTATGAGCGAGTCACGATGGGGCGGGAAGAATATGACGAGGTTCTCGAGATCGAGCTGGAGATCTGGAACAAGAAGAATCCGAAAGCGACGAAAGACGAACGAGACTTGTTCATCCTTTCCGTACCGCGAACAAAACTCATGGTGACGAAACGCGTCACGAAGCACGTCCCGCCTGATACGAGGGCTGCAATGTTCTGGCTCATGAATCGTCAATCTAAGAAATTCAAGAGCGAGAGCAAGATCGAGCACAGCGGAAATATCAATACGAATGCATTACCGCCTGAATTATCGCTCGAGGAACTTCAAAAACTGGCTCAGCTTGATCCAGGAGATGAGGACGAATGAATCTCACCGTCGAGCAACGGAAGAAAATCGCAAAACAAGCTCGAGAGGAAATGGCACGACGCAGCTACAAGGAGTACATCGAGTATGTCCATCACGGGGCATATGAACACTTCCCTCACACAGAGCTGATATGCAGCTACTTACAGCGCATAGCGGACGGGGAGACGATGAACCTCATCATCGAGATTCCTCCGCGCCATGGCAAGTCGATGACGATTTCGGAGACATTCCCAAGTTACTTCTTGGGGCGTAACCCGTCGAAGAAAGTCATTGCTGTCTCGTATTCCGCTGATCTCGCAAACGGGTTCGGTCGTTTGAACCGTAGCAAGATTGACGAGTTCGGGCATCTGTTCAACATCAAGATCGACCGTCGAAATGGTGCGGTCGGGAAATGGACGCTACACGGTAAACGGGGCGGAATGACCGCAACGGGTATCGGTGGTTCTGTCACTGGTAAAGGGGCGCACGTCCTTATCATCGATGACCCGTTTAAGAACGCCACGGCTGCTAACAGTCCGCGTCAACGACAAACGGTCTGGAATGAGTGGGAGAGCACCTTGTCGACACGTCTTGAGGAAAAGGGAGACGGTGCGAGTGTCATTGTCGTCATGACGCGGTGGCATGAAGACGATCTTGTCGGTCGTTTGTTGAACAACAAGAGTCGGAAGTGGACACGCATCCGCTTGCCGGCTATCGCTGAAGATGAGGACGACTTGCTCGGTCGAGAAATCGGTCAGGCGTTGTGTCCTCAGCTGGGATATGACGAGGAATGGGCAGCGGTCAAGAAAGTCGAAGTCGGTTCCCGGACATGGGGCGCGCTGTATCAGCAACGTCCAGCACCGGGTGAAGGCGCCATGATCAAACGAAGCGACATCCGCTTCTATAAGGCGTTACCAAGCGGGGCGCTCAATGATCGTCTCGAAAGCTGGGACCTTACGTTCAAGAACACAGAAGGCGCGGACAGCGTGTCTGGTCAGCTGTGGGCAAGGGACGGAGGGAACTTCTATCTCGTTGATCGCATTAACGACGTGATGGACTTCCCCGCTACTGTGAACGCGGTCCGCTCCTTCAATGCGAAACATCGTTCGAACCGAATTCTTATCGAGGACAAGGCGAACGGACCAGCTGTCATCTCTACGCTTCAGCGTGAGATTTCCGGCATCATTCCCGTCCAGCCTATCGGTAGCAAGACCGCTCGAGTAGCAGCGGTATCGCCTTACTGGGAAGCGGGGAACGTATATCTTCCGGATCCGTCGATTGCGCCATGGGTGAGTGATTACATCGAACAAATTGTATCATTCCCGTTTGCAGCGCATGACGATGACGTGGATGCCATGAGCCAAGCGCTCAACCGCTTCATGATGCAAGTCGTTCCACAGATTCGAGAGCTTGGCTAAAACAGACTGGAAAGGGGGTGAACGAAATCAAGTTCAAATCGCTGAAAACAGACTTTATGACGAAAGCCACAGCGGTCCATTCCGCGATTTATGCGTCACAGTTCAATACGCCTCAATGGGGTTCCGCTCGATATGATCGTCTAGCGAATGAAGGGCATAACGCTAACGTTTGGGTGTATGCCTGTATCAATGCGATTGCAACGTCCTCAGCGGACATTCCGCTCCTCCTGTATGAACGCAAGGGGAAAGAGAAGGTCGAGATTGACGAACATCCGCTACTTGATTTACTTAAAAAACCGAATGAGTTCCAATCGGGGCGAGAGTTGCGGGAAGAGTGGGCGCGTTATCTGCTCTTATCGGGACGATCGTTCATCGAGAAGACGCAAGGATTCTCCAATATCGCGGAGTTATGGGCGTTACGTCCGGATTGGATTGCTCCAGTACCTAGCACACAGGACATGATTGGAGGATATCTCTTCCGCGCTGATGGCGGGGTAGAGAAACAACTTCGTGCTGATCAAGTCATGATGTGGCGATTGTTCGACCCGCTCAGTTCACTGGATGGGCGTTCACCGCTTCAAGTCGCTTCTAAGATCATCGACATGGATGCTTCCGCGAACGACTGGAACAAAGCCTTGCTCGATAATGGCGGGAGTCCTCCCGGGGTCATCACGACGACCAGCACACTCGACGACACGACATTCGCAAGGATGACTTCTCAGATTCGAAAAATGTTCGGGGGTCGACGGAACGTCGGTAAGTTCCCGCTCCTTGAGGGCGGATTGACCTACCAGTCAACGGGATTGTCACCAAAGGACATCATGTTCAAGGACTTAAAGCTGATGAACCGGATTGAAATATGCGCTGCATTCAACGTCCCTCCTGAAATTGTGGGGGATGGACAGAATAAGACCTACTCGAACTATCAGGAAGCGCGGTCATCCTTCTACGAGGAGACAGTCCTTCCGTTCGCTGGGAAGTTCATCGACATGCTGAACACGCAACTGGTCCCGCTCTTTGGTCCGAACCTAACGCTTGAAATCAATCTTGATCAGGTCGAAGCCTTGCAAGAGAATACGGATTCCAAGTGGAAACGCATCACGGAAGCGGTCGATAAAGGCATTTTGACACCGGATGAAGGACGTTATGAACTCGGCTACGGTCCTAAGAAGGGGAAAGCGGATGAATTACGCGATCCCGCGTCCCGTGTAGGCTCTCGGAGCAACACAGAGGGGCAAGGCAACAGCAAAGCACACGCAGGGCATACATCGAACGACAACCCTTTTGACGGGGGCATCGAGTCGCTTAAATCGATTCTCCAATTACTCGAGACAAAAGACTCGACGGAGGACGAAGACGCTGCTTATTTCGAATTAATCGAAAAGGAACGAGCACCTTTCTACCGATCCGCTTACAAGCTCATCAGAAAGCGGATGATGGAAGAGCGGGATGCAATCGTTGAAGCAGTCCGGACAGGTGGAATGAAAGCATTCGAAAAAGAGATGGACATCCAAGAGGAGAAATGGAATCTGACCATTACCACGATCTACACTGGAACGATCGCTCATTTTGGAAAGTGGGAATACGACCTGCTCAAAGCGGAATACGATGCCAAATCAGGAGAGGGAGCATTCGAGAAGAAATTCTTCAATCGTGCCTTCACAGCTGCAAGACGAGCCATTCAGAAGTTCATCGGTGAAACATCTGTCTATGCAGTCACCAAGATAAATGAGTTTACACGAGAAACGCTCCGCGCTGTCATCAGCAATGGCGTTGATCGCGGTCAATCATTCTTGTCGATCAGCAAGGACATTCAAAAGATTTATGGCGGGAAGTTCGGTCCACGTCGAGCGATTATGATCGCGCGGACGGAAATCGTCTCCGCTTCGAACTATGGCGCGCAACAGGGCGCTCTTGCTACTGGATTAGAGCTAGAAAAGAAATGGGTGACGACGCTAGATGGTCGCCAACGCGATTCACACAACGATTGTCATGCTCAAGTGCGGGACATGGAGAAACCATATGACGTAGGCGGATATCCCGCTCGTTTTCCGGGTGATCCTAAACTTCCGGCTAAAGAGCGAATCAAATGCAGATGCGCGGAAAAACACAACGTAAAGGAGTGAAGACATGAACCTTATCAGCGGAACAGGAAACGGACCACTCACACGACGCATCCTACAAATCCTAGACATGGAGACTAAGGCACCTAAAGAGCCGAAAATCGAGATGAAGAGTCATGACTTTGAATTAAAAGCCTCTGACGATGAAACCAATATCATCGAAGGATATGCAGCCACGTTTGGCGGTAGTCCTGACAGCTATGGCGATATCATCAAGCAAGGCGCTTTCAAGAAGACCCTTCAAGAGAACGGAGATCGAATCAAGTTTCTGTGGTCACATAACTGGAATGAAGTCATCGGTCGAGTGGTCGAGGCGCGGGAAGATAGCAAAGGATTGTTCATCAAAGTCAAAATCAGTGACATTCAGCGTGGTCGAGAGACGATGACAATGATCAAGGATGGTACGATTGATCGAATGTCTATCGGCTATCGCACGATTCAATATGATTACGACAGCGCAACAGGCATCCGGACATTGAAAGAGGTTCGGTTGTTCGAAGTATCAGCAGTACCGATTCCAGCGAATGATAATGCAATAATCACTGGAGCCAAGAACGACGATCTGTATGGTGATGAGTCATACAGTAGCGGGATTGATGCTATCGCGGAACTAGTCGCAGATGTAAAGGCAGGACGAGCCATTTCAGCCAAAACGAAGACCGCTATCGTGAACGCTATTGATGATTTAAAATCCGCTCAAGGGTCACTAGAAACGCTTTTAGACGCGGTGGACAATGACGAAGAAGACACGACGACAGGTAACGAGGACGACACGAAAGCACAAGAAATCGCTGACATGGTCAAGTCCTTCATGAAAGACGCAGAACTCACAACATCATTATCCCTCTAATCACGGGCATGCACTTTTATCACTTGAGCCGCTGAAGCACTCGAAGCCGACTGGAAGCCGCATGAGGAGTATCGGACAAAACAAAATTGGAAAAGGAGCAAAACACTCATGAAAAACCAGAACACAGCAAAGCGCTATCCATTATCACTTAAAGGTATGAGCGGTGGTACAGGGATCCAGTTCTTCTCAGGCTCGAGCACAGACGAATTAAAGACACAGCTCACGGAAATGTTGACGAAGTTTGGTGAAGCGAAAGCCAAACTTGAAACGGAAGCGGAGAAATTCGGTACCGCTACTGAAGAATCAAAATCGACTTTCGAATCGCTCAAGCAAGAAATCAAAGACATGAAAGAACAGTTCGACAAGGTCGTCGTAAACAACAACCGCGTCAACGAACCCGGCACAATGACACCAGAACAGAAGGCGCAAAAGGAACTTGAGTCAAAAGCGTTCTACAACTTTATGCGTGTCGGTAAAGGTGAGATGAACGCTGAAGAGCGGAAAGCACTCGTTGCAGACAGCGAGGGTCAAATCATCATTCCTGAAGAACTCGACAAAGAAATCGAGCGTGAATTGCCGAAAGTCGCGATTTTCCGTCAATTGGTCAACATCCGTAAGACAAGCTCTGATCGAATCCGTAAACGTAGCATGACTGAGTTGTCTGTCGGTTGGGGCAAGATTGAGACGAGCGCTAAGAAAGCTACTGACTTCGAGTCCGAACTTTCAGTGAACGAGCGCTTTATCTTTGTTGAAAACTTGAACGGTTTAACAAAAATCGGTGTCGATGAGTTAGAAGATACGGACATTCAGTTGCAGACATATCTTGGTTCGTCATTCGCTCTTGCAGCGGCAAATGAAGAGGATCGCGCGGTTCTTCTTGGCTTAGGTCATACGAAAGACCAACCAGAAGGAATTCTTACGAACACAGCTGTTCCACGTCACACGACAGCAGCGATTAACGCAGTAGTAGCGGATGACTTGATTGATCTATTCTACAAAGTCCCTGCTCAATACCGTAAAAATGGAACGTGGGTCTTGCCTTCGTACCTCGAGCAGTCAGTCCGTAAGCTCAAAAACGGAAGCGGAGATTACATCTGGCAAGCAGCGCTTACTCAAGGCACACCGAACCAATTGCTCGGGCGTCCTGTCTATACGCAGGATGACTTCGCGGCACAAGAAGAAGGCGCGGAAATTGGTGTCTTCGGTGACTTCAAACAGGGTTACACAATCGTCGACAAGCCGGGCAATTCTGCTATCCAGCGTTTGAACGAATTGTACATCGAAGACGACCTCATCGGATTCAAGTACAAAAAACGTGTCGGTGGTGGCGTAGATAAGCCGAATGCCTTCGCGATCTTGAAAGTAAAAGCATCAGCGTAAGCAAATCGAAACGAATAGGAGGGATTTATGATGTCAGAACGACAGATTAAGATCATTGGTCCGTCGGTCGGGGTTGGTCTGAGTGTTCATCACTCAGGCGAAGTCCTGACCGTAAGCGAGGCAATTGCAGAAAGTTGGGTTCATAACAAATTAGCGGTGTATGAACCTCCGCTAGTCGAGACACCGGAAGACAAGTTGCCGAATCTCGAGAATCCAGAGGGCGACGTTCCTCCAGTTGATAATCCAGAGGACGAACTACCGGATGTTGAAACTCCGGAAGACAAACCAGCTGACGTACAAACGAAATCGAAACGCGCTCCTAAGCAGAGCAAATAAGGAGGCACACGATGCTGAAGGTGAATGCACTCACTACTGTTCAACGAATCGAAGAAGAACTGGGTCTCAGCGAGGATAAGCGGTCGTTCATCGAAGACGCGATCAATACAGCAAGCTCGATCATCGAAACGTTTTGTAATCGTAAGTTCGCCTTGCGCGGACACTTGGACATCATTCCGGAAGAAGAAATCGAACACGTTTGTGAGCAATTCCCGCTTCGTCGTGTGATTTCTCTGAACAGCAAAGAAATGGTGGATCCATTCTTCACGGAATCTGGTGTCATTTACGAGTCTTTCCCCGCTCGTAGTCGACTTCTGTATGAAGCGGGTTATGTCACACCAAGCATGGCGCTAGACGATCTCCTGTGCGATCTCCCCCCTGATCTCGAGCAGGCTTGTATCGATCTAGTGAAATACGTCTATACCGATGACGAGGACGCCTCAGAGCGCGAAATGGCTGCTACTGCATTGACGCTCAAGTCATTCGAACTCGGTGACATGAAAGCAGCTCTCTCGACCAGCGGGGGAGCAAGAGACTACATCCCCGCTGACGTTCAATCCTTGCTTCGTCCCTATATCAAGAGGGCGCTAGGATGAGAGCCAAAGTAAACGCTCGTATCGGGCGCAACCAACGGAAAATCATGCAGAAGGTCGCTAAGTCGCTTCTTCAAGACGAGGCGTTGATCTTCAAGAAAGTCGCTGTCCGGACCAAGGGAGAATATACCGAAAAGTTTATCTTGCTCGAGCGTATCCCCGCGCATTTCTATACAATCTCACGCTCAGGATCATCCCTGAACAATATCGCTATCGAAAACGGGCAAGAGGAGTCGGAATCATTGCTCCGGATCATGCTACTTCGTCCAGTCGGAAAGACCGCTGACCGCGTCATCCCTGTCATTCGCGGAATGGTAGGGGGCAGAGAAGGCAATGAGCTGTACGAACTCATGGAGACACCGCTAGACCCTGCAAAAGAAGGCATCACATACGAAGCACCAATCAAGCTCATGGATATCCCTTATGAGGTAGTCGAGAAGGGAGACACCATGGAGCTGGTCATCAAAGGGGCGACCTAATCATGAAAGTATCTAGCTCCTTCCGGATGATCTCACATACTGAAGAAGTGAAGCATGAATTGATTGCTCGAGCAAAACGAAATGTCGTCGCTGCCACGATGGAGCTTCGAAATTCGCTGATCGACACGGTCAACCAACAAGGGACTGGGAAGAAGTACCCGATTCGTCCAGAGACAGGTCGTCTCGAGAAGGTTCAAATCGTCAACAAGCGGGGTTATAAGCAGACCGTCACGAAGCTGGTGGGTGCCAAGATGCATCAAGCCTCCTCCCCCGGAGCGCCACCCGCTGTCTTGCGCGGTCAGCTGAAGTCCTCGTTCCAGTACGAGTTTGAAGAGATGGACGAAATGTATCGCGGGTATGTCGGACCAGTCAACGTGATATATGCCAAGGCGCTCGAGTTCGGGTTCGTCGGTAAGGATCGCGAGGGAAGGAATCACAATCTTCAACCGCGACCATACATGGCACCGACATGGCACCTGAAGAAGACGGAAATCCAAGAAATCTTGAAGCGAGGTGCTCGATGATGCAACTGTACTCGCTGGATATCATTCAAGAAATCATTGAAGCAGAACCAAGTATTACCGCGCTCCTTGGTACGTTCACGTTGTATGACGAAGACTTGCAACAAGAGCGAGAGTACCCGAACGTGGCGCAAGACGTCGTTCCGGATGGGATGAGGCGCCCTTACATCGTTTTACGCGAAGAAGCGGACAGGCTGGCTTCTAACAAGATTCTAGGGCATGCCTTGGTTTCCGCTGACATCTTCGTCGAAGGCGGACGCGGTCTTGCGGTAGAGATCGCGTGTAAGGTCGAAAAACTGTTCAAGGAAAAGCATTACGCAGACAGTCCGGGTGGGATTGGTACAGGGGCGCGGATATCTGATACTCGTGGCAACCTGAACGTCCCACAACCCGACCCGTCAGTGAAATGCCGTAACGTCAAAATCGAACTTTACTACGCTCGAGACGATCTGCTTATCAATGATTAACAAGAGCATTAAGAAAAAATGAGGAGGCAATACGAATGGGCTATAACATGATGAGCGGTACAAACAAGAACTCAGCTGAAAACTTAATTATCGGTCCGGGGATTGTGACGCATGGTTTCAACCTTGCTTTATTCAATCCAGATGATCGCACAACTTGGGGAACGTTCCTTGGTGCTACAAAAGGCGGTAACACAGCGAACCTCGACATGGAATGGTTCGACACAACACCGGACGGAGCGCTCGGAAAAGTCAAAGGGATGCGCTGGCTGACGAAAGCGGAATCTAAGCTCACGACCAACCTTCTCGAAGGATCTAAGGCGAACTTGCTTATGAAGCTGAACGTCTTCAAAGCTACGAGCCACAGTGATCGATACGACAAGCTCGAGCATGATGGGTCAGTCGCACCAGTACAAACGCGGAACGTCGCTTTGTTCGCTGCAAAGGTCGGTAGTAAAGACCCGATCGTCATCGTCATCGAAAATGCACAACCGTCGGATCCAGTCGAAGTGAACGCTGGGACGGGAACGGATAACGTCGTACTCAAGACAGAATTTGAGGGGATGTTCGATCCGGGTAATATCACGAAGATTCCGTTCTACATCCTTTATCCGAAAGGTGGATCTCCGCTCGATGCTCCGACGGTCTCACCAGCAGCAGGAACATTCACGGAGAAACAGACAGTGACAATCGCTGCTTCACTCGATGCAGATGTCTACTACACGTTGGATGGTTCATACCCTTCAGCGAATAATGGATTCCTTTATAAGAATCCGGTCGAAATCACGGAGACATCAACACTCCGCGCTGTCGCGGTCGAAGGCTTCCAAACGTCCGCTGTCGTCGATTACACGTATACGATCAACACGCCTTAATCCGTTTCACAGATAAGCTAGACCGTCTCATTTCAAGGGGCGGTCTTCCTATTTCAATTATTTCGAGGAGGCAATACAACACATGGAAAATCTAGTTTACGAACCAAAAAAAGTCATGATCGACGGTAAAGAACACACAGTCAAGCGTCTAGGTCTACAAAACGTCTTCCAATTCATTCGTATCTTGAAAAGCGCGGGTATCATTCACCAGTTCTCGAGCATGATCCGCGACATGGACGTCAAATCCGATTCGGACTTCGTACCGCTCACAGCAGAACAAATCGCAGAGTTCGACGAGAACGAGAAAAAGAAGTACGACGAACGTCTTGCTGAATGGCAAGCGGGAGAAGTAGAACGTGAGGAAGAACGACAGGAACGCATGATTCAAACGGCATTGAACCTTTTCATGTCCGTCGAGGACGCGGAGAAGGATGTCTATCCGTTGCTGGCTACGCTTATTGGTTTATCGGAAGACGAAACAAAGTCGATTCCATTAGACGTCGCTGTCGAGATCATCGAAGCTATCGTGAAGGCACCGGACATCAAGTCTTTTTTCAAAGCGATCAAAAAGCTCCTTCCAAAAGACAAGAAGACTCCGGAAGCAGCGAAGAACTAAGCGAAGAGGAAAAGTCGAAAAAGATTCTGGTTGCGATCGACCGGATATCACGTCGTTACGGCTATACCGATGAGCACGTCTTATCGATTCCCTATGCGCGGTTCAAGGAGCTGAGTCAGCTCACCGCTGAACTCGAGCAAGAAGAGATCAAGATGCAGTTCAAGCAACACTCGCTGGTCGCTTGGAAAGTCACGGAGACCATCAAAGGCTTGGTCGCTGGTAAGGACGCGAAAATGATTACATTACTCGAGTTCTGGGACCAACACGGATTCGGTGACGGTTCGACCAAGAAGGACGAAATCGAAGTCAACACACCAGAAGAAGCAATCAGCTACATCGACGAGCTGTTCGCTAGTTCGAAAGGTACTGAATTCAATACATAAACGAGAGGGGGTGACGATGTGGCTGCAAACAATGACATTTTAGAGATGTTCGAGATGGTCGGGACAATCGCGGTCGACTTTGGGCAAGCAATCAAAGGCATGTTCGAACTCGAGGAACGCGGGAAGGAAACGACCAACAAGCTCGAGCAACAGTTCAAGAAGGCATTTGACGTGATTTCCCGCTTGTCCGCTTCACCAGACGTCGAGATCAACAGCGAAGAGGCACTCGCGGACATTCGGAGCGTCAAAGAAGGATTCAATGCCATGCTCGACGATCTGAAGGCGAATGGTTCTATCGACTTCGACACGGATCCTGCTGTGAAGGAGCTGACGATTCTCCGCGACCAAGCGGAAGAACTTGAACGCTCATTTATCGGTCCAGAAGGCACCATAGACCTCGACGGAGACAAGGCAAGAAAAACCCTTCAGGAAATGCAGGAACGCGCTCTGACGCTTGCTGAGACGCTATCAAAGCAAGAATACACGGTTGAAGTGGATGGAAGTCGTGCCGGTACGGTATTAGACGACCTATTATCGATGGCAACCAAGCTCGATGACGCGCTGAATCGCTTGCGTGACCGAATCATCCGGATTGAACGCTTTATCACGGAGAATGTAAACCGCATCGTACAGACCACCTATGATACCGCTGGTGATCCCGGTGTCGTCGGACCGCAAACCACGCCTAGCGGTGGTCCTCAATCCAATGGACCACCAAATGGACAGATGCCCGCTGATGATCCGAACGCATACTTAGGAACGACAGCAGCCATGACCGCCCTCGGTGCATCTGGAGCGTATGCAGCACGAAACACGAACCGCTTCACGTATGACCTTGATCGTGCGAACCGCGCTTTACAGGCATATCACCAGCGGATGCTCCAATACGCGATGCAATTGAATCCGAAAACCGTCTTACAACGGGCGACGATTCAGCTGGACATGGCGAGTGATATGTTCAAATACTTCCCGGACTCGAAGAACATGCTCATGCTTCAAGCGACATTCAGTGCAATCGAGCGGGGAGCCATGGCAGCGCGGAAGCAATTGTCACAGCTCGGGTTCGGTCGTACTAAGACGGAAATCAAAGCACTTGAAGGTCAGATGCATACGATGGCGAACATTCGCCTCGATAATCTTCGAGACCAGATCAAGCTGACGGAAAAAGCGCTCAACGACATGAAGAAGTCCGCAAATGCTGACGAATTCGTCGAGGAAATGGCGGAAGCGGAACGGGCATTGAAGCGGTATAAGGATGAACTCGCCAAATCTAACCCGGTCGACGTGATCGCGAAAGCGAATGGTTACAAGGCAGGGAAGCTCTGGGGTAAGGATGTCATCTATAAACCGTTCGATAATGCCATGGACGCCTTAGCAGGGCGAATCAAGCAATTCACGAACCGTGATCTTGCCTACCTTCAGAACAAGACATACGAAGCGCTAGACAATGCAGCCAAAGCGATCGTCGGGAAACAAACGACGAAAGCTGAAGAAAAAATGAAAATCAACGCGCTGGCGATGAAGTATCAGATGTTCGGCATGCAGCTGAATCAGTTCGTCACTCCAGCGGTCGTCGCACTTTCAGTCGCCTTTGGAGCGGTCGCCAATGCCGCACAAAAAGGATGGGGCAAGTTCGAGGCTCAGACGCTTACTGCATCTGAAGACATGAAGGACTTCAAGAACCTGATCGCGGACACGTCCGCTGATACAGGGTCATCGATTGAAGAAGTCGGGGAACTGTTCTCCGTCCTTCATAACCAGATGGGACGTACGAAAGAGAACATCAAGGAATCCGCTGAATGGGGTTTGCAGTTCAAAAAGGCGTGGGGTACTGACGCAGTCGAAGCTATCTCAGCGGTCGACAAGATTTCTCAAGAGTTAGGCGTCACACAGAAGGAAGCGACAGACATCCTGGCACTCGCCATGAAGAAGCATCAAGGCGATCTCGAAGCAGCCACGAAGGATGTCTACAAGAACGAAGACGCATGGCGTAAGAACGGTAAAACGATGGTCGATGGAATGACCGCATACGAGAAAATGGTGAGCGGTCTTGACGACAACGGTGTTGCGAAATCAGAGAAGGCTTTCCGGAAGCTCGGTACATCCCTCCTCGAGCTTTGGAAAGCACTAGAACCAACCGTCATCAAATTAGCGGATGCGTTGTCCGCTGCAGCTGACACAGCGACAGAGTTCTTACGCAACAATCCGGGGATGGCAACGTTCCTCGCTCACATGATTGCGATTGGAGGAGCGGGACTCGTCCTCATTGGGGTACTGGCGCCTATTGCCGGGTTCCTCCTGATGAACAGGGGGTTATTCCAAGCATTAGGACAAGCGCTAGGATTCGCTAGTAAAGGTATGGTCGTCATGTCGCCACAGGCGCGGATGCTATACGACAACTTGATTCTGACGCGGAACGCGGTCGCTGGTCTTCCGCGAATGTTCCGGATGCTCGGACCGGGTATCTTGTCCGCTCTACGCGGTTTACCGGGTATGGTCGGTGGGTTCCTCGTCCAGTTCGTCAAAATGAACCCGATTCTCTCGACGATCGCTGCTCTTTCATGGGTGATCTACAAGAACTGGGACAAATTCGAGCCTGTTTTAGCGCGAATCTGGGACGCTGTGAAGCGAATCGGAAACGTGATCATCGAAGCCTTCGCTGGACCGGGTCAAACTGGAGCAGAAGGATTCGGAAAAATGATGGACAAACTCGCTCAGATCCTCGGAGACGTGCTTCTCCCGATTTTCGAAGCATTAGCGGTCATCCTCGAGGGTGTCGCTGCTCTGATGGAGACTGGAGCAGGGAAATACATCGTCTATGCTGTCGGAATCGGCATGATGACAGGAGCACTCGGTAAACTGATTCCGGGTCTCGGATTGCTGTCATCCGCGTTCAAGTTGCTAACTGGTAACGCAGGGAAGGCATCTGGAGCAATCGGACTTCTGAAGAAGGCGTTCGGTGGAATCGGTGGCGCAGCTGGGAAGATGGGTCCGCTGATCGGACGCGCACTAGGTGGCGTAGGAGGCGTTCTAGGGCGGTTCGGAGCTATGCTCCTTCCGCTCCTGACTAATCCATGGGTACTCGGTATCGCAGCAATTGTCGCGGTTGTAGCGGGTCTCGGTTACTTGATCTATAAGCACTGGGACGAAATCGTCGACAAAACCAAGCAGATTTTCGGCAAGATAGGTGATTTCTTCTCGAAACACTGGAAGACCATGCTATTCGGGACGCTCCTTGGTCCGCTGGGTCTGCTCGGAAAATACATTGCTGATCACTGGGGTTCGATTGCTTCAGGAGCGAAAAAAGGTGGGCGAAAGATCGCTTCATGGTTCAAGACCGGACTATCCGGTATTGGCTCAGCCTTTTCGAACTTAGGTCCAAAGCTGAAACGCGGTTTTAGCAACGCGTGGGGCGATTTCAAAGGCATGGTGGGGCGGAACCTCCGCTCGTTGAACCGGACATGGTCGTACCAGTTCGGGAACCTTGTCAAAGCACTGGGTCCGTTCGGTGAATTCCTGAAGAAAGCTTTCATGGGAATCTTTAAGGGATTACCGATTTTAGTCGGTCGTGCTCTACGGGCAGTCGGTCAAACGATTCGTAACCGGATTGAATGGTACGGAAAAGTCATCACCACAGGGATGCGCCTTGTAGGACGTGCCTTCACGAACGGCTGGGGGTTAGCGCGGAAAGCAACACGGACAGCGCTGAATGCTATTGCCCGTATTGCTCAAAACGCCATGGAATCAACGAGAAAAGCCATCAATTCAGCGCTTGGAGCAATTCGACGCGGATTCGATGGAGCCATGAAGTTCCTACGTAGGGTCGTTTCCGGAGCGTTTTCCGCGATCCACAGGACTGCTACAAATTTGATGGAGGGCACGAGGAAGGCGATTTCCGGTGCGCTAAGCCGGATTCGTAAGATTTTCTCGGACTCGATGTCCACTTTACGACGCCTCGCCTCGTCAGCATTTGGATCGATTCGTCGTACTGCTTCGAACTTGATGGAAGCCACGCGCAAGGTGATCTCTGGCGCTCTATCTCGCATTCGAAAAATCTTCTCTGATTCGATGTCTACTCTACGCAAGCTGGCATCTTCAGCATTCAGCGCGATCCGCAAAGCGGTGTCCAACGCCATGTCTGCTGTAGGAAAAATCGTCTCGGACGTGCTCGGTCGAGTTCGTCGCGCGTTTTCATCGGCAATGTCGTACATTGCCCGGATCGCGAGAGACGCATTCCGCTCCGTGTACAACAACATCAAATCAAATCTCGGTCGTGCGTTCGAAGCTATTTCCGGAACGTTCGGCAAAATCAGCCGTTACTTTGGCGGACTCGCTCGAAAAGCAGTCAGCTGGGGCGCGGACGTTGTCGGTGGTATCGTCAGCGGAATGGTCAGCAAGGCGAAACGGGCGCTTGATACGGTCCGCGATCTTGCTGGAGATATCATGAGCACGTTCAAAAATGCAATGGGCATCCGCTCACCTTCTCGTCTCATGCGGGCGCTTGCTCAATGGATTCCTGAAGGGGTTGCCCTTGGTATCAGTGACAACGTGGGACGTGTTCAGGAAGAGACAGATGGCATGGTTGACGCAGCCACTGGAGACTTCAGTAGAGCAGCGAAAGTCGATGTCATTCCAGAGTTTCAAGGGAATGCGAATGATCTTGCTACGAGCATGATTGCAGGGTCTATCGGAGCAGGATATGACGTGAATGCTCAAATCAACGCTGCCGCTGCTCAAGTCGACCTGTCACAACAGCAACAATCACCACAGTTTATCCAAATCCAGAGTGTACCTGTGACGGTCAACGTCCAGCAACTCACGAATGGACAAGATTACGACAAGATGGCGCGTGATGTACAGCGGACCATCGTTGATAACACACAGAATGAAGTCAATCGACGGGGAGGAGGAAACTAATGCTACCAACGCTATACAGTCACGTAGAGGAGACCGAAATTTTCGAAGGTCCCTCTATCGTGGTCACTGGAGCAGAACGAGTTTGGCTCTCTCCGATGGTCAACGTCGAAGAGAATGAAGTAGGCATGCTGGCTATGGACTACGCGGTTCAAGCAGCTGTCACTTCAGCGGGTGAGATTACTCGAGCGGAAGTCGCGCTCGTCACGCACAATGCCAAGTCGAACTTCACACGTCAACGAAAAATCATACGCGGATCCCGTACATGGACCCGCGTATTCTTACCAGTCGATACAGGACAGCGGAAAATCGGGATTGCTACGAATGAATACTTCCGCTCGACGGACAATGCTCGAGTACGTCGAATCTTTTATCACCGCTATGTTCCATCTACCTACGTCCATGCAATCCATGAACTGAAGCCACCAAAGCCACTGTATGGACTTCAAATGCAGAATACCCTTGAAGGCTCAGTCCGGACGCAACGTACAGGCAATACAGGGACGGAAATCGAAATGACGCTCTGCTTTTTGACACACGAAGGATTCAATAAGTTCATGGAAACACGGCACGACAGCTACATGATTATCAAATGTCGTTATGGCTTATACGGTGGGTACTTGAACGGATTGGACAGCGAACCTTCCTCAGTGGGGGCATCGGTCTTCCTCCGCGTCAAAATGATTTCTGATCAGCGCCCGGGAGCGGGGTCGAATGGCATATGAAACCAGTAAACGTTGAATTACAGCAAGCCATGACCTCGGCATGGCAGAACGGTAAGGGGTTTAGACGCCCCTCAGCTGCAGTAATCATCGAACGACCACCCGCTGCCACTGAATTTCTCGTCACAGACGCTTGGTTGCCCGACGTAATCAGCATCGAAATGGACACAGACATTGAATCTCCCGGTAAAACGTTCACGATCATCTGCTCAAACGAGAACGGGATCCTGTCCGCTGATTACCGCTTTAACAAATATGGAGATGTCCGCTTGTTTCATGAGGTACCGATTCCGTCACCATGGCGGAACGTACTTCTTCCGGAAACAGAGCTGTCCATCCATTTCGGTTATAACGGCAACTACATGCGGATGATGACCGGGACCATCGACAACGTCAACATCGACAGTCAGGGACGTACCATCAAGATCACAGGGCGTTCGATGTACAAAAAAGCACTCTCGAGTACGCTTCAACCGAAAGACACATACGTGATCAACGACAAAAACATGAACGTCGGTCTTGCTGTTGAAGAATTGCTGAAAAACGTCGGATTGGAAAGCGTTGTATTCGACCTGAAGGAACCCGGCAGCAAAGACCCGTTCATCGTCACGAAAAAGATGGGATTACGTCGAGAACATCCAGCGGACCTCATCACGTCCATGGTCGACAGCACCTTTACAGTCCTCATCGAAGACCAGCTAGGCGTCATCCGGATGAAGAACGTTCCGGTCTTCTCCCGGTCGTCTAAAGCGGTCTACACCTTCGATGACACGATTGAAATTTTAGAATCGGACTTCGAAATCGATGACAGCGAGATTTTCAATGCGATCTTGATCAAGTGCGGGAAGGAAGCAAATCGCTTCAAGAGTTCGACGATCTTCCGGAACATCTTTCACGAAAAGACTTACCGCGAGATGGAAGTCGAAGTCCCTTGGGCGGACACCTACGAGAAACGACGGTATGTCGCACAATCCTTATTCAATCAGATGGCGATGCGATGGCGAAAACTCTCCATCACAGTGCCGGCAGTCCTTCCGCTCGAGCTTTTGGACGTCGTGCTCGTCCGGGAGCGGATCAGTCAGGTGAACTGGAATCTGCATATCCGCGCAATCAAGTATTCGTATACCTATGACGGACTGTTCCAGACGCTTGAACTCGCGGACAACACAGGATTCAAAGTCAGCAATCCGGAGCATCTACCGCCACCCCCACCGCCTCCACCAAGCGACCTACCACCCTTCACGGTGACGGACGCTAAGCTGTCAATCGAGGTATGGGATTTCAGTGTCGAGGACGGAGATCGAATGAACGTGTACTTCAACGGAAGACGCCTCAAGAAGAGTGTTTTCATCCGGAACAAAGGATTCACGTTGAATCTACCGCTCAAAAAGGGTCCTAACGTACTGAAATTCGTTGGTATCTCCGCTGGGACGATGTCTACCTTGTCTGGACGCTTCCGCGTTCGTAAGGAGAATGGAGCGATCTTGTACGATGCGGGTGACTTACCTGACCTCGAGATGGCACGAACAAACGTGATCAGTAAATCGGGTTATTACGATCCGAAGAAACGACCCTCGAAAACATGGGTCATCACGCGCGTATAAGAACGGAGGTCACGAATGAAAGCTAGAAACCGGAATAACATGTTCGATCCGATCAAGCGGATGCTGAGACGTGGCGTCATCAACCGGATTGAACGTATCGAAGACAATTCCAAGACATATAACCAGTACAACACGGAAGTCCTCGAGAAATTGACACTCTCTTACGACGAAAACGCACGTCTATACAACGTCGAAGGGGAGGACGTAATGGTCTATGACCTAGTCTTCGATGAGGACGGAAGACTCGAGAGTGTCTTGGAATCGAACAAAGTCACGGACCGTGTCGTCGAAACGTCGCTCGTCTTTGATGACGACAACTCACGACTCATCGAGGTCATTCCCGTGGTCTTGAACGAAGGCGATCCGCTTGGATATGACGAGGAACCAGAAGAAGTGGATGAGTTCGAACCAGATGCTTCTGATGGCGAAGACCTGGATCTTGAACCGACTTCGAATGGCTCGATTGAGGATTACGACTGGAATGACAAAGACGGAGAGGGTGAACGCATGTAATGGGCGGATTCGTAACCAATTATCAGGCGGGTGGTCGTTATGACTTCCCGTTCATGCCTACAAAAACAAATCCTTTCATCAAGGGAATCCGCGTCCCGGTGACCAATGACATGGGCGTTGCGACGCATACCTACATCGTCGGGCATGAACGAGCGGAACTCGTCAGCATCGCGATTGCTGCAAGCCGTTATGAAGATCTTGATAACTGGAGTCTATACGTCAATGATCGATTAATGATAGATGAGATTTACACCAAAGAACTACCTGAAGGGATGTACCTCATGGTTCTTGTGAAGTTGTTGAAAGGCGACAGCATCAAATTCGAGTTTAGAAATTCATCCCTTACATCGAAATCGGTCTGGTTGAACTATCAAATGCTCGTATAAAAGGAGAGAAGAACATGCCATACATCAAAACGACGTTCACTGAAGGTGGGTTTCTGACTGACTTGAAAGACCTTCTTGTGACGAACGGATGGACACAAGAGACGAGCTTCAGAAAGGTCGCGTATAACCTATCAGAAATTTTTTACGCCACTTTATCAGGATCAACTCCGAATGAAAAACGCCCGCTTACAATCTGGCTGGCTGACCATATCATCGTTAAAAATGCTGGTGGTGATATGTTCGGTATCGCGCGAATTACAAAAAGTGAACGCTTTTGGGGGGACCTACCCGCGAAATATAAAGTGGCAGCAGGAACTCCAGACATTACAAAGCTCGAGACGGACGAATTGCTCCGCGAGGAACTGCATGCATGGATGGCGACGCAGTATGAAGAAAACGCAGTCGATACGAGCGAGTTGTATTTTTACATGCTGAATACAAAGCCAACGGTGCCAACAGGAAAAACAGCGGTCTATCCAGTTGCTTCCGCTCAAGGTGCGGTCGACGTCGAAATCTTGTCCTACACGCCTATCAAAAATACAGGATCAACATCAGTGGGATATAGCTTTGATAAAGCAGAGTTTGACCTTCTTCGCATGCAATCCCCGATGATGAAAATCAAGACACGCGACACGGGAACCGCGACGAACGGATGGCTTACGAACTGGTGGTCAGACTCTAAGATCCGCGTCGAGGGACTTGTATCGAATAAGACGGTCTCGATCATCATTCAAGCGGACAACACTGCTGCTTATGACGACAACAACGTTCCGACGATTCCGCTCTACATGGGGCAAATCGTACCGCTCAACGCGGAAGATGGGAACGAATCCGTTCTCTTTGGCGGAATGGCGGTCAGTGATTCGAAGTTCGACTATACCGACACGAAACCATTGGTCACGACACCGCTTCTTCCAGTCGAAAAGAAATACCCGAAAAACCCTGGCAATGGTATTGATAACTTGATTGTTAAACGTTCAAAGTACGGGGCATACTACCAAGCCTATTACCTATCGTTTCTCACTGCTCCAGATACGATGCCACCTGACCGCTCTTCAACGGACGGAAAACAGCATGTCTCGAGCTGGAAGAACGAGCGGAACGACGAGTATGGATTCAAGTTCAGTCCATCGTCATATGACAAAAAGACGCACGTATCACGCGCCTATGTCGTCCATCCGGAAGAGGGTCATCGTGGCTATCTGAAAGACATGATCATGACCAGTTCGATGGGGCATTTGAATGGTGACACGCTCAAATTAAAAGTCGCTGCTTGCCCGAACGTATTCCAGCACTTCAAATATTTCGTCGTCGATGCTGTGTCACCAATGACGAAACGTCCCGCCACCGCGTTCAGTCCAGCTGGATTCGGAATCTTCGAGAAGGAGGCATAATCCATGCCAACACGATATATTAGCGAACAATTTACTCTCCAACAGTTTCCGCGTGAATTCACGAAAATGGTGGCATCGGTCGGGTGGTCGCTCCAAGCGCGATACCGAGCGGTCAAGACAGGAACAAAACAATACGCAGAGGTCCGTTTATTCGAATCTGTCGGGTCTGACGGACTTCGACGGAATTTCGGTCTGATCAGTGGCTACGATCTCGACAAGCCGACCTTTGATGATTCTCGCTATATCGCGGACACGTCACGCCTTGCTGTGCTTGGTGTAGCAGATGGAACTAAAGTGAAGTTCGAATGCCCGGGTGGTCCGATGCAGTCTGGTACGGAACGCGTCTACGTGGATGGGGTAGAAGTCGCAAAATCTACCTATACTTTCAACTTTGACACAGACGAGATCACGTTCACGACCGCACCAGCAGCGGGAAAAGTCATTAAGATGATTGGATATCTATCAGCTCGAGCATTAGAACCGACAAACGTGTTCGGCATCTTCACATATAACGACGTTTACTTCGATAAGATCGTCACCAAAGATACAGCAGATGGTAACTTAGGCACAGCGAACGGAACGGCAACAACCTTCACTGCACCTAAGAAGCCGATCCGTCCGGGAACGCTGAAGGTTTATGTGAGTGGAACGGAACAAGCGGACAATCTGTATACGGTCAACTACACAACAGGGGTCGTCACGTTCGTCAATCCTCCTGCAGCTGGACCCGTAACAGCGGACTATCGTTACACGCTATCCCCGACGCGTGACGTCGATTACGGAGATATCACGGTCGCATCAACGGAGACGGACATGCTAACAGGGAAGGCGTTTGGATCGCTTGCTTTCGGTGCCTTCACGTTCCTACAACCATCGATTCCGACGATTATGACGATGACGGACGACACGAACTTATCCCGCTCGTTCAACCGTGATTCGTTCCTTTACTTATGGGGTTCCATCAACAAAGATCGACTTGGACTCATGTTCCGGGTCGACCCGTCAGCGGAACCGACGAAGTGTTTCTATCTTCCGTTCTATTTCGGTCGCATTCACGTCAGCGGGGAACAACCTCGTCGGAACACGGTTCTCATCGGTGGAGCCAAGACAGGCGCTCCGATCAGCTGGGCGAAGGACTTGAAAATCGGGAATATCCTCGTCGATTACGGTCCGCAAACGTCGAACGGCAATGATACGATTTCGCTTCACCAGTCCATCGGTGGGTCGCTCTATCAACGCCATTATCTAATGTTTACGACACACGACCGCGCAATTGACACGCCTGATACGAAGTTCAATCCGTCCGCTTATACGGACAAATACCATGTATCTCAGATTCTTATTGTCCACCCACAAGAAGGGGTCGTCGGGAAACTGGATGACATCTATGCCATTCACCCGAAAAATATCGAGCAGATGGACGAACTCGAAATTGAGAAGACCGTCGTTCATGAATGGATCGGTAACGGAGATGGAATCCGGAAAGTCTTCCATATCGAGCACCAGTGCAAGGAAACCAAACCGCTCGTCAGCATCGACTGTGTCGATCAAACGACAGGCTGGACATACGACTATGATCATAAAGCAATCATCTTCACGAATCCGCCTGCAGCTGGAGTCGAATTGACTGCAAGCTATTCCTTCAAGCAATTGTTCAAGTATTCCCTTGCTACGTCACCACGTACAGCTATGCGCTTAGATGACGTGACACCATTCAATCCAATCGGGTGGGGCATCTTCAAAGAAAACATCGTGTAACGGAGGTGTAGCCAATGCCGACGAAACGGTATGGTCTGAGCGTTCGACTGGCGACACAACAGCGGTACGGCATTCAGTCGTCCGCTGGTCCCGTCTTATCCGGTCAGAAACGGTATGGACTGACGACCGAGAATCGGCAGATCGTCAGCACGTCCTATCCGTTACAAACACAGCCTTACTCTATCCGATCTGGTCGGGAAATGGACATATCCGCTCGAGCAAAGCGTCGAGAGCGCGAGTTCTTCGCCTCTCTCGTTGCTCCGGATGCATCATGGATCGATGAAAAGACATTCGATGCAACTCAGGTCGATTTACAGCAAGCGGAATCCACTGTTATTCACGAGATTGAGATTACTGCAGCTGAAGAAGCAAAACGGATCAGCGTCAACGATAGCACGATGGAAGAAACAGAAGAATTTTCTTTGATCACGCGGATATCTGAAGCACAAGAAGAAACTATCGTTCCAGCGCTCCACGTCACGCCATACAGTGCGTTCTTGGTAGAAAGCGAACCTTTCCGCGTCGAACGGTTCGCGGACGTCTCAGAGGCGTTTATAGAAGCATCCACGATTCGTTCGCCCATTATGTTGGGCGTGATGGACGGAGATACCTTGTCCGGCACTATCCAGAACCAAATCACGGAAGCGGATCTGTACGAACTCGAGAGTATGTCATCCCCTTATAAGATGGCACTCGAACAGACACTCGACCCTATGGTTTTGCACGTCCGGACCTACGATACAGACGAATTGGCACAACAACTCTTGAAACGGTCAACGGATCCACTGGAGACCGTCGAATCAGCACCAGACGTGGCTTCAGGAAAACAGAAACATCATGAAGCAGAAGAAGTGACCCTGCAATCAGCAATGAACTTCGCACCCGCTAGTCCAGTAGAACTGAGCGAAATCCAAGACGTAACATATCAGCAACGTACCTTCGAAGCACATCAGCCGAATGAATTGAGCGAACTCAGTCCAGTCCGTCAGATGGATGCTGAAGAACTTGTGACGGAATCGCTTCGTCCATCCGGAAACGTCAATGAGGTCATCATTGAGACCTCTCAAGAAGCGGACGTGATCAAGAACGTGTTCTCGACGGAACTGACAGAAATCGATGCAGCGGATCAACGACGACTCTATCACGCTACGGAGCACCACCAAGACATTGCCTTGCACGTCGACGAAATGACAGCCATTGATCTTGTCCCGCTCATCGAAACGACGCGGACGGAAAACATGGTCGAAATTGCGCTTACCGATTTACTCGAGATCGAGAAACGTCCTGAAGCAAAAGAAGTCGAGAACGTCCTACTGGAGCATGCACAGAAGGAGCGCCCATTCATAGCGGATCTATCTGAACTCGTCGATGCCGTATCATTCAACGCCTCAAGCCTCATCGAATTGCTCGAGCATACGGAAGCTGAACGCATCATTCCGGTAGCAGAAGCCTATCTCGAGAGCTTAGAAGGAATGGGAGCAGTCCAGTTCCCGGTCGAAGAACTGACGCTAGACCCGGCTGTCCGCGTCATGGCGCTAAAAGATATCCTCTTATCCGAAACTGATTCGGTATCGAATCCTCATATGCCGACGGAAGCGATTGAAATGAGGTCTGATCAAGCGGATAGAATCCAGCAGTCTATCGTTGAGATGGAACAATCGACTCAAGGATTCATTGAACGAATCCGCGCTGTCACGATGGAAACAACCGTCTTGATGGAGCGAGAGAATGCTAGTCTCGCGGAATGGCACAATCCTGATGAACTGACCCGTTTCAAACAAAGCGACGCCATTCTGAATGAAGGAGACGAAATGCAGAGTGTTGCCACTGAAGCGGTGCTCGAGGGGATAGACGAGGCTACACGAACCGATGACGAAGCCATTCTGTTCGATTCTACGGAAGCGACTAGAAATGCTATCGAGGAAGTTCAAATCGCAGTTCCTGATTATGCCGAACGGACGATGAGCTATGCCGAAATGGTAGACCATCTGGAAGCGAGTCGGACCATTAAGGAAATCGTGCTGACGGATCAAGAACGAGCCGAACGGAAGGCAATCGCTGAAGCGGTACTCGAGGAAATCGGGGATGCAGACAAGCACGTCAAAAAGAAAAAGAAAATCTGGCTGATTCCCGCTCGAGGCAATCACTGGAACAACTGGAGCAACTGGAAGAAAACGAGATAGGAGGGCAACGATGACGCTTTATTTGAGAGAGACAGGATTGATCCGGAACGATACGTTTGCTGGCGGGATTCCCGCTGGCTACGTCGTTTCACCTTCTAACCGAGTGAGCGGACAATCCGGAAAGTTGAGACTTGATCACGACAACATCGAGGACACCCGCGCCCTTGTTTCCATCACTGGAGCATGTGCGGTCGAGATCGTCGCTGACTATACGCCATTAGAAGCGAATGACGAAGGTGGTCTGCTATTGTTCGCCAACTCAACGGAAGTCGTCGAGTTCGTCGAACAGCAAACGAACGCTGTCTCGACCACCGTGTCGAAATGGAAAACACGGAGCGCCAACGGGAAGGATTGGGACTTATTCGCGGACAGTGGGAGTGGATATAGCTTCGTCGATACAACTGCTGAATTCGTGCCAACGAAAATCGGAGCAGTTCTGAAGAAAGGGACAGCAAGCGGATTCGTTCCGCTACTTTTAGAACGTGTGACCATCACGAAGAGTGACACCATCACAGTCGGTAATTTAGCAGCGGGATTGACCGTCGAATTGCTCGATGCATCAAACGCGGTCGTGGCAAGCACGACGACGACAGGCACCACAGCCACTCTCTTGATGGCAAACCTAATCGTCACAGGCAAACTCCGTGTCAAGAATGGTTCGACCGTCACGCTCGAGGTGTCCGGAACGTTCTACGGTGGTGATCGATACGACAGCGGGTCGACCATGAAGATCGTCCTCGACGACGTCACACGTCCGGAACTGTCTACGACGAGCCTGACGGACATCGGCTTGATGGGCAACGGGAAGCTGGAACGGAAGCTATATCTTTATAATCCGGGAGGGACACCGGTTTCCAGCGTCACCTTGCTTGTTGAGCAGTACAATGCCAAGTTTGGCTATCAGTGGGTGGATATCGCGTTAGACGTCAGCGGAAAAGCGGGTACATATGCTGACTTTATCAGCTACACATCAATAGCAGCTGGCGCGACCATTCCTTTCTGGATTCGTGTCACGCAAGGAACCGATTATCAAGGACTGGATCCGCTCGAGTATGCGTTGAACCTGTCCCACGTATAAGGGGGAAGAACATGGGAACCTCAATGAAAGTAAATCGTCCGGAAACCGGAAGCGGTGGCGGGTTCGCGCTTACCTATTCCGAACTGGAGACCGTGATTTCCGTACCAGCTCAGTCCACGTTGTATGCTCCGATTGACGCTGGAGTACACCGATACGAGATCAAGACGGTACGTGTCGAATCGGAGACGACACGCGAACTAGGCATTCAAATCATGGACCGTCCCACAGGCGGAGATATGTGCTATGAATCAGAAGTTTTGAGTATTGAAGATCGTATCTATGATATTGCTGGAGTACCGATCACGGACAAGTCCGGACAAAAGAAAATTCACGCATTCATTCAAAACAAAAGCGGGGCGACAGCGAACATCCGCGTCGTCATCAAAATCATTCCGTTCGAAGGAGGCAATTAATATGGCTGTCACTGATTACATTTTCCAAGAAGAAACGGTCGAGAAACGAAATTTCGGAGCGTGGCTCGTCGCCAAGATGGTTGCAGCTGGATGGCAACAGGTCGGAAGTAACCCACCAACTGCTTTAAATGACCCCGTTTCAAAATTTTATGTGATGAAAACAAAGCGAGATGCAGACAATGCCGAAGCATACATCGGTTTGCAAGATTTCAACTTTAGAAATAATACATCAAGCTATTCACTAGTGCTTAACATTGAATTACTTAATGACTATACGCCCGGAACTGCGGGAACGGCAGGAACTTCAACCAGAACACTGAGCCGTATGACCGTAAACCCTTCAAATGGTATTGGAACTTATGGGTTAGCCGGAATTAATACAGCTGCATATCCATTAGACACACCGCTGTCTATCCGATTCTGTATCACGAAAACCAATGTTACTTTATTCGTTCGATTGCCCTCTACTTACAATTTATCAGGGCAAATGCTATTTTTCGGTCTTCCTGATTTCTTGCAAAAGGAAAAGGTGGCGGGAGGCTCTGTTTGCTGGGGAACAGGATCGGCTGGTGCTGGAAACGACGGACCAATCGTATGCGATTCAACACCCGGAACACCAGCGAATACAATTATGTCAGAAGCGACGGGACGATGGCTCGACCCACAAAAATCACCGGATGCTGCAGGGCAATTTCCGTTGGTTCCATTTTTTGTAGGAGGTACAGACACCGGAATGCGACACCGGATGCCGTCTTGCTTCGTTTTAAAAACAGGCGGTATTTTAGACCGTGACATCATTCAGGTGGGCGGAATGAATTTCGAAATCATGTCTGCCTATTCCAGTCTCGCAGATGTTATAACGAATACATTTGCCTATCGCATTTCATAAAGGAGGCGTGAAATTTGCTATACGTTACAAGTGACGCAACCGCTCTAGTAGCTGGTAACGCCTCGACGAATCCAGCTTGGATTCTTACTGGAGACATGGAGATGGAGATCGTCTTCCGGATGTATAACAACGGTCCGCAACAAGTCCTGTTGATTTTTGGTTCACCGGGTGAGTCATTGGCGACAAACATTCTGTACGAACTCGTCTACCGCGCGGGAAAGATGGGGGTTTTTCACGAATACAGCGCTGCTGGAACGAATTTTGATTACACCGAACCGAACGTCAGCATGGTCTTGAATCGTTGGTATCGTTGGAGAGTGGTTCGGACAGGCATGCAGTACATCGGATATTTGAATGGCGTCGAGCGCTTCCGAACAACGTTTCCAACTGCTCCAAACACATCAACGAGCGGACAAACACAAGAATTAAAGCTAGGCGTTGGATTCGGTTCTGCTGAAGCTGTCTTAGGTGGTTCAATCGCTTATGTTAACATCAAAAATGAAACAGGCGCTTCCGTGTATACGTTTGGTGAGAATCCACCGGGAGTGGATCCAGTCAACTTCAACACGTATAAGGCAACTATTTCGCCCGATCCGTTCGAAACAACGATTACTCGTCCTGTCCAATATCGTGGAGGGACGATAGACATTAACCCATTCGAATATGCTGTCCCGCGTCCTGCTCAACGTGTCAGCGGTTATTTCATCGAACCGACTGGAAACGGAGGCGGAGAAGGTAAAATCAATACACCTCGTAAGTCTCCGCTCGAGAACCGCTGGAAAAAAGTAAACGCTAAAAATTTTAGGTAGTGTATAATTGCTTTAAACGTTCCGCGACCATATGTACAAACTATGAAAATCCCAATAGGACGACCATTTTCAGGTCGTTCTGTTTTTATGCCCATAGATGAATACCCTTGGAAAAGGAGCGGTGTTTTTATGCATTTCATAGCTTTGAAAATTGAATAAGGAGATGAACAAAATGAAATTTTTTGATGCTTTATCGGAAATGGGGTCTCGTGCTCTTGGCGGAATTTTCGCATTAGGGGCAACGTCG
>Ga0308160_10000859_pt1 | contig 49123 bp, 72 predicted proteins | sample PhyFR1_FD_201036 | JGI IMG/M metagenome (GOLD analysis project Ga0308160, IMG submission 201036) | Phyllosphere microbial communities from UC Gill Tract Community Farm, Albany, California, United States - DLSLF.R1 | ecosystem: Host-associated > Plants > Phyllosphere > Unclassified | place: USA...
GGCTTCCTGGCTTGCCAGGATCCCGGGCCGTCGATGAAGTGGATCGGACCCCGACGCCTCTCGCTTGCGAGGGGCCGACGGGCGAGATCGGGGCGTCGGGGACCGTCTGATCGCTTTCTCCCTCTGCGCCTGGCGCGTGCTCCTCGCTCGTTGAGCGGGGGCGTGTGCCGCCAGCGGCGACTGCCTCACATCCTTCATGCTCTCGTACGCATCCCCTGCTTGCCTCGGCTCTGGACCGCCCTTGAGCGAGGTGGGCAACATCGCATCCCGTCCGTCTCCTACTGGCCGACCTTGCGGATCTTGCTCAGGTCGACGCCGCCGCCGCGGGCGCGCCGATAGAAGTCGACGACGAGCTCGGCCAGCCGGCGCGGGTCGTCCTGCTGGATGTGGTGACCGCAGTGCTGAAGGACGACGTGCTGGAACTTGCCTGCGGAGCGAGTAAGCACACGGGACGTCAGTCGTGTCGGTGAGCGTGAAGCAACGTCCACCCACGAGCCGCACCTTGCATCTGCCCAATCATCAGCTCCTTGTCCATCCGGTCCTGACCAGCGAGGACAAGCATGCGCGGCACGCCGAGCGCGAGGAACGCCTTACTGAGGCCGGAGTACCAACCCTCCCAAAAGGGCTCCGTCCGGGCGAGATCGGTCGTCCACGTCAGGTAGGACGACCCGGGTGGGTAGACCGGCGGCGGCGGGCCGGCCAACGCCGACAGCGCCGAAGGGTGGACAGTCGACGGAGGCAGTGTCGAGACCGAGCGCGACTCTAAGAGGGCCGGGACCGAAAGCTGCGCCGAGAGCGCCGACCTGTACGTCTGTGTCGAGATGCTGCGCGGAGGCGTCGAAAGGATGGCCGGCAGTCAGCGCGGACGACCAATACAGAAAGGGAGCCGTCAGACCGACTCACTGCCAGTCGATGCCCTCCTGCACATCCTTGAACGTTGTCGGTCGACCGCGGATGATGTCGGGCATGAGCGACAGGCTGTCAAGAGCCGAGCCTGGGGCGGAGCATCATGGTTAGAAGTCAGCCTTGTCGCGATCTCGTAGAAGCCTGTCTTGTCGGGCCCAGGTTGACCCACCCTCTACGACGTCCAGGACAACAGCACCGATCGTCCGGAAGCCTCTCGCCTTTAGCTCGGGCACTGCGTGGACGATCGGCGGTGCGCCCATCGAGTGACCGACCAGCTGCGGAAGGAGGGTCAGCGAAAGGCCGGCGAAAGCGTCCGCCTACAAAGTAGGGCGGAACGCACCAGGAGATCCGGCGCCTGCGAGGGATCTGGATAGTGTGCAGACAGGCAGGCGACAAAATCGTCGACGAGCGTAGAAAGCGACAGGTCGAGCAGAACGTCCGGTGTTGGGTTGAGTGTACCGCCTGCGGACGGCCCGGAGGAGTCTGTCAGCGGTCAAAACCGACGACAGTCTGACGCTGTTGACCTCGCAAGGAAGACACACCATGACCGCGGCAATCCCAGGCGAGGACACCGACCTCGCCCTGGCTTAGCAGGCGGACCTCCCTGGCAAAGGCTGCGAAGCCGAGCGCCCCCTCGCCACCGCCATGGTGACAGACGACGACGGTTCCCCGGCCGCCCTTGGGGTCCGCTGGGGCGGTGTAGTACGTCTGAAAGTCTGGAAGCGCCGACGCTGGTCGCAGCTTAAAAGCCTGAGCGAAGTAGTCGGGGACGGCGGCGATAGGTGGGTGCCGGGGCGAGGAGGCCGACGTTCGGGTCCGTCGAGGTGCACGGGCCGGTGCGCTGCCCGGTAGAGCGAGCCGGCGTCAGCCCCAGCTGAACAGGACTCAGACTCCTGAGCACTCACCCGATCTGACCCAGGCCATCCGTCTCGTCCTCGTCTTCTTCGAGCAGGCTCGGGTCAGCATTCGAGTCTTGCTCGTCCGACGGCGCGTCTGACAGCGGGTCCCGCAGTGCCGGCAGCTGCGGCAGCCGCCCGAGCTTGGCCCGGAGGAAGTCCTTCTGGAGGTGCGACATGACCGATAGTGAGAGACGCCTGCAGTAGAGTCAGGGGAGCGTGCGTGTCGAGTCAGGTCGGGTCGAGCTGGAGATGGTGACCGGTGAGAGGCAGCAGCAGCAGCAGGCGCGGTCGGCCCATCGGTCGAGCGGAGCCGACCGCCGGCAAGGCCTGTCCGACCTCGTCCGACGAGCTCTGCTCGGCTTCGACCCGCAACGCCCACTCCCCCTTCGTCGACCAACCCGCTCGTCATGTCGGATCAGCCTCAAAGAGTCGCGCTTGCCCGTCCGCAGGCCGGCGGGGCGACGACGGCCGAGCCGCACGACTTCACCGACGCCCAGGTCGAGGAGTATCGCGAGCAGGATCGGTACCTGCCGGCACGTCCTCCCTCCTCCTCTCCTCCGCCTCTGCCTTGCGATCTCTTGCTTCCTGGGTGAAATGAGGCGCTGACTCGTAGTCGACGTTGTTGCTCGGACAGATCGCCAACGTCGCGCGCATCATGAAGGATGCCCTGCCGCCGACGGCCAAGATTGCCAAGGAGTCGAAGGAGTGCATCCAGGAGTGTGTCTCCGAGTTCATCTCTTTCGTCGTCAGTCCACCGATACCGTGCAGCTCCTTCTGTCAGTGTGCGCGCCTCGTATTGACATTTTATACGACCATTAGACGTCCGAGGCGAGTGAGCGCTGTCTAGATGGCAAGCGCAAGACGCTCAACGGCGAGGATGTGCTCGAGGCGCTGACTGCGCTCGGCTTCGACAACTATGTGCGTCGCTCTGGCCGCTCCTGATCGGAGCTTGGACTGACCGCTCAACGACCCTTACATCAGGCCGAGACGCTCAAGGTGTACCTGGCCAAGTACAGAATGGTCCGTCGTCCCCTCTGCGCCCTCGCCGCAGGCGGGCTTGTCGCTGACGACCGCCGACCCACTCGTGCGCAGTCCCAGCCTACGAAACCGAAGCGGGCGTCGTCGAGCAAAGCGAAGCAGGGCGCAAAGGGCGTCAAGACTCAGCAGGCGGCCGATGACGAGGACGAAGATGACGAGGACGACGAGGAGGGCTCGGCTGGCGAGGACGATCTCGACGAGGATGAGGACGAGGCTGCGGCTAGGCCGGCAGCAGCAGCGGCGGCCTCTGCGCCGCCGGGCGAGGACAGCAGCGGTCGCAACGTGCGGCCCAGGCTCGACGACGCTGGCCTGTAGCAGTCCCCATCACCCCTGTACTCTTCTCTTGTCACGCGCTCCTTTAGATGTATGAACTGTCGCTGTCCGACTGCCTTCGGGGCTCCGACCGACGGCCACGACGCACGAGGTCTCGACTGTGCCGCGCCGCACGCGCGAGCGGAGCCGCAGCGGCGCCGGGGCAGAACGAACCCCGCCGCGTCCCAGCTGCCTGCCTGCCCTCCCGTCCTCACCCAACCCATCCTCCCATCGACCCATCCTCCCATCGACCCATCCATCACCTCACCTCTGCCAGCACACGCACACACATACACGCCGTGCTGCCCGAGCCAGTGCTCCGCTCTTCATCCGCTCGCCTCGCCCCGATTTCGCCCGCGGATGGTGCTCGTCCTCACGCTACCTGACCTCGACCCGTCGTCGATGTCGTCGAGCGACTCGCCCCCTCTGTCGCCGTCCGTGCCCGTGACACCGTCTCCGACATCGCTCGCCTTCTCGCCAGCGACGCACCTGCCAATCCAGCAGCCAGGCGCCGGCAAGACAGCCGGCTCGCGCAACGACATCTTCAGCCGGACCTTCACGCCGACGCCGTCGCCGCTCTCGCCGCCGGCGTTGACGTCCGCCCTCCCGGATAAGCCGAGGCTTGCAGGCGTCGCCGCCTACGACCCATCCAGCGGCCTGCCAGGCCGGGAGCGCTCGTTGACGGAGCCATCCCTCCTGCCGTCGGCCCTCGCGCTCGACGGGCCGCCCCGCCGGCGAATCGAGACGTTGGACGTCCTGCCGGCGCGGTCAGACAGCCTGCGACCGCCGCCGCCTGCGTCGCTGTCGCCGACCACGCCGCAACATCGTCAGCCGCTGTCGCCAACGTCGTACGCGCCGGCTGACCTCCAAGCTCAGCACGTCAAGTCGCCCTCGGGCGCATCGGTCCGGTCCGTCTCATCGAGCAAGACGTCAAGCTTCTTCGACTCGCCTCGGGCGGTGACGACGCCGCCTCCGCCGCCTCGCCGGCAGCCGTCGACGCTCGCCGTTCGACCGGGCCTGCCGGCGCGGACATCGAGCTATCAGTCTGCGATCCCACCGCCGCGGTCGGTGTCTTCGAGCTCGTCGGTCCGCTCGCCCTGCCCGTCGCCGGCGAGCCCGCCGCTCGAGCTGCTCGAGCTCACCGCGTCGCTGTCGACGATGGCACCGCCGCCGCCGTTGGCCGCGCTCAGGCTGTCGACTGCTCCGTCATACCTCCTTGGGACAGGCCTCACGTCGTCCGTCTACCTTGCCTCGGCGTGCACATCCGAACGGCGTGACTGGACGCTCTGCGCTGCCAAGGTCCTATCTGACGAATCGGGCGTCGAGGGCCAGCAAGCGCTCGCGCGCGAGGAGAAGGTCCTCCGTTGGCTCGGCGCCGGCCGAAGCAAGGCCCGCCAGGGCGTCATCAGCTACGTCGGCGCAATCGGCGTCGTCCAGACACCGCTGCTGCCGACGGGCGCCGTCCGCGCGACCCGCCGACGAACGATCAGCATCTCGACGGCGATGCCGTTCGAGACCTTCTCGGCCGAAGCCGGCACACTCATCAATGATGTGCTCGGTGCGGCAACGCGAGCCGAACCGACGACGGTCCTCCTGCTCGAGTATTGTCCGTTTGGCACGCTCGACGAATTCGTCCAGAGCCATCCAGAGCTCGTCGATGAAGCCCTGTTCGTGCGCTGGGTCGGAGACCTCGCGCGCGGCGGCGAATGGCTGCAAGCCCGCGGCGTCGTCCGTGCGTCCACCCCCACGCCGAGGACACACCAGCATCATCGTATTGCTGACCTGCGCCTCATCTGCACAACAGACCGCGACATCAAGCCGCAGAACATCCTCCTCAGTGCGACGCTCGAGCCACGGCTGACAGACTTTGGCAACTCGCTCGTCGTCGCGGCCGACTCGCCCCTGGCCACGTTCGACGTCAACTTGTCTGGCGCAGGGACGCTGCCGTACTCGTCGCCCGAGCTTTTGCAAGCACCAACCAAGGCCTCGCATCCGGCCGACCTGTTCAGCCTTGGCTGCACGCTCTACGTCGTCCTCAACGGCGGCAAGGAGCCCTTCCGCGGCGTCTCGGGCACGCGCGAGATGGTCTTCTGGGTCTCGGGCGCCAAGTTCTGGGAGTTCGAGGAGCGCGCCCGGGCGGCCTCCTTCGGCGAAGGCCTCGGCAGCGCCGGCTTCCGTCGCGGCCGGAGTCTACGCGAGCCCGGCAAGGGCGCCGACAAGGCCGAAGCGGCCATGGCAACGGGCGAGCCGGCTACCGCGGGCTCGGGCGCTGCCTCTCTGGCACCTGCGCCGATCCTTCGCAAGCCCGGTAGCTGGGAGTGCCTCCGGACCGACAAGCGTGCGGCTGCCGACGGCTCAGCCGACGCCGCGCTCGCCGCCAGCCAGAAGGCATGGTGGAAGTCACGTCGATCGGCGGCCGACGAGGGCGTCAAGGCCGGCCAGCGCGCGACACGCCGCCGTCTCGAGCTCAGCCTGACGGTCCCGGATGAAGCTAGCGACCAGTCGCTCCCCCTGACCGTCCCGCCGCCGCAGGACCATTTACTCCATCTGCTCTCGACGTCACCGACCTTTGCGCCGCTGGCCCTACCTACCCTCCACCCGCCGGCCCAGATCCACGGCCCTTCGTCGGTCTACGGCGACTACGACGGGGACGACGACGACCAGCAGCCACCGCTGCCCGGTCCGCCCATGTTCTTCCCGGCCTCGACGCCGTACCAGCCGCTCCAGGTGCCCGAGTCGCTCCGGCACCTACTCCGGCGGATGCTGCTTGCCGACCCGCACGCGCGCGGGTCCATGCGCGACGTCCGGCGATGGGCAGCCGCTCACGGCTGGCTCTCTCAGAGGCCAGCGCCGAAGGACGAATAGGAGCACCTTGCACTTTTCTCGGTTCCCACCCTCTCGTCAAACGGAAACCCGCCCTTCCACACATCTCTTCTCCACACTCGCACACGAGGATCGTTCTCCTCTCTGTCCTCCTATCCTCTCCCACACATGTTGTACGATGCCCCCCTACCATTTGTTCGCACCCCAACACGAACGTGATCGCCATGTCGCCCCCTTGCCAGCAGACTGAAGTCACGAGTGGGGGATAGGCCTCGTACGAGAGACGCACGCGTCTGCTATGCGTTGGCAACGCGTCCTTCTCAGCCGGGAACCGCGCTGAGCGACCTGCGCTTCGACGCTCATCATCTCCTGACTCTCATCATCTCCTGACTCTCATCATCTCCTGGCTGCCGACACCCCTCAGACGGTCGCCCTCCCATCTCGCACGAGGCTCTCTGCACAGCACCCAGCGCTCGCGCCTCGCCTAGCCTCTGCTCGAGACTCGTACCGACCCCACGGTCACCCAGTTCTGCTCGGCTCCCGATCCGCCTTCTACCCCTTCAGCCTTCCCCAATGGACGTCAGCAGCTCGCAAGCGTCGCCTCAAGCGCCCATCCCGACGCGTCGGACGACTGTCATGATCGACGACGTCGAGACGCAGGTCGTCGCTCAGGCCTTTGAGGATCGCGTGCTCGTCATCGTCACCCAGGTCGGCAAGGTCGGCCAGCTCGTGCGTCCCCTGCGACGTACTGGCACAGGCTGAGGCGACCGCTTGATCCCGAGCTGACGACCTGCTTCGCTCGTTTGCTCCTCTTTCTCATAGATCCAGGCGACGCTGCCCGAGACGCTTCAGCTGCCGCCGATGTCGGCGACGCCGCCGCTGCCTCCCCTACCGGCCTTCCTTCCGCCGCCGCACCCGTCGACGACGCTGCTCGCCCTCTTCGGCACACCCTCGTCGTCCGCCCTCCAGCCGATCGCCGAGATGTACGCGACTCAGATCGCGGCCATCGTTTGGCACGCACTCGCGCTGAACGGGAGCCCGCGGAAGCCCGTCGTCGTCGGCCTCGCGCTGAAGCCGCGGGCGCGCAGGGCAGCCGCCGCCGGCAACGATGACACTGGCGACGAAGTCGACTGGGAGAGCGAGCGGGCTCGCTTCGGCCAGATCATGAGCCTAGTGATGGAATGTCGCGTCTGGTAGGACGCCCCCTGGACCGGCGCTGCCTCAGCGCAGCATGCTCGCCTGGGGCGCGCGGCGCTGCGGCTCACGAATGACCAGCAGCCCAACAGAGCAAGGGGGACCGTGACATCTCTATCTGACAACCGCGCCTCACTTCTTGCCCTTGCCCTTCTTGACCATCGTGAAGCCGTCGTCGTCGACCTCGGGCTCCTCGCGCACGCGCTCCTGCCGCGCCGGTGCCGGGTCGACGTCCATGCCGCCCTCTGCGGCGTCGTCACCGTCGTCATCGCTGCTGCTGTCTCCGTCGTCCTCGCCGGCCGCGGTCCGCACGACTTCGGCCTTCTTCTTGCTGAGCCGGGCGGCCTCCTCCTCGAACGCGACGACGGCCGGCTCGTCGCCCTGGAGACTCGCGCTCCAGCAGGCAATCACCCGGCGCGAGATCTCCTCTGGCGAGCCGTCCTCGAGCTCGACGTCAAACTCCTCGAGGAAGACGTCAAACAGCAAGTCGGCCAGGTCGTCGAGGTCGAGGCCCTCGGGCGGGGCGATGTTCTGCCGCTCGGCACCGGTGCCGACGGTCGGGTACAGCGGGCAGCCAGCCTTGGTCCAGCGCTCCTCGAACTCGTCGACAACCATCGAGGCGAACCACGTCCGCTTGGCCTCTGACTCGGGCCCGCCCCACGACTGGAGGACGGCCGAGCGCATGACGGGCCACGACTGGAAGAGGGAGAGGACGCCGCGGGCAAAGAGGAGAATGACGGGCGACGGCGCAGGCGCGGCCGGCGTTGATGACGACGCAGCGGCAGACATGGGTGGCGAGCTGATGGTCGAACGTGGAGTCGGGTCAGCGGGTTCCCTTCGATCCAAAGCGGTTGTCAGGCACTCACCAGAGATACAGGGAAGGATGTAGGTCGGGCCGAGAACTGGGAGGCGGAAAGTGGCAACGGCGAGCAAGGGCAGGCTGAGCGGTCGAGCGTCGGTTGCGCGTGAGGACGGGGTTTGGCTAGGTTCAACAAGGCGGGGCAAGCACCCGGTCCCGGTCAGCCTCTAGGTCTTGGATAGCTCTGGGGGGCTTCGACTCAAGAGCACGCACCTGCACTGTCGAGCGAGCGATGATGGCGGTCGGGTTGTGGCGGATGGACGACTGGACGAGCGCTGCTCGACTTCTGGGCTGGTCGGTTGCCTTGCCGACGTGACGGGCAAATGTGAATGGCCCGCAGCCCCATCTCTGCTGGGCTCGACCGACAGCCTCGCCACTGCGCCGGCCTCCTCCCTACAACCAACACACAACCCTCCCCCACCCCCACACACCCCCCTCACACACACGCGTCGCATCATGGGAAAGGTTGACAAGAAGTCTGCGCCGAAGGCCGCCAAGGCGACCAAGGAGTCTAAGAAGGCTGCGCCTGTCAGTGCCGTCCCATGCTAGCTATTGTCTCTCCCCGAGGGATGTTTATACTCGTGCTGCTGCCGCTGCTCGTCGCCGTCGCCTACCTCTGCCGGTGCCGCCCATTCCTGGGTTTGGCTCCGTGCATGTGACGCGCGGCACTTGCATGCACACACACACCGAGGGCTTTTTCAGAGCATCACGCTCACTTTTGGGACCTTGGGGCAATTGTTGTCTTCCATCGTGGGCTTTCGACCAAAATCCAGAAGAAGGAGCCGACCCCGCCGCCGGCGCCCGTCGAGGAGTCTGACGACGAGTCGTCCGAGGCCGAGTCGAGCGACGAGGAGGAGTCGAAGGCCGCCCAGGTCAAGAAGCCCGCCGCCAAGAAGGTCCGTCCTTGGCCTCTCGTCTTGCCTCTGCATCCCGTCGTTCCAGAGAAACGCTGACATGTTGGCCGCAGGACGAGTCATCTGACGACGAGTCGTCCGAGGAGGAGGAGGCCACGCCGGCCGCTGCCGCCGCTGACGAGGACGACTCGTCTGACGAGGACGACGAGGAGGTCAGCGAGGAGGAGGACACGCCGGCTGCCGCCCCTGCCAGTACGTGCTGCGCCTCTGCTGCTCCGTCGGCTCGACCAAGGCGTTCAGCCGCTGATGTGCCGCCCCGTCTTTCAGCCAAGCGCAAGGCCGAGACCGCTACGGAGCCTGCTGCCAAGAAGCACAAGATTGTCGACTCGAACTCGCCCGAGTGCGCGACCCTCTGGATCGGCAACGTGCCCTGGTCGATGGATGCCGCCGCGTTCGAGACCCACTTTGCCCAGTTCGGCAAGCTTGTCTCGGCCCGCCTCGTCACGGGTGCGTCGTCTTGTCATCGCCCGTCAAGACCCGTCGCGTCGCATCGAACTGACCTGATCCCCTCCTGCCTCTGCTGCAGACCGTGAGACTGGCCGCTCGCGTGGCATCGGCTACGTCGAGTTTGAGGACCAGGCCGAGGCCGTCAAGGTCTTCAACGACGCCGCTAAGAAGCCGCTCGAGGTCGAGGGCCGTGAGATCAAGGTCGACTACGCGACCCCGCGGGGCGAGAAGCCCGACTCGCGCGCCAAGGCGTTCGGCGACAAGATCAGCGAGCCTTCGACGACGCTCTGGATTGGCAACCTGCCCTTCTCGGCGACCGAGGACTCGCTCTACGAGTACTTTGGCGAGCACGGCCAGGTCGCCAACATCCGGCTCCCGACCGACTTCGACACCGGCAACCCCAAGGGCTTTGCCTACGTCGAGTTTGAGGACCTCTCGAACGCGACGGCCGCTCTCGGCGCGCTCAACGGCAAGGAGATCGAGGGGCGCAAGTGCCGGATCGACTACGCGCCCCCGAAGGGCGAGGGCGGAGGCCGCGGTGGCGGACGGGGCGGTCGCGGCGGAGGACGTGGTGGCTTTGACGGCGGCCGCGGTGGAGGACGTGGCGGAGGCCGGGGCGGCTTCTCTGACCGCGGTGGCGGCCGCGGTGGTCGTGGTGGAGGCCGTGGCGGTGACCGTGGTGGTCGCGGCCGGGGTGCCCCCCGTGGCGGCGCTCGCACCGGCGGTGCTGCCACTTTCGAGGGCAAGAAGCAGCGCTTCGACTAGAGTGCTCGATCCGATGTGATGAGCTCTCAATAGACCTCTCTCGCAGTCTCCTCTTCCTACGCTCGCCTTCTCGGGGTGGCCCGTCTCGTTAAAAGGCCATACGCATCAGGCGACCGACTTCATCGCGACCGTGCTGACGATGATGTCCTCCATTCGCCGCCGGTCGGCCGCCTCCTGAACCGTGAGCTTGTACAACTGTCGGGCAGAGCAAAAGAAGCTCCTGGCGGTCAGCGATCCGACAGCAACCGACACAGAGTGCAGGGCTGAGGGCTGCGCACCTTGCGGATCGCGCCAAAGTCGGCCATCCCCTCGCCGAGCTCGTCTAGGCTAGCCGGTTCGCCCTCGACAAGGCCAGCCATCGCTTGCGAGAGCTCCTCGTCGGTCGGACCGCCCTCAGCCGGGCCGAAGCGGATGAGGAGAAGCGACGTCGTCTTGGGCGAGACGCCAAAGTTGCGGATTGCGTCGGTGATCTAGTTGTGAGAGCCGCCGTCAGCATGGCTCCTGCCTCGCTCTACATTGCTGGGGTGGCCGAGCACGCACGTTGTTCGACGGATTCAGAGCGTAAAGGATCTCCGAGTGCGCCGTCTTGGTTGCCAGGTTGCCATGAGCCGCAGCGATCAGCGCCTGGTGCGTGGCGGTCAGAAGGTGACTGCGAGACAGGATCTGGGCGACAGGCCAAGCCGACGAGAGAGGACGAAGTGGTCAGCTCGAGCTCCGACCTTTCGCTCGGCCTATGCGGGATGATCAGCGTGCTCAAGGACAGACCGTCTTGGCCTCGACGAAACAGAAGTCGTAGCGGTCGCGCTCGAGCTGGCCGGCCTCGCCCTCCATGCCTGCGGCAGCGATCAGGCTCGCTCGGAGGGCGGCCGCGTTGGTAACGTTCCTGAAGAGCCGGACGTGGATCCGCGAGAGCTCGGTCGGCATGTAGGGAAGCGTGTAGGTCTCCATGCTGGGCTGGGCGAAAGTCGAAAAGGGCTAGGCGTTGTCGTGGAGGGGAGCAGCTATGGTCGAGGTCAAGGTCGGAGGTCGCTGAGGTCGGCCGAGGCCGCGGCGACGACGCTTCGCGCGACTCGATGCTCGCTCGCTCTGCGTACACACGGCACAAGTGCACATGGGTGGCAGGACCCCAGTCAACCTCAGAGCAAACAAGGAGCTTGTGGATCTGAGATCGCATCGTATCGCACACTTAAAGCTCGCGACAAGCGCTGGACAGTCTCCGCTCAGTCCTGTCGGGCCAAAGCTGTAGCCGACGGGTGACGCAAGGCGCTCGTCTTTGCGGCCGTGGACCGGCTGGCCTTCGCTAGAGCCTCTTCATGGCGGCGATCATTGCGCAGCCGAAGTCGCGATGGCCTTGAAAGACAATCAGTGTCGGTAGACAGGTGTCGCGGCGGGATTCTCAAAGGGCGACAGGCGCGTCAGGGGATGGTGCTGAAAGTCGGACAGGGCCAAGGTCAGACAAGGTCGCACTCAGAGATGCGAGGAAGAGGACGCACCGATCCTATCATTGTGCTTCAGGTGTTGAACATGCGGCTGTGCATTACGTCGTGCCTTGCCTGTAGCATCTCGCCGACCGGCCACGTCGTTGCCGGCCCGCGCTCCTGCGCCTCGCCTTCGGCTCGATCGCGGGCGTCCTGCTCCTCGAGCGTCTGGGCGATACCGCGGTCGTCACCGACAGCAGCGAAGCCTCCGTCAGGGAGGAAGGTGGACAGGGGCGCTGCAGGAATGGCATCGGAGGATGCTTCGGACGAGGATGGCGTCTCCTCTTCGGGGTCCGCACAGGGCGCCAGGAACCTCCTGAGCTCGGCGGCGATGAGCGGCGGTGCGGAGTGCAGGAGAAGGAGCTGGGCGTGGTACGGGCCGGTCTGGTTGAGTCGAACCGAGGAAGACAGAAGCGAGCGTGCGTGCAGGTAGAGGTGGAGATGAAGCGTTCGTTCTGGGCAGCCGAGAGCCGGAAGGGACGTTGGACAGGTCAGCACGGTCTGCAGAGACTCTGGAAGGTGCTGCGCAGACACCGACACACCGAGCGAGATGCCGAGACAGGCGCAGAGGACTCCCCAGGCGACCGGCATGTGGCCGACGACCTTGCCCAGTCTGACCTCGAGCCGGAGCGCATCCATCAGGGCACCCCGCTCTCGCTCGAGAGCGCTCTCCTCGCCGGCGAGCCAGGCGGGCCGCTTGAGCGCCTTCTGCCAGATCGTCAGCATGCCGACGCCCTGGATCTTGGACCCGCGCCGGGTGACGTGGTTCGACGTCATGGCTTCGTACAGCGCATCGAGCTCGCCAATCTGAGCGAGCGAGCTGGACGTCGGATCTGCCGTCAGGCCGTAGGCGCGGGCGACGAACGATAGTGTCGACCGCGCGTGCTGTCGGAGGGACGCGTCCATGAAGGGTATGACGGGCGACGGCCCCGCCGGCGACGTGTTGGCTGGCAGAAACCCGTGCTTCGTGCTCGACTCGAGGCCCGCGCTGTGTAGGAGATGGAGATGGGGTCGTTCAGCGTGCTGGTCCGGCGGGCAGGTCAGGTGAGAGGGGTGTCTGCGCAGGCGCGCGAGGCGAGTCTGGGCAGGAGGGAGAGAGGGAGGAACGGACCTGAAGTGGAAGCCACCAAGCGGCAAGTTCGAGTCGGCCAGCAGAAGGATGAGATTGTCCTCGACCAGCGAGTCCATCGTAGCTGACCGTCGCCTTGTCGAGAAGGAGGAAAGGCGGGTTTCTCCTCGAAAGATGGTGGCCGTAAGGGGCTTGGGGCGAAACGACTCGCGGCTTCAGCCGACCTCGCCAACGCTCTCTCCCCTCGGACCGTGACCCCCGACGACAGACCCGACTCCCTCCGTCGGACGTGCCGATAGCTCGTCAGGATGGGCTTGCTCACCATCATCCGCAAGAATCGCTTCAAGGAGAAGGAGATGCGCATCCTCTTCCTGTGCGTCTGGACCAGGCGACGACCGCCTTCGAGCTCTCCCCTGCCACGTGCTGACCTCTGGCCGTGTGTCCGCAGCGGGCTCGACAATGCCGGCAAGACGACGATCCTCAAGCAGCTGAACGGCGAGGACATCAAGACGGTCAGCCCGACACTCGGCTTTGAGATCAGGACGTTTCTGCATAAAGGGTCCGTCCGGCTGCGCTTGCCTCACAGCGCGTCCGGACGCGTCGCGCAGGCCGTCGAAGCTGACTGCGACGTACCCTGCAAACCGCCTCGACCAGCTACACGCTCAACGTCTGTCAGTGTCACCGGCTCTGTCTCTCAGATCCTCTGTTCGTGTGACGCTGACTTCCCTCCCGACCGCTCACACAGGGGACGTCGGAGGTCAACGCACGCTGCGGCCGTACTGGCGCAACTACTTTGAGCAGACGGATGCCGTCGTCTGGGTCGTCGACTCGGGCGACCGCTTCCGACTCGAGGACTGCAAGCGCGAGCTCGAGGTCCTGCTCGTTGAAGAGGTACGCACGATCCTGAGTCACCTGCCAAGGCAAAGAGCTGACCAGCCCTGCCTCTGCGAATCGCTCATCGCCCTGCAGCGCCTAGCCGGCGCGACGCTTTTGATCTTTGCCAACAAGCAGGATGTCGCAGGAGCGTTATCGGTCGCTGAGATCAGAGACGTGCGTCTCTTCTAACATAGACTCGCTCCTTGTTTGACCGATTTGACCGAGAAGTAAACTCCGCTTTTGCGATCGCAGGCGCTCGACCTGCCAGCTATCAAGAGCCATCGGTGGATGATTCAGCCGTGCTCCGCCGTCACGGGCGAGAACCTCGTCGAGGGTCTCGACTGGACCGTCAAAGATGTGGCCAGTCGGTCAGTCGCTCCGGTCGGTCGAAGCTTACAATCTGTCTGGGCGTCACTGATCACTACGATGTGCTGCATCTCGCAGGCTGTATTATGGCGGGATGGAGCCAGTTGCGCCGAACTCATCGCCCACAGCCTCGTAGCTTGCCGGCTCGGCTTAGGCGCTAGGCGACGTATGCGCGACCCGGTCGCTGCACCAATCGTGGCGCCCGGCCTCCAGCAACCCTGACGGCACAGCAATCACAGCCGCGACGATCGAGTCCGAGCCATCGAGCGGCAATTCGCTCAAGAGCCTGCTTGCTCGCACCGGAGAGGGCACGTCGTCGAGAGGGCAGCGATATTACCTCGCTCTGCCGCTGCGACCGCTCGCTATTTTCACCACTGAAAGCGTCTCTGACCTCTACGTACTCAACGCGGCCCCATCCACGACCGACATCGGCTCGCGCCTGGCATGAAGCATGCATTCACAATGGATCGTCATCTCGCTCGTTACAACTGATTGCGGTCGGTTGGTGATCTCGCTCAACGGCCTCTTGGCTCACCACTCGAGGCTCGAGCGGATGATACCTTCGAGCTGCTCGCGACCCTCGCCTTCGAGGTCGGCTACGTTGGGGGCGAGGCTGAGGACCCGCTTCTGGGGCAGCATGCCCTCGACGAGCGAGCCGACGTCCTGGTCGGTGTAGCCGACAGCCGAAAGACCGCGCGGGACCTCGCCGAGGGCGTCGAGGAAGCCCACGAGCGTCTCGCGGACGGCGAGGCCGAGCGAGCCGTCCTCGGCGCCGAGCTTGGACGAGGGCGTGCTGCCGAATGCGCGCAGGATTTCGTGATGGCCTGCACAAGCGGAAGTGCGTGCGTCAGCACTGCGTCATCAAGGGTAGAGAGGGGTCGGGAGACGTCAGAGACGCACGGTCGGGGCTCGACGGGGCCGTGAACTGGAAGACGGCTGGACCGGTGAGGGCGACGGCGATGCCGTGCGGGATGAGCGGGGTCGAGACCTCGTACCCTGCCTGCGAGTACTTTGGTCCCGTCTTGTTCTGCGACGAGATCGGGTACGACGCGCCGTGGCATAGATGGACGCCGGCGTTGCCAAAGCCCTGCAGGTCCGCAAGTGGGTCAGCCCGGCCGGCTGCAGCATGCAACACTGGAAGGAGGGAAGGGAATGCGTACGATGCCGGCAAAGGTCGAGGCGAGGAGCATCTGCTCGCGCGCGTGCGAGTCGGTCGGGTCGCGCAGAACGCGGGGCAGGTACTCGATGACCGACTTAAGCGCCCACGTCGAAAACACGTCGGAGATCGGGTTGCGGCCCTGATTGATGACCAGGCGGAGAACAGCTTTGATCAATCATGCTCACTCGAGGAGGAGACGACATGGGAAGCCAGGCCCCACCTGGTAGGCCGGCCGGTCGATCGGGTTCTTGGGCCGGGGCACGCGCTCGTTGTAGGGCAGCGCAGTGAAGCTCTCGAGCGCGTGGTACATCGTGTCGAGGCCCGAGGACAAGTGGACGTTGCGCGGGCACGTCTCGGTATTCCGGCTGTCGACGATACCAAGCATCGGCTTGAGCGCGCGTGAGGCAATGCCCGTCTTGAAGCGGAGCGAGGGGATGTCGACGATGGCCGACCCCGTCGTCTCGGAGCCGGTGCCGGCCGTCGTCGGGATCGCGATCAGAGGTCGGAGCGTCGACTTGACGGGAAGGCCCTTTCCGATCGGGGCGTTGATGTAGTCGAAGAGGTCGGCGTCCTTCTCGACGGTGAAGCTGCAGATGAGAGGATCGGGTGAGTGTCGGTGCGAGGGGTGGTCTCGTCAGAGCTCAACACGCACAGGTTGGCCGCCTTGGCTGTGTCGATGACGGACCCTCCGCCGACGCTGCGCCGAGATTTGAAGTCAGCATGCTGGTGGCTAAGTCGAGCCGAGGTCGGCAACTCACGCAAGGAAGTGAGTGATGTTCTTCTCACGCGCCCAGGCGATGGCCTTCTGCCAGCTGTCAGTTGAGGGATGGCACGGGTCAGTCGGCTCCGGGCACGGAGACTGACGACACCAGCACTCACGAGTCATCGGTCGGCTCGACCTTGACCTGGTCAAAGACGTCAAACTCGAGGCCGTTGTCACGCAGACTCTTGGCCACCTGTCGAAGGCCGCCATCCGCAGCAAGCGGTTAGCGTCGCCTTCACTCGTATGACCTCCAGGACAGGTCGACCAGCGCTCGAGCTGCTGCGGACGCACCACCTTCATTACCGGCAGGTTGGCGACGGTCGGATCTGTGAAGACGCCGACATGCTTCGCACCGAGATTGACGAAGCTGGACGGCGGCGGGTGCGCACGGGATTCGGACGAGGTCAGCCGTTACCGCGCGCGCGCGGTGCTAGCCTCACGCGTGACCTTGTGAACTGGTGGACGTGGCAGAGGGAAGGGAAGAACGCACTCCATGCCGACCTCCTTGGTGACGCCCTCGCCGAAGCGGATGTTGCTTGCTGCCACCTGGTGCGATGCGAGGCGAGGCCGTGAGGGGAAAGGTTGTGAGAGGGGTGCATCGGGCGAGCGTCAGCATCTCACCCGACCTCGTCGCGCGACACGAGCAGGACGACATCGGCGGCCCCTCCCATCTCGCGACACCGCCTCCGACACGCAGCCTGCGATCAGAGCGAGGGTCAGACGCACCTCGAACGCATACTCCTTCTCGACGACGTTGCTGCCCATCCGGCGGAGGCCGGTCAGGAGCGACTGCTGGGCCTGGGCCGGCGAGGCCGACGTGCAGGCGTGGCAGGGGCAGCGCGACGCGTGGGCCGTCTGGTGCATCAGGCTCGTGATCTGGACGGGGCTCGCGAGCAGCGCACGCGAGCGGAGAAGAGGAACTGTCAGGCGCATGGCGGCGTATGCGGTGTGTAGGAGTGCGGGCTGAGGAGTTGTGGTGAGTGAGAGGGTGCAGGTCAGGTCTGGCGCCTCGGAGGGCGCGGTTGAGGCTGACGGCCATCGCCGCCTGACCGGCGCGACGTTGCCGGGCCTGTCCGACTTGCATCTGCCGTTCGGGGCGAGCGGCTGCAGACGGCCGGGCGAGACGCCTCTCCCTCCGAGACGACGATCGCCGCCTCGTCGAAACCCCACCGGCCTTGGCGACAAGCCCTCGGGCCAGACGCCCCCGTCGGCCACAGACTGACGCCAGCAGTACAGGTGCTCACCTCTTGACCACTTGCCAGCACGTCGCTGCCCAAGGTAAGGGAGGGTCCGTCGAGCGCGCAGGCAGGGCCTTTGACCGCCCTGGCCGGCCGGAACCCAAGCAGCCTTTGGCCGTCCACGCATCCTGCCTTCCTCGCTTACCCGAGATCGCCGTCATGGACGAGACGCCCACCCAGTCTGCTGCCGAAGACCTCGCCCCGGCCGGCTGGAACCTCGTCCGGCGTTCGGCTGCGCCCGCCCTCGCCTGCCCCCTGCCTGCAGGCGGCCGGAAGCGAGGGGCGGGCGCTGTGCTGACTCGCCGCGGCTCGCCTGCCGCCCTTTCCCCTTGGGGAGGATCGGGCCAAACCCCTGGTGTGCTTGTCCGAGCTGACGAGCTTAAGAAGAGGGTGGGGGGCAAAGAAGAGCTCTCCCTACCGCCCATCCTCTGCATCATCTGTCGTCGAGCTCTCGCACCGTCTGTCGACTCCGGACATCTAATCAGGACCCATCCCAAGGCTCCCCTTGCGTCCCACACCGCACGCCCTACGGCACCAAACAGCCCTAGCTCTCAACCCTGCCCTGCCCCGCATGGCCCTCTTCCAGCAGACAAACAAGGCGCCATGCTGCCTCGCCTGCAAGATCCGCGCCCGCCGAGCCGCCGCCGCCGCCGCCCAGCAACCCGACGCTGCAGGCAGCAGCAGCAGCAGCAGCACTAGCAGCAGTGCCGCTTTGCAATCGCAGCCAGCCGTCGAGGAGGATGAGTGCGTGCCTGTCTTTCGTTGCCGTCGACAGCCACTCCTACCTCCCATCTCGCTCGCGGCAGCTGACGCCATCTCATCTCACCCCTCCCTCAACCGGCTTTTGACCTGACCTGCTCTCCCGCCCGGCCTGCTCATCGCTCTCGCGCGCGTCTCGACCCAGATCTGGCCTCCCGCACTACACGCCCGACCGGCCGCCGGCGTACACGCCTCGCCGAATCGTCGTCCGGACCATCGTCAACGGCGGCTCCTCGACCCGGCTGACGTTCGCGACCGTCGACCCCAACCCGGCCCCGCCGCCCGACTATATGGACCTCCATGCCCAGCTGACGGCCAAGTGCAGTTACACCGGCCCGAGCGGCAGTCGGCTCGGTGGAGGCGGACGTTGAGCGGGTTGCGATGTGCGCAAGGGGACAGGCCAGTCGGTGCGTGTCGGTTGCCCAGTCGTCCTGTCCGTTGCGTCGCAAGTCACTGACGAGTCGACGCGCCATCTCGCAGGCTAGTCTTCTGCGCAAAAACACCTCATCGCCTCCCACTGATCGCACGACGATTGACAGCATCGTATCGACGACATCACTGTCCAGGTCCGCGACTCGCCGGCCACACGGCCTCTCGCTTCGTCGTCCGGCTCGGTCGAGCGCGCCTCGCCCGTCCGAATGCGTATCAGCCGCAGCCTTCGATCACGCGCGCAGCACCTGTATAAGCCTCGCTGCGGGCGCAGGCTCGCCAGCACACTAGCTTGGACCCTTGGTCTCAAGGACTTCCACTGTAGAGGCCGCGTCGGTGCAGATAGGCTGCACTCGGCCTCCCATCCGCTCTTCCTCGAACACTCTCTCTCCAATCGTTGTGCGCTCTCTCGTACTCTGATAACATGTGCCCTCCTCCCTCTCCTCCCTTGCCTGCCGTCATTGCGATAAGAGACCGCCCAGCTAGATTCGAAGAGTGCTTTGTGCAGCGTCTGGCTCTGACATCGACAACAGACTGGAAGAGCATAAGCGTGCTCAAGCAACAGTGACAAGCAGCGCCACTTTGCGATGTCCAGGCTGGCCTACGAGAGTCGCGCCGTTCAGCAAAGCTTTGTGCTGCGCCGGCGCAAGTGCACCCTGGGCCTGTCAGAGCACGCGCGCGCGGGCGGCGTCGACAACGCCAGCAGTGCCGAGGACCCTTAGCGTCGCTCTGCTCGTCCTGAGTCGCTCTGATGCGTTTTAATCTACATGGCCATGGCCAGATACGCTGTCGACTTCCAAGTAGGGCTCTGACTGAGGAAAGGCTGGAAAGCCGGTTGTGCGAAACTTGAACCGGCCCTAAACAAGCCGACCCATTTCGGCGGAGCGAGCGTGTCCGTCAACCTGCATCGAGACGTTTGATACCTGTCCTTCCGAATCGCTCCGCCGCGCGGGCGCCACGACGGCCCGCCAGAGCGATTCGAGAGACAGCCCGTTCTTGCCCCCCTTGTCAAGACCCCTCCAGCAAAGTACGTATGGCCGTCCGATCCTGCTCGGGCACAGAGCGTCCCTCTCGCACCACTCCTCCTACCTACCTTCGCCATATCAACACGTTCGGCTCGGCGGCGGCGGACGACTCGATGCGGCCTGGCGGCGGTCCGACCTAGCTCGGTCTGAACAGGCTCCGACGACGAGGTCGGGCTCTCGGAGGATGGGCTGCCGCTTCATCCACAAGGGGAGACCAGGCTTGCATCAGGCTTGCTTGCTTGTCCTTCCCCTACGTCGGAGCTCAGGGCGGCAGGAAGGGCAGGGGCTGGGCAGACCAGGGCAGGGGCGGAGCTGCGGCAGGCCTGCTCGCTCCAGCGTGCACCCAGACGAGGTCGGCGCCTGGCGCTCGTCCGACCGAACCCAGCAGCCACCTCCCGTCCCAGCAACTATCCTCCCGGAGCGCCCGCATCCTATCCGACCGGTTCGACCCCGCTCGCCTGCCGCCTCCGTCACGCCGCCGCTCGCTGCCCCTTCGACCCCACTCATATCCTTCCACCTGCCGACCGACCCTGTGCCCGAGCGTCCCTTCCAGGCCCGCAACAAGAGGGCTGATAGGCCGCTCTTGCTTCCCTCCTCTCCCAGTCTTCGCCATGTCTTCCTCCGGCAAAGTTCGCGCGCACGAGCTCGTCTCCAAGAACAAGGCCGACCTGACCAAGCAGCTTGGCGAGCTCAAGCAGGAGCTCCTGTCGCTCCGCGTCCAGAAGGTCGCTGGCGGCTCGGCGGCCAAGCTGACCAAGATGTGCGTCTCCCTTGCTGGTGTCGTCGCGCCCGTCGAATGCGGGATGCGGAGGGGATTGAGCTTGGCGGACTGTCGTAGGGCTCGAGCTGCGGAGCGGACAGCTGACCGGCCTTCCCCATTCCGCCCTAACAGCAACACTGTCCGCAAGTCGATCGCCCGGGTCCTCACGGTCATCAACCAGAAGCAGCGTGCCAACCTCCGCGAGTTCTACAAGAACTCGAAGTGTGCGTCCCTTCCCCGTCCCGAGAGCTCGTCGACTCTTGCGCAGGTCGCTGACCGCTCGTCTCCTGCTCGGCCCCTTGCCCCTCCCACAGACATTCCTCTTGACCTCCGCCACAAGAAGACGCGCGCTATCCGCCGCCGTCTGACTGCCGGCGAGAAGAACGCCGTCACGGAGCGCCAGCACAAGAAGAACATCCACTTCCCCACCCGGAGTGCGTTCCGCCGCGACTCTGCCTGGCGCCTCCCGACCCGGTCCCGCTCGCTGACCACCTGCCTCCCTTACAGAGTTCGCTGTCAAGGCCTAAATCAAAGCCTCGCACAACGACGTAGTTCTCTTCCCCGCTTCCTTCACGTTCGACACGCTCGGGCCGGGGGTGGCGCGCGCGGTAAAGCGACCGCCTCTGGGACCCCAACCGATGTGTGTGCCTCGCACGCTATGCATGCCATCGGAAAGACCAAACGACAGGCGGCTGCGTCGGGTCGGGCGTGCGGTGGACTGGCCGTGCGGTGGACTGGGTCGATGGGGTGTTGGATAGGCTTAACGTCATGCGGATCGAGTCTGGCGGCTCACGCCCCTTCGGCTGACGAGCCATGCGCCCGTCCCCAGCGGCTCCAGCTCGCCCGTCAGCTGCAGAGCGCCGTCGGCTCTCAGCGACACCTCGATACGCCGCGCCGCTTCGAAGACGTCCACCGCCTCCAACTCACCTAGCGATTCGTCGCTGCTGAAGCCAAGCGGGAGCCTCAGCCGGACAGCCTCAGCCCTCTTGCGCGAAGGGTTGGCGAGCAGAACGAGTGCCACAGCCTCAACTGTGCAGTTCGTCCAGGCTGCGAGGTGCAGTCCTTGCTGCGAAGAAAGGTCGAGCTGGCGTGCAGTCGGCGAGAGTATGAGTGGCGCGAGCGTCGACGAGAGATGTCTCGCAAGGCTCGAAAAGGTCGTCGCAATCTCGGTCGTCGTTGGCGCGTTCCACGGGAGGATGCCTGCGGTCGTGCGCTCTCGTCGTCAGAGGAGGCGCACGCTCTAAAGTTGCTTCCGACGTACCTCTTGCGCCGTGAATGAGACCGAGGACGGAAGCCACGCGGAACTCTGAGTGCAGCCAGGTGAGTTCAGGCAGTGAGTGCGAAGCGTCCATCAAACACCTTGATCCAGATGGTCACTGACCGTCGGCCGTCGGTGTCGCCGACCAGAAGGTCTCGTGAAACGCCTGTGGCACGAGCCAAAACGTCATGTTGCGCTCGCGTCCGAGGCCGGCGCGACGCTCTGAGTAGGTGTCCAGCCGCGATGTGACGTCGAGAAACGGGTCGCCGGAAAAGCAGTTGTGCTTGAGTCATTGAAGAGCGTCGGACAGCCGAGCCAGTCAGCACACCGTGGCCACGCTTCCAAGCTCTGACCGACCCTACTTACGCAGCCACAGCAACCTGGGCGAAGAGTGGGGCGCAGTCAGTGTCGGTGACAGACGGAGGACGTCCAAGAGGACGCGGTGAAGTGCACCGTAGGTGACATTGCACTCCTGCCAATCGCAACCAAAACTCGGTCAGGCTCTCTCGCAGCTCGCCTCACGCGAGAACACCGAACACACCGTTTTGTACTCGGATGAGAAGCGGTTGTTGACGTTGAAGGCGTACGGATCGCTCAAGACAATGTCGGCGCCCTTCGTGTAGTCGGCCCAGCCGAAGTCGCCGCAGTTGAGAACGAGCGAGACCGGGTGATAGCCGTCGAGTGCGTACAGCTGCGCATAGGCGGAATTGACGTCCTCAGAAGGGTCTTGCGTGCCGTCTGGCCTGCGGTGAAGCGAAGGATCGAGCGGTGAGGAGTCAACGACGCCAGCACACGGGGGCGACAGTTGACACCGCTTCAACGCGTACTCGTCGGCCGTGTACCAGAGCAGGAAGCGCTTGAAGGATCGCATCGTCAGAGCAGACTCTTCGACCAGCTTGGGGTCGGCATACGCATGTCTCAGGTCGAGCATGATGTAGAGCTGGTCGAGCAGGTAGACACAATCAGCCAGGGTGAGCGACAGCTGATCGATCCACGCCGTACGCACGCCGATCGATTCTGCGTAGCGCAGCACGTCGAGGTAGGGCGCAACACGACCTCCGGGCGGAATGATGTGGAGCGTGTTGAAGCTAAGGGTGTTCGATAGTCCCGACGAGATCAGCGCTGACCCTGAGCGCGTCGTTCAGGACACTCTCACGACGCACCCTTGCTGCGCCATCTCGTCGAGAAGGTGCGTCGTCGCGACATAGTCGCTGAAGACCGTATAGAAACCGGTGTATAGCAGAGGCACCCAGCGTCCTGCCTCGTCGACAAGAAGGCCGCCGGTCCTTCGGTCGAGCTTGACCGTCGAGCCACCAAAGGGGTTTGGCGGCAGGTACCGGAGCGCGCTGGAGCTCGAGAACGTCTGGTCGACGGCGTCGACACGCCGAGCCGAGCAGCTGATGTCGTACGCCTGGCTCGAAGCTTGAAGTAGGGAGAGATCTAGCGCGAGCTCCAACGACGAGTGCGACGCCGAGATCGTCGTGTTGAGCACGAGGGTCGTGCCAGAGGGCGGCGAGATCGCGTAGACATGCAGCAGTAGGTCGCCCGTATACTCCTCGCCAGGCTCAAGACCGATGAGGGGCTCTCCATGCAGGTATGAAGTCGTGATGTCTATGATGAGCGCTGCGCTGAACTCGCCCTCGAGGTAGGGCTGTTCGGCGGGGACTAGCAGCAGAACGAGCGTGTGGGCGAGGGAGGTTGGTCCGCAGCAGCCGCCGAGGTCGTCAGTTAGCCTGGGGTCTGCCGCAAGCTTGGTCTGTAGGTCGAAGGCGACGCACTGCAGCGGAAGTCGAGCAGAGGGACCTCTGATCGGATCGGTCCGACCCATCGACGGCCGGGATCGTCGACTGGTGCACCGACCTAGGGCAAGCATCGGGCCGGGCGACTAGCATCAGCTGGTCGAAGCGCTGCGCGACCGCAGCCGTCGTGAGGGAGACGTGGTAAGACGCACCTCGTAGTGCTTGCCGCACCAGCGCTTCCACTCCTTGTGCTCGGGCTGGACGACGACCGACGAGAAGAGCAGCGCCGGGCCGAAATGCTTGAGCTTCCAGAACGAGTTGATCGAGAGTCGGAGGCTCGGAAGTGGCAGAGATGGCAGAAGCTCCTGGGCGGCGAGCGACCACGCCGCTCGCCAGTTGGCCCAAAGGCTCGTCATGACCCGCGATGTAGCCTGCCTGTCGTGAAGACGATGCTCGGCCGATAGCTGGAGCTTGAGGCTGTGGAGGCCTGAAGGGCGGTGACGAGGGAGTACTAGAAGCAGTTGTGGCTGGGGGTGTGCTTGTCGGTGGTCCGAGCTCGCCCGGTCGCGCAGCGAGGCGCCCCGCTTCTGACGGGCAAGCGCATGCGAGAGGCTCGCCCACCGGTGATGGCAATGTCCTTCCCTCCGGAGACACATGGCTCTCCCTTTGCCTGCGCTGCCAAGGCCGGCTGTCGCGACTGACAGCTCGCAGCCAGACGATGATCAGAGTTTACATTGGATCGACGGGCGAAGCCCGCTCGCCCCAGCCACGCCTTCAGCGAGCAGCCTGTGTGCAGGCGCTCCTCATGCGCCGGGGTAGCAGCACGGCGTCGTCGAGTTGTCCGGGTACACCGGCGTGTAGACGTACTGCTTGCCCGTGTAGAGAGCGATTGACAGCTCGGGGTCGACGTTAAACGGCGAGAGGAACTTGGGGATGCCCGGGAAGTTGGCGACGCCCGTCTGGAAGAGGTCGGCGACCATCCGGCTGCAGGCGAGGGCAGATATCAGCCTCGTATCGCTGGAGTTGCGCAGAGCGGAGAAGGAAAGAAGCGCACCCGAACAGCAGCTGGCCGGACAAGTTGAGGTGCGTGCGGTCTTCCGGCAGGCGGTTGAGCAGCTGGGCCGCATCCTGGCCGATGTGGTTGACGTAGGCGAGCGAGGCCGCGTGGAGGTCAAGCAGCGGCGCCTTTTGGGCGCTGGCAACGTCGATGGTCGCTACAGAAGGGACGCAGGAAGCCGGTCAGCTCAAGGCCTTTCTATGGAGCTGAGGGCAGCGCTGGAGGAAGGACGAACCTTGCGCCCAGTCCGCGAGCGCGTCCGAGACCATGTTGGTCGTGTTGCTGAACCCGCGGCGCGTGAGCGCGGTGACAAGGACCGGGTAGCCGCCGTTCTGGCGGATCTCCTCGGCGAAGAGCGTTAGGTTCTGGGCCATCGACGACGCCGGCGCAATCTTCTGGTCGTTGTGGCCGAACTGAAGCGTGACGAAGACCGTCTTGCCCTTTGCGACCTCGCCCTTGAGGTCCTCCATCGCGAGCGCCCAGAAGCCGTCACGGACGATCGTGCCCGTCGTCCGGCCGTTGGCGGCCCGGTTCGAGCAGAAGGTGCCCTCGTCGAGCGCGCCGCAGAAGCCGCGCGACCAGCCGCCAGAGTTGGGCGTCGTGCCGTTGTTGGTCGTAGAGTCGCCGACGAGGACGAACGAGATGTCGGCCGGCATGCCGTTGCCCTTGTCGGGCTTGCCAGAGCCGTGGCCTTGGCCCCAGGCGTTGCCACGTGAGACGAACGAGCCGGCCGAGACGAACGAGCCGGCCGCGGTCAGGGGCGAGCCAAGGACGATCGCGGGGAGAGCGAGAAGGGCGGTGAGAAGCGAGGGTAGCATGGCTGGGGGATGAGGTGGTTGAGGAGGGAGGGAGGGCGAGGAGGGGAAAGAGTGGCGAGCATTCCCTCCATTTAAGCACTCGAGGTTGCTCCGGAAGTTGAGCGGATGCTGGGCCGATCGCGCATCCGCCGCCCGCCCGGCTCATTCACGGCCCGAACGAAAGCGAGCTAAGAGAGACCGCCCAAAAGGCCCGACGAGGAGTCAGCAGTCGAACCCGGAACGCAGCTATACTCGTCTCACGCACCTGATGATCGTCCGCCGAGGCAGCCGGACGCACCCGAGAAGGCCGTTCGCTCCGGGTCGAGCGGTGCCGCAGCTGTCAGGCAAAGGCGTGGCGCACGGGCGCGCGCGCGCGTCCCGGCTCGCGGTTGCCCTGGGTACCGAGCTCATACCAACGCCCGAGCTCGACGGTCGACACGCCCGAGGTCTACGGGCGAGTGTCCGCAGCAGGCAGGCTGCCGTAGATGTCCTCGTACGAGGCGAGTATGGCGCGGAGGGCCTCGATCTGGCCAAAGGAGCCCTCGAGGTCGGAGCTGCAACAGAGAGAGAGCGCGCGACATTAGCTTGCGCAAACCCTCTAGCCCTGGCAGCAGAGACGCACTCAAGGGCCAGGATCGTCTCGTGTGCTTCTGAATGGGTCCAAGACGTGTCGCTGGAATCAGCAAAAGGCCCTGTCGAGCGGCCAGGAAACGAAACGCACCGTCGAGCGCGGCCTTGAGCGCCCGCGCCTCGCCGACCTCGCGTCCGAGCGCGTCGACGACAGTGCCGAGCTCGCGATTCTCCTCCGTCAGCGCACGCAGGCGGTCGACAACCTTTGAAAGATTGACCTTGCGACCCTTCTGGTCGCGGCTGCCGCTGCTAGGGCCTTCGGTCTTAGGGACGCGGATGACGGCCTCATCCGCAACGGCGTCGGACGAGGCCATGAGCAGCTGCCGCAGCTCGCGGTTTTCGGCGGCGAGGCTGAGACTGTGCTCCCGTAGGTGGGTAAGGATTGGAAGGAGCGTACGGGGGATGATGATTTCGTCGGCCGGCGACGGGACGAGGAGACTAGCCGGCGCTGCCGCTGCGGACGACGAAGGCGGAGGGAGCGGGAGGGGAGGTGGCCGGGCGGTCGGATTCCGGGTGAGCAGCGTCAAGGTCGACTGCAGGCGAGCAAGCACGCAGGCAGACAGGAGCGGCGAGTCAGTCAGTCTGTCAGTCACCAGCTCAATATGCGACCGCAGGTTGCTGAGGGGCTACTGACTGCGAGGTCGTCAACCTCTTGCTGCTTGCGCTCGAGCTGGCGAAGGAGGTCGAGCTCGCGCGCCGTCGGCGGCGGCCCTCCATCGGCGGGGACGAGACCAGACGAAAGCGCGTCGGCCGCCGTCATCGGCGCGTCGGTGTCGAGTCGCTGGTCGGTCATTCGGAGGTCCCGAGAGAATAGGAGAGCTCGGAATGGTGGTCGGCGAGCTGGTCGAGAGCTGTCGGTCGTCGTCTGCGTTGGCGCGCACCGGCGGCCAGCTCCAGTCGTCGTCCAGTCCAGGCGCAGCGCTCACCGTAGGCAGGACGCAAAGGCTACCTCGCATCATCCCCGAGCCCGATCACATGCGATGCGCATCTCAGACGGATCCACTCCACTTGTGCTACCGAGCCGAGCGCTGTGCTGCGCCCGTGCAGGGTCGTCGTTTGAGCCGGCTGCTGCTGTGAGCTCGACAGGGGCGGCCGACCGGGGGTTACATAGGGTTACCGCGCCGACCGCCGGTCGTCCTCTGCCAATCGCGGTCGGGCCGGACGGAGCTGCTGCTGCTGCTGCTGCCTCTCGCATCTCCCCCTCCCTCCCTCCGTCCTCCCTCCAACCACAACGCCTTACACGATGTCGCCCTCGCCAGAAGACGCTGGGCACGCTCGCATCCACAAGGTCGAGTACCCGTCCATCGCCTCGGATGAAGAGCTTAAGGCCCACCGCGTGCCCATCGTCTGGCGCGACCTCTGCTCCAAGTGCGTCCTGTCCCGCTGCCTGCTCGACCGTCGACTCGTCAGAGGGAGCTGACCTTAAAAGCGTTCGTCCGCCCTCAGGCACCTCGTCACCTACTACAAGTGCCTGAATGTGACGAATCGGGCACCGTGGAAGTGCCACGCCGAGAAGTGAGTCGCCTACCTCGCGACCTCTCACCGGGCAGCTCGCGCCGCCTGTCAACGAGCCTGGTTGCTGACAACCTGCGGCCCCATCCTCGTCTTGCAGGGAGGAGTACGAGATGTGAGGACCTGCGCTACGGGATTGCTCATCGGAGCTTGACGACACGTGATTGACCACTGTCCTGCCGCCTCGCCCTCGCGCTCTCCAGCTGCGAGTACAAGGAGTGCGTTTCCGGTCGCTCGGCCTTGCTCAAAGGCTACCGTGCCGCCTGCTGACCAGTGATCAAATCCCTGCGTTCCCTTCACAGCTTCCTCCGACGTATGCGGAAGGCGACCCGCCTGCGCGAGGAGGCCCGGCGGGACGGCACGGGCCCGGTCCCGCTCATCGACGAGCCGCTCTCGTACAAGAAGTTCCGCGAGTGGGGCCGCACCCAGGAGGACTAGACGGCGCCGGCCGGCCGTCCCCCGAGCAGAAAGCTTCCGGAAACCGATGGCGATGGGCGGGGCTCGGGAGGTTGACGGGTCGGTTGGCGAGACGCTCGGTCTCGCGGGCCGGGATCCGACGACGATCACGGAAGGGATTAGGAGAGGGGAAGGGCTCGGCGTCTCCTTCCCAGCAGAGAGGACAGGCGGGGCCGGGAAAATCGCCCGGGAGTTCCTCGCCGGTTCCCTCGGCAAGAGACGTACCATACAGATGACGACCAACGAACCCTGCTACAGGCGTCTCGAGGGCGGAGGTTGTGTGCTGGGCTGCAGGGCGAGGCGCGCGCGCGCGAGACCTTTGGACGCGCCGTCAGAGTCGAGAGCTGGCGAGCGGGGCATCGGACCGCAGAGAGCTGACCTATCTGTGGCCTACAAGATGGGTCCTTGAGTGAGCTTACCCGGTCGACCGACTCTGGTCGGTCCTGCATGCTCCATGCACGCCTGTGGCCCGCGGGGCGGGCGGGCGTGGGAGCCTGAGGAGTCGCCGCCGACGTCGACGACCTTCGCTCTCGACGACCCCTGCGCCTGACCTTAGCCCGACCTCCGCAACGTTCACGGCCTCTTCCACAAGCAGTCCAGCCCGTCTCAACAATCAGCATACGCTCTCGCTACCTCGGTGCATGAGTGGCCCCCTGGCCATGCCTCGCCGGCTGCTGCACGCCACCGCTGGTGCGGCTTGCCGGTCGACGAGCCCTTTCGTCCGGACGACGACCCTCTCCCTCCGCCTCCTGTCGAGCAGCCCACGAGCTCTGTCCAAGGCCGCAGAACTTTCCGCTTCTCTCTCCTTGAACTACCCCGCGGTTGACGACCCGCCTTCGGCGCCGAGGGCAGACGAGCCGTCCAGCGAGGAGCGCCCCAGCCGGCCTTTCATCCCCTCGGAGCTCTCGCACCGGCTCGACAAGCTGGGTTCACTCAGGCCCCGTCACCGGCCTGACCCTGTCGCCAACGATCTTCCTCCCATAGGAGGGAGTTCCGAGCTCCTGTCTAGCTCAGCTTTTCAGACGTCGGGCCTCGAGGCGGCGCCGAACCACGCACTCTCGCACCTCGGTCGACTGCCGCCAATCGACGACTTCGCGCAGCCCCCGGTGGAGCCGACGAAGGCCCCCTTGAGCGAAGCTGAGCTGGCTCAGCGGGCTGAGAAGGCCGCTCGCGCTGCCCGGCGCAAGGCTGAGGAGGAGGCGAGAAAGGCTAGGCCGCTGTCGCTCACCCGGATCTTGGTGCGCTCTCCTCCTTGCCCGACCGACGCAGCGGCGTGACCCGACAGCTGACAGACACCACTGTCGTCTGGCGAACCGGCAGATCCGCGAGCTGCCGCCCGACATGTGGGAGGAGGAGATCGAGAACCTCATTCGGGACCGGCTCGACACGTCGTCGACCATGACCGTCGCCATCGTCCGCGGGAAGCGGCAGCTGAAGCTTTCGAGGCGGGGCGAGCACAGTGGCGTGGCAACCGTCAACTTTGCCAACGGCGGCCTCAGTGCGGCCGCAGAGAAGCTGGCAGCGCGGGCTATCGAGGAACTCAACGGCTTCGTCATCGCCGCTGTGCGTTCTGGGTCGGCTTCCCTCTACTGCATCTGGACCTGTCTGACTGACTCGTCAGCCTGCCGCCGATCTGCGCTCACAGGGTCGGCCGCTGAATGTCGAGGTGACTACTCATCCTGCTCGTGCGCCGTCGCCCGAATCGTCTCTGACCGTCGGCACGTCCCCTTCTCTCTCTCTTTCGCAGCTTGACCACAAAACCGAGAACGAGTTGACGCGAGCCAGCGTGCGAGCGACTCTGAAGTGCAAGAAGCGGCAAGCAGCCGCAAACGACCAAGCCAAATCGGCCTCACCAGAGGCGACCAAGTCTGTGCGTCTCCCTCAAATCATCCGTCTCCCTCTGGGCAGCCGTCGGCGCCGCTGACATCTACCTGTCAACTTCCTTTCGTAGGTCGCCGCTGGTCGCTCATCCAGCGAAGCGAAGCCGCGTGACCTGCGACCGCCTCCCAGGCAGTCGTCCGACAGCGGCGTCCGCTCGCTCTTTGACGAGCCCGTGTCGCCCGAAGAGGACCTTGACGACGTACGGCAGGCGGCCCAAGAGGTCGAGCAGCCAAGCATGCTGCCGCCTGGTCGCAAGCCCTTCCACATCGGTCGCAAGGCTCAGAGATCGACATGATCCCTTTTGCAAAGCTCTCTTGCGCGCGGCGGATGATACGCAGAGAAAGGGCAGCCATATGCATCTCGTCCGCAGCCCCGACCCCTCAGACGAGATATTCGGGCTTCAAGACGATCTGGACGCCATTGAGCGTCGCCACCTTCTTGGTCGTCTCAATCAAGGCCGCCTTATTGGCGGCCGTCTGCTCAGCGATCGGGCTTTTGAGGCTCTGCAAGTAGGGCCAGCGCAACGCTGTCAGCGTAGACTGAGTGGGCCTGGGCGCGGAGCGAGACGAACCCTCTTAAAGTGTTTGATGAGCTGGGGGATGTCGGGCGAGAACTTGCGGATGTACTCGACGATGACGCGCTCGGACGGTCCGCTGAGCTTGCGCTGCGCAGGTGGCTGCTGCTGCTGCTGCTGCTGCTGGCCGTCGACACGCGCCCGCTTATTCTCGTCGCCGCCTCCGGCGGCGGCAGATGCGCTGCTCAGCTCGGGCGTCGACTTGCGCTTGTTGGCGCCGCTGCTGCTACTGCTGCCTGGGGCAGGCGAAGCCTCGCGCGAGGACGCACCCGACGTCGGTCCGGGTGAGGCCGTCCGCCCACGGTCGCGCGAGGCCGAGCGGGACCGATTCGGCCGATGGGGCGACGTTGCGCGCTGAGCGAGGATCTGAGCACCGACGCTCGGGGGTCCAGGCGACGGGTGCCGACTGGCGGAGGACGACGACGGCTGCTGCTGTTGGGTCGGCTGACGAGAAGCGATCGGCCGGACGGGCGGGGCGGCGATGCGCGTCCCATCGGGGAGGAGGATCGTCGCCTGGCCGTTGGCGTCCGTCTGCGCTTGGCTGCTGGCAGGATCCGGGACGGGCTCGTCCTCCTCGGACGACTCGTCCTCGGACGAGGCGTACGGGTTTGAGTTACCGTCCGAGTCGTCGTCGTCGTCGCCCCCTCGCCGGCGCCGGTTGCGCCGGAGCGCCTTCTTGATCGCCTTGCCCGACGCATCGAGCTGGTCGGCCTCGCCGAAGAGGTCCTCGTCGTCCGAGACGGCGTCCTCACCCTGGGCGTTGCCCTGCCGGAACTCGCGCTTGAGCTTCTCCTGTAAAGCGCGAGGGCAAAGAGGGGGCCTAAGGGTCAGCTGCCTCAAGTGGAGGGACTGACAGTGCAGGAGGGACGGACCTCCAGCTCCTTGTTCTCCTGCTCGTCCGTCTGATCGAACTCAACCAATCCGTCGTCATCCGAAAACTCGTCGTCAAAGTCCTGGTCGTTCTCGCCGTCGGCACCGCCCTGCGCAAGACGGACAAGAGCAGCATGGGCATCAGCCGACGGTGACACGCTGGACTGGAGGGAACCCTAAGACTCACGCCGTCGGATCCCCGGCGACCGCCGCCGCGCCGGAGCTCCTCGTCGTCGTCGACGTCCATCGGTCCGCCACCGCCCTCCTGCTTGACGCGGACGCCACCGCCACCGCCGCCGCGGCTTGGGAGCGAGAGTCCGCCGGCGTTCTCCAGGGCCTCAACCTTGACCGACCGACGGAGCCAGCCAGGCACGGCCTCCTCGCGCTTGACGCCACCTGCGCGAGCGCCGCCACTGCTGCTGCCCGCCGAAGCCGGGCCGCCTGCCGAGCTCGAGCGCGAGAGGGCTGCGCCAGCAGCGGTCGTGGCTGAGCCCGAGGGGGTCGTCCGCGTCGGGTCGTGCATGAGCCAGCGCCTGGGATCCTTGCCCTTTCCGACGCGGGCGTAGAGCTCCTCGGCCTCATCGACGCCGAGCGTCTCGTACGTCGCCCGCTTCTGAAACTTGAACCACCGGCGAACGTCGACGACCTCAAAGGCATCCTTGTCGTCCTCAAAGACAAAGCCGACGTAGCTCTGCTTCTCAGCCGTGTCCTCCATCCGGCCAACCCAGCGCTCCTTGCCGTCGGCCGACTCGAGCACCCACGGGTGACGCTCCTCGCGCCGAAGCCGGATGACGTCGGCGTCGACCTTGTAGACCTGCTTCGTCTTCTTCTTGAATGGGTTCTTCTTGCGAATCGGGAGCGGCGTCGCAGCCGCCCCGCCGCCGACGAGCGAGGCGTCATACGACTGCTTGGGCGCCATCAGCGGCTCGCCGTCGGGACCCTTGACGATTCGGCCCTGGCCGTCGAGCACCGGTCGGAGCTCGATCCGCTTCTCCTCTTCAGCGACAGGCTGGCCGTCGGCCCCGAGCAGCGGGGGCGGTGGTGGCGGACGAGGTCGCGGATCACGCCGGTTCATGGCGATCGGCCGGGCAAACGTCCTCGGGTCGACCTCGGCCGCCGTCGACTGGAACTTAACGACGTTGAAGCGGGGCGTGCCCGCCGGGGCGTCGTAGCCCGTCGGTAGGCCGGACGAGACGAGCCGGTAGTCTGAGTAGTTCGCTGGCGCGGGCGACTCAGCCGTCTTGACGCGCACCTTGGACGCCAGCCGCGAGGCGGGCGGTGCGGGCCGGGTCGGGCGAGCACTTGCACCTGGCGTCGAAGCGGACGAGGTGGCGGTCGACGGGCCGGCGACGGCCGAAGGCGAGGGTACGGCCGAGTCGACCGGCTCGGGCTTGACAGCGACGGCGGGCATACGTCCGAGGGAGCCGATGCAACAGCGTGCGCTATTACAGCGACGTGAACAAGGGAGCAGGAGGTTGGGAAGATGACGGATGGTCGAAGGAGGAGTGAATGAGGCCCGACGAGGGCGAGGCGGCCAAGCGATGCATCTCTGCAGTGTGATGCTTCCTCTCAGGTCGCCTCCGTCAAGGCCTGCCGGGGCGCGCCCCTTTCCTCGTGCGGCTTGCCACTACTCCTGCCCGCTCAACACCTCCCTACCAGACTCTCCCGGCGACCTCATTAGCACTCTCGGCAAGCCGTTCGGATCACGTGCGTAGGCTTTCTCCCTGGCTGGCGAGAACCATTGGCGGGAAGGGTGTGGCGAGGGCGCCTTCCTGAGGCCGGACGTGCGCGTCCGCCGCCCAGCTCCTCCACCTCGACCTGCCTCAGGGCCAGACATCGTCGGCTCCCGGACGTCATCTTATCTCTTGCCTCGAGAGAGGCGCGCGTCGTCGACTTTTCGTTGGTCTCGAGCCTCAGGTCGCCGTCTGCGAGCTTGCGTTGCAGGAGCGGGCCGGCGCGGATGACAGCGCCTCAAAGGGGTGGCAGGTCCCGCGCTGCGTCGCCACCCCGCCCGCCCTGTCCAGACACTCATCCGCTCGGGAGCACCCACCGTGTTATCCGTTTCCGGGCTGATCCTCTATTCGGAACCGGCTCCTCTCTAGCTCCCGGCAGCCATGTCCGAGTCGGAATCTGCGCCCGTCGCACCGGCCGCGTCGAACCCGCGCAAGCGGCCGCTCGAGCCCCCTTTGACCGGGCCGGCCGACAACGCGCCTGCCAACGCCGAAGCCTCGACGTCGGCCGCCGGAGCAGCAGCCGCTGCTGCTGCTGCCACTTCCGCCAACGATCCGGCCGATGGTCAGCCCGAGCGCAAGAAGCGTAAGCGCGACAAGGAGGGCCGCGACAAGGACAAGGAGCGCGAGGCCAAGCGCGAGAAGCGGACTAAGGACAAGGACGGCAGCAGCGGCAAGAAGGACCGGGTCGACAAGGAGAAGAAGGAGAAAAAGGAGAAGAAGGAGAAGAAGGACCGGTCGTCGAAGAAAGACAAGAAGGAAAAGAGGGACAAGGCGGTCGAGGGCGACAAGGACAAAGACAAGGAGCGTCGCCGCAAGGAGCGTAAGCGACGCAAGCGCGAGGAGAAGGAGGCGGCCAAGGCAGCTGCCGCCGCCGCCCCTGCCGGCACCGCCGTCATCCCTTCGACTGCCGCTGTCCCTGCCCCCGACGTTAGCAGCACGGCGCCAACTGTAGCCGCACCCGTCGCGACAGTCGTGCCGCCTACGACGGCGACGCCGGCCGTCGTCCCCGCGGTCTCCGCTATCTCGGCTGCCGTGCCTGTTGCGTCTACTGGCGATGGCGCAGTCGTTCCGCCCGCTGCGACGCCTGTTGCTGCTGCTACTTCTCTGGCCGCAAGCTCTACCGTGCCCGCGCCTTCGGTCTCTGCGACCAGCGCCCTCGGCCTCACCTCTGGCGGCGTCAGCCTCGCCATGCCCGCCGCCTCTCGGTCGGCCCCTGCCGTCGCCACGCCGGCTGCCGCCGCGGCCTACGTCCCTCCTCCGGAGCTGGCGTACGAGTACAACCCGCCGCCGTCGACTCGGCGGAGGAACCCTTTGCGTCGGGCGGCCGAGTCGTCAGCCACGACGACATCGACGTCCATCACGATCCCGGCTGGTCGTCGCCGGCCGACGGCATCGACCTCGGCCGCCGTCGCCGCCGATGAGGCTGAGGGGTCGGCCTCGGTCGTTACGCCCGCCACGGCGGCCGCCTCGACCTCCGCCGCACTTGCGGCCGCCTTCCCGACGCGGGCAAGCGGCGCGCCCGCCCGCCCAGCGTCGAGCTCGGCCGCCCCGCCGGCGTTCTCAAACGTTGCGGCCTCGCGGCCCTCGGTCCCATACGTCGATCCTTACGCCCAGGCCTACGCCGAGGACCAGACGCCCTACCAAGAGCCAGTTCACCAGCCGACGGGGCCGATGCCGGTCTGGGCGATCGGCCACGACCCCAACCACCTGCTCGCCCAGAAGTGGCTCAATGCGGCCCAGCTGACCGAGCTCTGCAAGGCGACGGGCCTTGCCTACAAGAAGGGCAAGTTCTCGACGACCGAGCAGGCCGAGCTCCACGACGCGCTCGAGGGCTACAAAAACGAACGCGGGCTCGACGACGAGGCGCTGCGCGCCATCGTCTTCGCCAAGGGTAAGAAGGCGCGCGAGGACAATGCGACCTTTTGGGCCGAGATCAGTGCGTCTCGAGTGGCTTCCGTCCCAGTTCCTAGCGCAGCGGTGTGCTGACCGTCGTCACCTTCGTCGCGCGCCTGTAGCCAATAAGATCCAGGGCCGGCCGATCATCGCCGTCTACCATCACGTCCGGCGCATCTACCACCCGATGGGCAAGCAGGGTCCGTGGACGAAGGAGCAGGACGCAGCGCTCAAGGCGTACGTCTCGATGCGTATGCCCACTTGGTGATCCGCATCGCTGACAGGCCGGCCTCTTTCCTTCGACCCAGGGCCGTGGCCGAGCATGGAGCGGCGTGGGAGAAGGTCGAGCAGACGATCGGCCGCATGGCTGGCGACTGCCGCGACCGCTACCGCAACCACCTCGAGCACAATCAAGGCCGGCTCAAGGGTCCGTCGGCCGCTTCTGGGCTTTGTCAGCTGTCTTCCCTAATTCTCAAGCTGATTATCTTGTCCATTTCCGCGCCCGCAGGCTCTTGGAAGGATGCCGAAGAGGAGCTTCTGACCCGGCTCGTCCTCGAGGCGCGTGACAAGATGGCTGCGGCGGACGACAAAGACAGCGACGTCTTCTGGGGCGAGATCTCGAAGCAGATGGACTACAAGCGCAGCCGGCAGCAGTGCCGGACCAAGTGGTGCGTTGTCCCTTCCGCGCAGGCGCCGCAGCCACGAGACTGACTGGCTTCCGAGCGATCCTGCAGGCAGGAGCAGCTCGAGCGCAAGGAGATCTCGGGCGAGAAGGCCAAGTGGTGCAAGAATGACGCCTTCATCCTCGTCCGCAAGTGCGTCCTCTCGCAGCCGATTGTCTGCGTTCGGCCCATCAACATCGAGGCTTCCGGGGGCTGACGTCTGATGAGCGTTGAACCTTCAGGATCGTCTCGCTCAACGCGCGTGAAGAGTCGGAGATCGAATGGCGTCTCCTGCCCGACGAGGACTGGGTGCGTCTTCGCCTGCGTTTCCGTTGAGATTGCCTCCGGCTACGCGCGAAGCGATTGCTAGACTGACATGACGGACGGCGCCACGCGACTCACAGCATAACTGGCCGGGCCACATCCTCAAGAAGCGCTACCTCAAGCTCAAGAAGGACGTCCCCGGCTCGGCCGGCATGAGCGTCCGTGGCCATCCCTCTCAATCCCGCTCCTCCCCTCAGTGGCTGTCTCGGTGCTGACCGTGCTCGCTCGTCGCCTTGTACAGTATGTCGACCTGATCCAGATCCTGTCGGAGCAGTACGCTGCCCCGCCGGCTCAGATGGCGTCGTATGAGTGCGTCCTTTCGAGCGCCGACATGTCTTCCTCACGCCATCTGAGCTTGCTGACTCTGGTGTACCCTGTTTCACTCTTGCAGGCTCGAGGATGCCAACGAAGAGCAGTACGACGACCCGGCCGAGCCCGTCCAGGACGACGCTTATGCGTACGATGACGCCGCCGTCGCCGATCCGCCAGCCGCGTCCGCGCCCGCACCTGCGCCGGTTGTCGCGCCGCCGGCCGCCGTCGAGCTCGAGCTCGAGCCGACCGAGCTCGACGCGTATGGCAACCCGATCGACCCATCGCTCATGGCGCCCATCCAGCCCGCGTCGCCGTCGCCGCCACCACCGCCACCGCCGCCGCCGCCGCCGGCTCCGGTCGCGACCGAGTCGGTCCAGGAGGCGATGCAGCGGCTCGAGGCCCAGCTCGGCCTCTGAGCCGCACACTGCTGAACGAGCCGCCCGGCCCTCTTTGCTCTGCACTCGGGCGTTAGCAACGGACGCCTTGATCCTCAAACCCATGTTCCCGGCCGCGACCATTCAGGCGCGCCTGCTACCTTTGTCGCCGACCGCGCCATCGCCCCCTTCCTCTTTGACGACCCCTTTACCGCCCGCCTGCTACCCCCCATCATGACGTCTTCCTTGTGCGACGAGTGGATACCCGCTCTCGCCGACGTGGCCGTGGGAGGCCGACGGCCGGCTGCGCGATCCCGCCTGCGGGCCCGGATGCCGGCAGGAGACCTGAGCGGCGGGGGAGCGCGGGGACCCCATTCAGGCCCAATTAGCGGAGGGCGGTCTACGTGAGGCGGCTGGGTGCGGCGCAGGGCTGGAAGATGGCAGGGTCGAGCCAAGAAGCAGGCACACAGGCAGGAGGCTACTGGGTACAGGGGCTGCAGAGTGACAGGCTGCCTGGACGGGAGGAAGCACATGCTCGCGACGTGCAGCCGAGAGTGTGTGCTGCTGTCGCTCGCGGCCGAAAGCGCCGGCCGCTTCGGCTCGCCTCTTGCGCGCGCGCGGGCGCCCGTCTCAGTCGCGCCGCCGCCGCGGGCCGGCCATCTCTCGTCTTCCTCCTGCCCAGGTCCTCCTCCTCCTACTCCTCCCTCCCTCCGCCTTCTCCCTCTCCCCTTCTTCGGCTCTCCTCTGTTGGCACTCGGTCCCGTCCAGACGGTCAAACACCTGGACGACTTCACGCTCGAGGCGCACGCGCCCTCGCTCCCTGCCGGCCGACCGTCGCCCACACGAGTCAGCACACGGCCACTAGACCCGTCCGGACGACCGCAATCTCTGCCCGACCCTCTTCGTCCGCCTCGCCCGGGAATCTTCCACCTTGCCACGCAACGGTCTCTCGCTCGCCCTCGTCTTTCCGTTCGTTCCGCCCACCGACCCCTCCCCAGCCCAGGCTCGCACCGATGGAGCAGAACGGCCGCCCAGCCGCCGCCGCGGATCCGAGAGGAGGAGGCGCGAGGGCCGAAGGAAGCAGCTCGACCGCCACCCTGGCACCGGCCTCGTCTGGAGGCGGGCCTGGCTCCCACCCGGGCCTCTCTCAGCAGCAGCAGCCGTCGTCGCCGTCGCTGTCGCCCCTGCCGCCGGCGCCACCGGCAGCCGGGCGCTCCGTCTCGTCCAGCAGCGCCGAGCTCCTCCAGCAGCAGCACGGCTCGGCCGCAGGTGGCGCGCACGACCAACGGTCCTCGTCGCCGCCGAGCCTCTCGCGCGCCAACTCGTCGCCGGCCGAAGGCTCGCACCACTCGGCTCGTAGCTCGACGGAGGGCGGCGCTCGCGATCTCGCTGGCCAGCAGCAGCAGCAGCAGCAGCAGCAGCAGCCTCCACCGGGCCTCTCGGCTCAGGTCTCCTACCAGGAGCAGATGATTCGGCAGCACACGCTCCCGTCGCCAGCGCACGATCAGCCGACAGGTGAGCAGGACGAGGACGAAGGCGCGCTGTCGTCCTCGGCCCCCGGCTACGGCTCGGCTCTCCACGGCCAGCAGCGGCCGTCGATCTCGCACTCTGACCTGACAGAGATGACGCCCCGGCCGTCGACGGCCGACGCTCCGCGCTTCGAGTCACCGGCGCTGGACGACCAGGACCGGCACGAAGGCGGCGGTGGCGATGCACCGGCGTTCGTGCCGATGCCGGGCTTCCCGGCCGTCGGTGACCTCGGTGGCTACCCGACCGGTGACGGCGCGAGCAAGGAGCGAGCCATCTCGAGCCCAGGCGCGCCGGGCCTGACGATAGGCATGGGCGGCGCCGGACGCGAGAGCGGCGAGAAGCGTACGCTCTGGCTCGGCGACCTCGAGGGCTGGATGGACGAGGCTTACCTCCGGCAGATGTGCAGGTGCGTCCTTGCTTAGCCGGCCATCGGACAAGGCGCATTGTTCGCTCGGCTGCTGATCCCTTTCTCGCTCCTCTTCCTCTTCCGGTTCACAGCCTGATGGGCTGGGACATCGTCGCCATCAAACTCGTGCGCCAGCCGCCGCCGAGCCATGCCTCGCCGACGGCGCTTGCCGCAAGCCCGACGTCGAACAACTACGCCTTCATCACATTTCCGACAGCGCACCTCGCCTCGCGCATCCTCCACACGCTCACGCCCTCGGCCGCCAACCCGCCGATCTTCATGCCCAACTCGGCTCGTCCCTTCAAGGCCAACTGGGCGTCGTCCTCGACGACGTCGTCCAACCCCAATGCCGTCAACCCGGCCATGGCGAGCGAGGGCCCACTCGAGCGCGAGTTCTCGCTCTTTGTCGGCGACCTCGCGCCCGAAGTGACCGAGGGCGACCTCGTTCGCCTCTTCCTCAACCCGCCGCCGACGGCCGGCGCCGGCCCGCGCAAGAGCTTTACGAGCGTCCGCAGCGCAAAGATTATGCTCGACCCCAAGGGCGGCGGGAGCCGTGGCTACGGTTTCGTCCGGTGCGCGCGCGCTGTCAGTTCTCCTTCTCGAACCGCAGTGCTGATAGGGCCGCCCTCTGACCTTCCTCTGCTCAGCTTTGCCGAGGAGGCCGACCAGCTCCGCGCGCTGAATGAGATGCAGGGCGTCTACTGCCTATCGCGCCCAATGCGCCTCTCGCACGCGACGGCCAAGAACCGGTCCGGCCTAAACCTCGGCGGTAGTCAAGGTGGCAGCTCGGTCGGCGCGAGCTCGCGCGGCGGCACACCAACCCCCTTCCACGGTCCCGGCAGTGGCGGACAGGATGGCGGCCGATCGTCGCCGTACGGCGGATTGTCGTCCGCCACGAGCGAGGGTTCGCACCTCAACTCTGCGCTCGACGGCGCCGCTCGCGCGGGAGGGTATCCGAGCCGGTCGTCGCCCTCGCCGGGGACCGTCGATCGGCCGGTCGGTCAGCAGCAGCAGCAGCAGCCGAGTGGGATCCCGCCACCCGAGCGTCGACTCTCGCCGAGCACGATCGAGTACCTGACCCAGCTGGCCGCCGCCAACGGCGGCACGCTCCCCTTCGGACCCGGTATGAGCCTGCCGCGCTTTCCCGGCGACGGCAACCGTGGACCTCCCCCACCTCCTCTTCAGCAGCAGCCCTTGCAGCACAGCCTCCGCCACGCACCCTCGATGTCGTCCCTCCACGTGTCCCAAGGCAGTGGCAGCGGCGGCTCGCACGACCCTTCGGCCTACCAACCCCACCAGCAGCCGCGGTCGGGACCTTATGACACGGTCTCGCCCGGCAGCAACACCTTCCCGCTCGGCTCGGCACAGGAGCCGCACCCCGGTGCTAGCCACCTGCACGTCAACACGGCGCTCGCTGGCCAGGCGCGGCCCGAAGCCTCCCCGCTCTCTCCGCTCGGCGGCGGCGGTGGCACCGGCCAGGCTTACGACCCGGCACCTGGCATCCCCGGTGGCGTCAACTCGACCGACCCGAACAACACGACCGTCTTTGTCGGCGGGCTCAGCAGTCTCATCTCCGAGGAGACGCTCAAGACGTTTTTCGCGCCCTTCGGCGAGATCACGTACGCCAAGATCCCGCCCGGCAAGGGCTGCGGCTTCGTCCAGTTCGTTCGCAAGCAGGACGCCGAGCGGGCGATCGAGCGCATGCAGGGCTTCCCGATCGGCGGCGGTCGTATCCGCCTTAGCTGGGGTCGCAGCCAGTACAAGGCGGCCCAGGCAGCGGCTCAGGCGGCCCAGCTCGGTCTCGGCCTCGGCGCACTCGGCGGAATCAACGGCCTCAATCCAGCCCAGATCTCCCAGCTCGGCATCGCCCTCCAGAACCTCGGCGGCCTTGGCGGCGCAGGCGGCCCTCCTGGCGGCGGTGGCGGGGGCAACATGAATCGCGGCGGACCGGGCGGCATTGCTGGACCTGGCGGTGTTGGGAACATGTACGGCCGTCCGGGTCAGGGCGGACCGGCAGGGCTGCCGATGAACGGCATGCCCGGCGGCGGTGGCTACGGCGGCTTCCCTCCCGGTCCCGGCGGAATGAACGGCCTCCCACCGCCGCCTCCGCCTGGTGGGCTCGGAGCGTTCAACCTCGGCGCGCTCGGCAACCTCAACCCGCAGGCGCTCCAGAGCCTGATCGCGCTCGCCTCGAACGGCGGCCTCGGCGGCGGCAGCGGCAACAACGGCATGGGCGACATGAACCCGCTCGGCGGCCATGGACGTGCGTCGAGCCTGCGCGAACCTACGCACCTCTGTTCGCAATCATCGCTGACACCCCGTCCTGCTCCGCCCTTCCAGTCAACGGCAGCATGTTGGCGCCCATGTTTCAGCAGGAGCTCGGCGGGTTTGACGGCATGCCCGACCTCTCGCCCTCGTCTCGCGAGCGCGCGCCGAGCTTTTCCAACGGCTCGCCGCCCTCATTTGGCGTTCAAAACGGCGGCGGCGGCTCGACCTTCACGCCCTTTTCGCCCGCCCTTTCGCCCGTCGGCCGCAACAGTGAGATCGCCGGTGACCGCCGATTCCCGGCTGGCCTTGACGCCCGCCGCTTCACGTATGCCGCCCCTTCGGGCAGCTTCAACGACGATCTCGCCCGGGCCGACCCGTTCCCGGCCCAGCCGCACAGCGCCGGCTCGGACGAGCAATTTCTGAGCTCGACCTACTCGTCGAGTCGCGTCGGATCCTCGCCCGTGACGTCGGAGCGCGCCGTCGGCGGCGGCTTCTCGCAGTCGCACACGTCCAACTCGTCGCTTCGCAACAACGTCTCGTTCTCCGGCGCTGCCGGCGGCGGCGGTGGCCTCCCAATGTCGCCGTTCGACCCGGACTACCGGCCGACAATCCCGCCACTGCATACGGGCTCGTCCATGTCGTCCGACGCGAGCTCCCGCTTCTTTGGCGGTGGCGCCTTTTCGCCCCCGCTGACGGCGCCCGGCGTCGTCAACTCGGACTACCTCCAGCAGCAGCAGCAGTTTGCCGCCCCGCGCGCGCGGGCCGCCTCGGCCTCGGTCCACTCGGGCGGGACGCTCCATGACCTCGCGGCCGACCTGGACGGCGTCGACCTTGGAGGCGGCAAGGGCGTCGGCCAGGGCCGGCTCGGAGGCGGCGGTGTCGGCACTGGACCCGGCTCAGGCCGTTCGTTCGGCTACGGCTCCTTTGGCGGCAACCTGCTTCGGTCGCAGCTGCCGCCGGCGTCGCGCTTCCAAGCCGAGCGCGGCCCCGATGGGCGTTTTGACGAGGACGAGTGAGCGATGAACCCTTTGGCCGCGGGCCGATCTCTAGCAGTACGTCCGTTTTGTTGGCCCTCTCGCGAAGCGCTAGAGCACTGACGGTTTCTGCTCGCGTCCAGAAGTTCTACATTGCATCCCCACCCGCACACTCCCTGCCCTATTTTTGCTTGTTCACTCCCTCACTACGACAGCAGATTGGTGCGTCGTCCTCTTTTGGAGTTCTGCCACTCTTGCCCGAGGCCGAACCTGCCGCTGACACGTCCATCTCCTGGGCCGCACGGCAGTCTTAAAACACGCGTCAGCCCCTCCTCCTTCGACCCATCGACTGCAGCTCCTGTCCTGTATCATTCTGCCCGCCCCGGCCGCCGTCGCCCCCTCCTGCATTCCATTGCTCCCGGTAAAGCTCTCCCGAACAACACTCTTCCCCTCTATGCAACACGCAAACCAGCTGTCCCCCGCTCGCCAGCGCAAACCTCTCGTCTCGCTTCTTGGTACCCCCGTCTTCTCTTCCATCCAATGGTCGTCCCCTCCAGAGGTCGACCGGCACTCCCGCCTGCCTCACTCCCAACCCCGAACTCTTTCCTCTTTGCCCGTCCGCCTTCCCTGCTGCTCCCTTCGCTCCGGCCCCTTCTCTTCTGCGCTTCTGTCCCCCTCCAGCCCCCCGCCCCCGCTTTTGTTCCCTCGCTCGTCCCATCGTTCCCGCGCCAGCCTCATCGTACAGCTTCCTTCCGCGCTCCTGAAATCGTCATGCCCTTCCTGCATCGTCGCGGCGCGATGACAGCTAGGCTGCCTGCAAAAGACGCTAGTGGCTCAAGTGGCTCACTCGCTCGAGTCGGCGCGCGCCCCGCTGATAAGGGCCGGTGCGCCGGGCCGGAGTGAACCTCAGGTCCGCCGACCAATGAGTCCGTCGATGGCGCATGCGAATGTTGCCTCGATCTTTTCCATGGAGATGCCTGGTTGGTGGATGGCGACTTTCCGGAACGGGACCAGGAGTCTTTGAGCGCTGACCAGGGAGATGGAAGGCAGCGGATCAGCACGTGCTAGCGCGCCAGCCGCAGGCAGGGGTTGGGTAGGCGCACGACGGGTTAGAGAAAAGAGCCTCAGGTCAAAAATAGTCCGCTCAGCGCATCTCGACGTCGCTGCTATCGACGGCCGTGTAGGGCGGTGGGGGCGAGCCTTGGGCGTGCGAGCTTGAAGAGCGCATCATCTCGCCGAGCGGCAGCGGCGCGAGCTCGGTCGGTGCCGGCGGCTTGGGCAGCAGCGGTAGCGTCGGGTCTGGCAGTGCCCGATTCGGCAGCGAGGGAGGCCCGCCCGTCAGCGACCTTGCGCAATGCGCAACGGGGTTGGAGTATGAAGAGGGACGCACCTCGCAGGGCGTCCTGGGCCTGGCGGACGAGGGCGAAGGCCGACCGGAGAGCGGGTGCGTCGTCGGCGGCTGGGAGCGCCTTGGGCAGGCCTACGAGGAGGTCGGCCAGTGCAAGCACGGCGACCGATGGTTTGAAGTCTTCGGCGGCGTCGCTGCCTTCGGCCTGCTTGGGCGGCGCCTGGTCGACAGACATGGTACTTTGGGGATAGTCGACGGTAGAGGAGGAGGAGGAGGACATCCCCTGGTCGAGCTCGTCCGGCTCGCCGGCCAGTCCGCGCAGCAAACAGGCGCTTCCCTCCGCCAAATTCCAGCTCCTCGTCCTTCAACACCGACCGCCTTCCCTCCTGCACCAAGATGGACGTCGACACGCCTACGCCGGACGTCTATGCGCCCTTCCTCAACTTCTGCCGAGCCGCCGCCATCACGGTCAGCGACTCGGTCACGCTCGCGCCCGTCCCGGGCATGGGCACCGGCCTGCTCGCCCTCGTCGACCTTCCGGCCCACACCGAGCTCTTCTCGATCCCTAAGCCGGCCGTCCTGAGCACACAGACGAGCGCGCTCAAGGAGGGCCTGTCCGAGGCCGAGTGGGAAGCCCTCAAGGGCGGGTGGGGCCGGCTCATCCTCTGCCTCATGTTTGAGGACGGTCGGGGCGCCGCCAGCCCTTGGCAGGGGTACCTGGGTGCGTCACTCGCTGGCTCACCAACCGCCCCTCTGCTCGCGAACCCGCGCTGACCGTGGGCACGATTTTCGTCGCTCTTCGGCAGACATCATGCCGACCGAATTTGAGACGCCCATGTTTTGGTCGGCCGAGCAGGTGCAGGAGCTCAAGGGCACCTCGATCTTTGGTCCGTCCTCGCTGCGACTGGGCCTCTCTCCCTCTCATCGCGCGGCCCGCTTCCTGATCACTTGCTCTCTCATCGTGCGCAGACAAGATTGGTGTGACCGACGCCGAGAAGGAGTACAATGAGCGGCTCTTGCCCGTCATCCAGGCCCACCCAGAGCTCTTCCCGGCCGACCGCTTCGAGCAGTGCTTCTCGCTCTCGCGCTTTCACATCCAGGGCAGCCGCATCCTGTCGCGCAGCTTCCACGTCGAAAGCGGCGAGGGTGCGTTTGATGTTTGGGCAAGATGCCCGCTCGTTCCGACTGCTGATCCGTGGGCGCTCTCGTTTCTTGGGCGCAGGCGACGGGGAGGGAGGCGAGGACAGCGACGACGAGCTCGAAGAGGACCTCGAAGGCCAGGAGGGCATGGACGTCGACACCGTCGGCATGGTCCCGATGGCCGACATGCTGAACGCCCAGTGGGGATCAGAAAATGTGCGTCGCTCCTTCCTGGTTGGACAGCGTCTGAAGGATGCGCTGACCACCCTCGATACCTTCAGTCGAAACTCTTCTTTACCGAGACGCATCTGACGATGATCACGACGGAGCCAATCGGAGCGGGCGAGCAGATCGTACGTCTAGCATCAGCAGACTGCTAACCTTTCTCTCCCGTTGAGGCTGACCTGTATCGTACCTCGCGCCGCCTCAGTTCAACACGTACGCCCGGCCGCCGAACGCCGACCTTCTCCGGCGGTACGGCCACGTCGATGTCATCCCGCCCTCGCTCGTCGGCAACGAGGAGGACGAGGTCGAGATCCGGTGCGACGTCGCGGTTGAGTGCGCGATGGCCCACCTGCGCGAGACCAAGGTTGTCACTGCGAGCAAGGTCAAGGACTGGGCGATGGACGACCGGGTCGAGTTCTGGCTACAGGAGGGCGGCGATGAGTGAGTCCCACCTTGCACTTCGACCGCGCGCTCTGGTCTATTGCTGACCCCGAGTTCGCCCGCTGTCCAGCATCATCCCGATTCAGATTGTCGACCCGGTTCCGCCGCCGTTCAGCGCGTTCCTCACCCTACTCTGCCTGCCCAAGGCTGGCTTCGAGAAGGCGCAAAAGGCTGGCAAGCTGCCCCGGCCCAAGCTGACGACGCAGACGGTCGAGGTCGGCAAGAAACTCATCGAGCGGCGGCTCAATGACTATCCGACGGCACTCGAGGTGCGAGACGACAACTTTCCGCCCTGGATCCGCTACGGGCAGCGCTAATTGACCCTGACCCTCGGACGCTCTCGCAGGACGACATCGCGCTGATTAAGGAGCTGCAGGCCAACACGTCCGACCGCCGCTATCTTGCCGCCGTCGTCCGGGCGGGCGAGAAGAACGTCCTGACCGAGACGCTCAAGGCGCTGACGGCCGAGGGCGAGAAGGTCCAGGCGAGCGAGGGCGAGGGCGGCAAGGCCGAGAAGGCCGGCAAGCGCAAGGGTACCGACTCGGCCGCCGGTGCCAAGCGGGGCAAGTCGAGGATCAAATGAAGCGTGTCCCTTTGCTGCCAGATGAGGAGGAGCCGTCTGAGTGCCTTGACCCGTCAGTGCCAGGGTTGCACCGAAGTCGCACTGTCAACTCGGACAGACTGCGTGCCGGCAGAACGTCGACGCGCCGGTTGCTCGCCGCTGCGGCACGTTGCTCCCGTATCGACCTGCCACCCGCCTTCTAATCCATCTCGCGCCATCCATCCTCTCCTATCTCTCACACACCATGTCGGACGAAGCTACCTCTGAGCCCCGCCGGTCTGCGCGCAACGCCGGCAAGCCCCAGCCGCCCCCTGTCGTCAAGGTGCGCTCCCCCTCCCCCCCCCGAGCTCACGCTGCCCGACTACGGGCGCAGGCACCACTCTCAGCTGACCCCGTCCAGCGCGTCGACCTCACCTGTCTCTCTCGACGTGTTACAGGGGCCCGCCAGCAAGCGCGCCGCGCCCGCTGACAAGAAGGAGGACGCCGCATCTAAGAAAGCCAAAACCGAGGACGAGCCGACCGAGGCGAATGGCGAGCCGGCCACCGCCGCCGACGCTGCGGAGCCGTCGAAGGAGGTCGGCGAGCCGGCCAAGGCCGGCGACGAGCCCGTCAAGGACGATGCTGAACCTGCCGCCGCTCCTGAGGAGACCGAGGCGGCCGAGAAGCCTGCGTCCAAGGGCTCCAAGAAGCTCGAGCTAGGCGACGTGCTGCCCGCCATCACTCTCAAGTCCGTCGACCTGTCGCTTCGCGATTGACCCGGGCCGTGCTGTTGGCTGACGTCCCGAGCCTCGCTCATCGCCGACGGCTGACCCCGGCCGCCATAAGGAACGAGCGTGACGAGGACGTCGACGTCTCGAAGCTCGGTGCGTTGCCTCGGATTTGCTGTCATATGGGACGCTCGTGCGGGCTCAAGCGACTCGTGCGCTGAACCAAGTCGGCTACCGTGCTCCCGTTTGGTTCTGCCCCGAAGCCGGCGAGAAGGGCGTCGTCTTCTTTCTCTACCCCAAGGCTGCGACGCCTGGCTGCACGACTCAGGCCTGCCTGTACCGTGACGCCAAGCAGGCCTTTGGCGAGCAGGGCTACGACATCTACGGCCTGGTGCGTTCGAGGCACGTGTGTCGGTTACTGGGATCGCGCGGGGCTGAACCGCTTCATGTCGTCGGCTACCCTCAGAGCAAGGACAAGCCGGCCGCCCAGGCCAAGTGGATCGAGTCCAAGAGCCTTAGCTACTCGCTCCTGTCGGACCCGTCGAGCGAGCTCATCAAGGCGCTCGGAGCCTTTGCCGCGCCCGCGTCGTAAGTTGCGCCCGGCCGGCGTGGAAACCGGGCCGGCCAGCAGGCTGATACCGTTGTTGAATCTTCATCGACACCAACGCTCAACCTAGCACGAAGCGCTCGCACTTTATCTTTGAGAAGGGCACCGGCAAGCTCATCGACGCTGCGATCGGCGTCAAGCCTGCGGACGAGTACGTGCCTCCTGCGCTCTGCGGCTGATGCACGGCGGGCCCACGCTCACCCCCTCGCCCTCCTGCCAGCTCGTCCAAGGCGCTCGACTTCATCAAGCAGCACCACGCTTGAGGCCTGCGTTCCGCTCTCTTGTAAAGCTCTGTTGCGGCGCGGGGCAATTTGTATACAAGAGCAAAGGATGGTGTACAATGCGAAGCTGCCATGCGAGCTGTTCCGTCTCAATGTCAAAGGGCCCCGCGTCTAAGATCGCAGATCCTCGAGGTCGTGCCAAAAGCCGATGTCCCAGAGCTCGAAGGCTCCTCGTCCGCCATCCTTGGGGATTCCCTTGGTCCGGAGCTCGGACCAGAGCCAGCGCCGGGCGAGTGAGGCCAAGGCGGGGCCGCCCCAGCTGCGAGAGGCCAGAGGATCAAAGATGACAATCCAGGTCAGCCTCTGGCTTCGACACACTCGCCGTCGAAAGCAGTAAGGCAACTCACGTGCCCCAGTGGATGCCGACGGCAAGGCCCGACATGCCGCCGTCCTTGCCCTTGCCCTTCCCGCCGAGGATTTCAAAGATCTCGGCAGCGTCCCTGCGAGGTGTCAGCGTATCATCAGGTCAGCCAACTTGCAAAGATCCAAGACGGTCGCAGCGGGACGTACCCTGGCGTCAGGTGGCCCGTACTCGTCAAGACGCCGAGGTTGATGACCTCGTCTGAGAGGTACTTTGCCATGCCGGAGAAGGGATAGGGCACCATCGAGGCGATGTAGGGCAGCGACGAGCCCGGGGCGATCGGCAGCAGCAGCAGGTCGAACGAGGGCGAGATCGTCTGGGCGATCTCTGCAGGCGGCGGGCGAGGGAGGAAACGGGTCGAGTCAGCTCGAGATTGGCAAGCCAACGGATAAGCGCTCAAACACTCGCTCGCACCCTTGAAGGCCGGGCACGTGTACTTGCTGTCCTTGCGCTCAAACTGGCGGTAGGCGGTGTCGCCGGCAAAGAAGACCTTATAGCGCATGTTCTCCCACTCTTGTTTGGCGACATCGGCGCCTTCCGAGCTCGAAGCGTCGTCCGAGGCGCTGTCGCTGCCCGCCCGCTTGTTGCCGCCGACGAGGCCGATGCACCAGCTCGCCCAGAGGCTCGAGCCCTTGTCCCAGCCGGCTCGGCCGCTGCCGTGCTGGCAGGGCGTGCAGGCGATCCTCAGCGCGCCCTCGGCCGCCGGGCCCGAGAGCCCACCGCCGGCGGTCGTCGTTGCCGAGGAGGCACCCGCGAGGAAGAGCGTCTCGTCCCACCAGTCCATCTCCTGGACGCGCGAGGCCGGGACGCCCGTCTCGGCGAACCAGGCGGCGAGGCCGAGTGGCACGACGAAATGGGGCGAGGGGTGGTGTTTTGTGAGCTCGACGATCGAGTCGGCCGACAGGTGGTCATAGTGGTTGTGCGAGATGACGACGAGGTCTATCGGCTGGCAAGGGGAGGACAGATGAAGGGGAGGTTCAGCATGCGGCGTCGTCGAAAGGAGGGCCGAGCGCGCACGCTTGCGAACGCACGGGCAGCTCCGAGATCTTGCAGGGCGGGGCGTGATCGCGGACAGGGCCGGCGCCCTGCATCGGCGAGCAGCGGTCCTCAAAGACGGGGTCGAACAAGACGTTGGTCCGGCTGCTGCTGGTGGGGAAGCTGACGAGGAACGAGGCGTGGCCGAGCCAGACGGCCCGGACGCCGGCGTCGTCGGCGAGCTCGCGCTCCCAGCCGTCGGCCCGCCGGATCGGGTGCTCCTCGCCGGCCATCGTCTTGCCCTTGGGCAGGCGCTCCTCGAGCGCGGCATCGTCCGGGTGGTGCGGCGGCCGGTAGGTCGCGTTCGAGAGGTTCTTGGGCCAGAGCGGCGAGAGGTCGGACGGCCAGGGGTTGACGAACGAGGCCTGCTTGAAGCAGGTCGCCGGCGAGTGGTGGGCGTCGCGGCCGAGGTCCGAGACCGGGTCGAGCCGACCGAGCGGCTGGAACGACATGGCTGCTAGCTAGGAGGGAGATGGCTTTGCCTGCGGGATAGGGGTCGAGGAGTTGCGGAATTGCGGATGGGGGGTGGGCGGGCGGGTCGGAGGGCAGCGAAGGCGAGACGGCCGTTTCGGGGCGCACGCTTGGCGCAACGCGTCAGCAGCCGCCCGCGCGCGCGCAGCAGCCCCGCCGCCGCCGCCTCGACCGGCTCGGAGGGAAGGCGGGCTGAAAGACAGGCCTCCCTCTGACAGCTGATGGCCGTCACCTCGTTAAGATCCAGCTGGTATAGCCTTCGCTGATATTGTCTAGCCTGATGGCTGCTCTTCGCCCCCGGGAGCATGCGCTGCTGGCATGCGACTCGCGCTGCACAGGGTGCCTTCCCATCGACGCGACGACCCCTGACCCCATCGGTGCCTTGCCATCCTAGCCCTTGCAAGTAGCCGAAGCGACGCTCCGCTCGGCGGCTCGTCCAAGAGGGAGATGCGAGGTGCGCTGCCTCCTTCCCGCTCACCACCCTCTCCCTTCTGCTTTTGCTCCTGCCTCCCTCTCTCCCTCTCTTGCTTCACTTGCCGCCGGGCTGGCCCGCGGAACCCCCTGTCCTACCTCACCTGCCCCCCCCCCCCCCCCAACACCCACAAAAAAAAGCCGA
>Ga0308160_10000860_pt1 | contig 49113 bp, 47 predicted proteins | sample PhyFR1_FD_201036 | JGI IMG/M metagenome (GOLD analysis project Ga0308160, IMG submission 201036) | Phyllosphere microbial communities from UC Gill Tract Community Farm, Albany, California, United States - DLSLF.R1 | ecosystem: Host-associated > Plants > Phyllosphere > Unclassified | place: USA...
AAACTCTTCAGTTAAAAATCATTAGTAGCTTATGGCTACAAATCTTGGCTCATCAATTTTCTGACAAATATTTCTCAAATAAACTTCGAGTAATTTCTACCATCAATCAATGAAAATAATTTCGATCAATCAACCAGTAAAAATCCACACAAGTTGTTCTTCATAATCTCTTAATGATCTTCTTGCTCTTCGTCAGAGACAAGTAACAACAAGATAATCTCAACAACTCAACGCTTCGCGTTTCGTTCGTTTCAACATATCTCGTTGGTATGTGCTCATTATAGGGCAATTTCGTACACACGCAAGTGCTTTTAACTGACAAAAATAACGAGTGTATTATTTTTATGCACCAAATTGGGTCAATTTTATACAAAAAAATTTTAAACTGTTGTTTTAAAGCAGAAATATTAATTTAAAAATTTCTGTTTAAATTTGGATTACTTTTTCTCAGCTGCTGCTTTAACCATCACACTGACGATTTTTACAGCTTGCTGCGGTACATTTTGATGCATACCTAAATTCGCTGTCGGTACTTTAGTGATTTTATCCACCACATCCATGCCTTTAATGACTTTACCAAACACGGCATAACCTGCATTCCTCTGGCTTTTATTTAAAAAGTCGTTATCAACCGTATTAATAAAGAATTGGCTGGATGCAGAGTTCGGCGTATTGGTACGCGCCATCGCTAAAGTGCCACGGGTATTTTTCAAACCGTTATACGATTCATTTTGAATGGGAGCTTTGGTCTGCTTCTCGACCATATTGGCATCCATTCCTCCTCCTTGAATCATGAAGCCCGGAATCACGCGATGAAAAATGGTGCCGTTATAAAAGTTATCCTTTATATAGCCTTCAAAATTTTTCGCTGAAATAGGTGCTTTATCATTAAAAAGCTCTATTTCAATATTCCCCATGGATGTTTTCATTTCTACAATCGAGTTTGCAGCCATCGTTTGCAAACTGATCAAGGCAGCCCCGACAGCGAATAAGGTTTGTTTTAACATTTCTTTACTCTTCTACTTCAAGTTGTAATTGTGAATGTCTATATATTAATCGTTCACTATAAATAAAACAGCATCTCTTTTTGAGATAAAACGAGAATGACAATGAGTGAAGAATTAAGCACGACCACTTTTCATCACCACCCACCTTGGCATTTACATGGTGATGCTTTTATTTTGAATTACTGGTTAACCCCAAACTTTATTAAATCCAATCAAGCTTTCCACCTTGCTCCCTCTCCAATCGGTCGGGTGATCCAGGTAATATTGGTTCGCTATAAGGAATCCCCAGTGGGCCCTTATGATGAGCTTCTGATTTTAGATCATCCTTTAATGAGTAAAAGACGTTTATCTTCAATTCCCAAAATTTATGTCTCTACCGAAACCTCTGTGGTTCATGGTCAACATTTTTGGGGAATTCCGAAACAATTGGCTCAATTTAAATGGTTAATCAAAGATGATGTGGTGTATTGCAACATTTCATTTGCTCAACAAGAAATGAGTTTGTGCCTACAGAAGTATAAACGCAGCCAAGACTTTTATATTAACAGCCATCATGTGCCCGCACGGCTGCTCAACATTCATCAGATATGGCAAGGTTTACATTATCAATTCAGTCCCCAGTTTCGTGGCAAGCTCGCTAAACTCAAACAGGCCTCGTGGAAAAATACCCTGGATATTTTTCCAGATTTTTCTCAAGCCAAATATTTACAGAGTTTTTATGTTCCCGAATTTAGACTGACGCTACCGACAGCCAAAATTGAGAAAAAATAAAAAGTGTTTCACGTGAAACACCTTCTATATAGACAGTCGAATTTATAAAAAAAGCTTAAGCGTGTTTATCCCAAAACTTTCTGTAGTTTTTACTGATTTCAATCACGTACTTTTTAGCCCGAGAAGAAATGGGCGTTAGATTGACAAAGCCATGGGCTTGATCAGTGTATTCCTGATAATGCACTTTCACACCCCGATGACGTAACTTATAAGCATAAATCTCACCTTCATCATGCAACACGTCATGCCCTGCGGTAATCACAAATGCAGGAGGTAATTTGTCATGCTCGCCATAGGTTGGGGAAATAATCGGATCATCCAATTCAACTTGATGCGTTTCTGCATAATATTGCGTTACAAAATCAACATCCGTACCGGTGAGGACCAAACCTTCCTTATACGCATGAAACGATGGATGACGGCTTTTAAAATCTAACGCAGGATAGAGTAGCAATTGCGCTTGCGGTGCATGAACCTTGTTGACACTACGTTGGGCAACCACAGCACTAATATTACCGCCTGCACTATCCCCGGCCACCGAGATTCGGTTTTTTAAGATTTTAAGCTGTTTTCTGTTTTGATATACCCATGCCAGTGCATCTTCACAGCTTTGGATCAGTTTTATCGGGCTGGTTTCTGGTGCTAAAGGATAGTCGATGCTCATCACCTGAACCTTTGCATGTACGGCAAGTAAACGGCACACCTCATCATGCGAGTCGAGGCTTCCCACCACAAAACCACCACCATGATAAAACACCACCATCGGAAGTTTTTTACTGGGTGCAGGATGATAATGTCGCGCGAAGATGGTGCCACTATGTAAAGGTAGTCGTAAATCTTCGACTCGCTTTACCGCTGTCGGTTTAGCCTTAATCGACTGCATTTGTAGATCAAAGTTTTTACGCGCACGGACAACATCTGCACCGATGAAACCACTATTGCCCTGTCTTAACTGGGTAGCCATCATGCATTGGATTAAAGGGTCAAGTTCAGGATACTGGTGGGGATATCTTAAAATTTTAACCAAAGACTTTTGCGCAAAAGCCGGCAACCGATCCAAGGTACGTGCTGCTGTGCCTTGCCCTTTTTCTATCATCGTCTGTAGCGTTCGATTAAAAGCAACCATAAGTATCCCTTCCTTTTATTATATTCTTCACATTTTCTACATGATCAGCCGATAAGTGACCATAATCTTATACAACTCTAATCATCTGTATACACAGTAAAAACATTCATACGCTAATCTTCTTTTTATACCTTGTCATTGACAATTTCCATGTATATTTCGGAGTGTTTTGCTACTCCTTAAAAGAAGAAGGATGCAAGCCATGACTAAGAAACTGATTATACTCTCTTTAGCGACCACATTTTTAACGGTAGGTTGTGTGGCATTTCCAGAAGATGGCGGCTATTACAATGGTGGTTATGACAACCGCTATGACCGTCGTTATGATCGGGATTATGACAACCGTTATGACCGAGAGCGGGACCGTCAACGTTGGGAATATCAGCAGCGTCAAAACCGCTTGGAATTAGAACGTAAAAAACGTGAATTAGAACGTCGCCAATGGGAAAAAAACCGTCAGAAGCAGTCGGATTGGGAGCGTAAAACACGTGAACAACAGCATCAATTAGAACAGCGCAAGCGAGCTGCCGAAAAAAATCGAAATAACCAATCCAATTTGGATCGAAAAAAACGAGAACTTGAACGCCAACGCTCAGCACAACAGCGTAAAAAACTGAATGAGCAAAATCGTCAAAAAACCCAACAGCGAGCTAAATCTCAAGAAAGACGTTGGGATAATCATCGTCGCGATACTGATAAGCGAGTTCGAGAGCGTCGCGATAATTAAAATCCTGTTATCAACTAAATGCCCTTCCAATAAAGGGTATTTTTTTGATGTTATAAAATTTATGCTCATCAAAACTTGATGCTGCAAAGATTGAATCGTTATTCAACAGTCAGGCTAGAATTGGCTAAACAGATAAAGCAGATCCGTGGTTCATGGAGACTGAGTTTATTTTAGGCAAAAAAAAAGCTTACCCAGAGGTTGGGTAAGCCTAGAAAACAGATTTCAAAAATACCAAGAAGAAACTACAGCGATAGAATCTGGATGAAATAATAACCAGCCTGCAGATTTTTGTGAAATATATAATTTATTGAATATTGATCGTTTTTAAGTCTAAGACTGATATATCACCCTCATCACATTTATCTTGTTTATATTTTCTGATTCCTTTTCGTCTCTATCGTTGCTTGCTTTTATGCTCCATACAAACTCAAGTTGAGCAACAAAACTGATTCTTGCATTAACAGATGCTCAAGCTTTTATATAAGCTGCTGTGTTGTTTTGTCCATTCGCTCAATATTCACCACAAAGAATCCAACATTTTTAAGCTCAATGCTGGAAAAACCATTTTTTTTTAATAATTTTAATCAAATTAAACAGATTTAATTGATTGTCTCGCTTGAATTTTTATCGCCTGCCCCGACCTTTGTATTAATCATGAATTTTATCACTCATGGCAGTTCAGAATTAACCCAGTTAACACTGAAGCCAAAAGGACTGTACATGTTTAAGAACCCATTTAAACGGAGTAAATCTATGGCGGCTGAGCAAAACGAACAAGCTCAAGATCTAGGGCAAGAGCAAGAGCAAGCTGATCAACAAACAGCACAAACTCAAGCTGAAACGGAGCAAGCTGAAGTTTCAGTTGAAGATTTACAAGCCCAGATCACTAATCTGCAAGAAAGTTTAAAACTTGAAAAAGCGCGTACAGCCAATGCAGTATATGAAGCGCAAAAAAGCGTGGAACGCATTCAACGTGATGCTGAAAAGCATAAAGAAACAGTGATTGAAAAGTTCGCCAAAGAATTGCTCGACTCGGTCGATAATTTAGAACGTGCCATTCAAGCTGCAGGCGATATTGAATCTCCACTTCTTGAAGGTGTGCAACTTACCTTGAAATCACTGCTCACCACACTGGAAAAATTCGGTGTTGTGGAAGTGAACATGAGTAACGGTTTCAATGCAGACTTACATCAGGCAGTCGGTATCGCACCTGATGCTAAAGCAGGGGAAATTGGTACTGTATTGCAAAAAGGCTATACCTTGTCAAACCGTTTACTTCGTCCAGCAATGGTCTTGGTCGGTCAATAAGGTAAAGAAATTCGGGAGTTTTTCACTTTTTTTAATCAAATAAACTTGAAAAAATTTGAATGGCTCTCATATCGGATAACAAGCAAAAGCATTGCAAAAAATAATTTTGAGGAAGCATCCAAATGGCTAAAATCATTGGTATTGATTTAGGTACTACAAACTCTTGCGTAGCAGTACTTGAAGGCGACAAAGTTAAAGTTATCGATAACGCTGAAGGCGCTCGTACAACTCCATCGATTATTGCATACAAAGATGGCGAAATTTTGGTGGGTCAATCTGCTAAACGTCAAGCGGTAACCAATCCTAAAAACACGCTATTCGCGATCAAACGTTTGATCGGTCGTAAGTACCAAGACCAAGCAGTGCAAAAAGATATCGGTCTTGTCCCTTACAAAATCATTCAAGCAGACAATGGCGATGCTTGGGTTGATGTAAATGATAAAAAATTGGCACCACAACAAGTTTCTGCTGAAATCTTGAAAAAGATGAAAAAAACTGCAGAAGATTATTTGGGTGAAACGGTTACTGAAGCGGTGATTACTGTTCCTGCTTACTTCAATGATGCACAACGTCAAGCCACTAAAGATGCAGGTCGAATTGCCGGTCTTGATGTTAAACGTATCATCAACGAACCAACTGCTGCAGCGCTTGCGTTCGGTATGGACAAAAAAGAAGGCGACCGTAAAATCGCGGTTTACGACTTGGGTGGTGGTACTTTCGACGTATCAATCATTGAAATCGCTGACCTAGATGGCGACCAGCAAATCGAAGTATTGTCGACTAACGGTGATACCTTCCTAGGTGGTGAAGACTTCGATAACGCATTAATTGAATTCCTTGTTGAAGAATTCAAGAAAGAACAAAGCGTGAATTTGAAACAAGATCCACTTGCATTACAACGTTTGAAAGAAGCTGCTGAAAAAGCAAAAATCGAGCTTTCTTCTTCGAATGCAACTGAAATCAACCTTCCATACATCACAGCTGATGCGACTGGTCCTAAACACTTGGTGATCAACGTAACTCGTTCGAAACTTGAAGGCTTGGTTGCAGACTTGGTTGCTCGTACCATTGAGCCTTGTAAAATTGCGCTTAAAGATGCGGGTCTTTCAACAAGCGACATCTCTGATGTAATTCTTGTGGGTGGTCAGTCTCGTATGCCACTTGTACAACAAAAAGTACAAGACTTCTTCGGTAAAGAGCCACGTAAAGACGTGAACCCTGACGAAGCTGTAGCAATGGGTGCTGCGATTCAAGGTGCGGTATTGTCTGGTGACAAAACTGACGTATTGCTTCTAGACGTAACTCCATTGACTCTGGGTATTGAGACTATGGGCGGCGTGTTAACTGCAATCATCGAGAAAAACACCACGATTCCTGCGAAGAAATCTCAAGTGTTCTCAACAGCTGCCGACAACCAGCCTGCTGTAGACATTTCTGTGTTCCAGGGTGAACGTAAAATGGCGCAGCAAAACAAATTGCTCGGTAACTTCCAATTAGGCGACATTCCACCTGCTCCACGTGGTGTGCCACAAATTGAAGTATCTTTCGACATCAACGCTGACGGTATCTTGAAAGTGTCTGCGAAAGACAAGAGCACGGGTAAAGAACAATCAATTCAAATTAAAGCAAACTCTGGCTTATCAGATGCTGAAATTGAAGCGATGATTAAAGATGCTGAAGCGAATGCTGAAGAAGACCGCAAATTTGAAGAATTGGCGAAAGCACGTAACGAAGCTGATGCTTTAGTTTCTTCTGCTCAAAAAGCGGTTAAAGATCTTGGTGAACAAGTGACTGCAGACGAAAAAACTGCAATTGAAACTGCGGTTTCTGAGCTTGAAGCTTCAACCAAAGAAAATGACGTTGAAGAAATCAAAGCGAAAACTGAAGCGCTGCAAAACATCATCATGCCGATTAGCCAACGTGCTTATGAAGCTGCGCAAGGCGCTCAAGGTGGTGCTGAAGGTTTTGACCCGAACGCTTTCCAAGGTGATGCAGGTCAATCTCAAAAAGCGGACGACGGCGTTGTAGATGCTGAGTTCACTGAAGTTAAAGATGACAAAAAATAATTTGTCGCTTTAATCTGACTCGACAGAGTTAAAAAAGACCGCGCGAAAGCGCGGTTTTTTTTATGTTTAAAAAGATAGGATGAGATTAAAATTTCAGCTACATTAATTTAAAAACAATGATTTAAAACTGTTATGCGTGCTCTCTTCTTTGCCATCGGAGCGTTATTGTTCATTTGGTTATTCTTTCCATCGCAACACGATAACAAGCGAGACCACCGCACGGTCACAGATAAAATACTTCATCCTTTTGATTCAAGTGTGCGATTTCGCTTAGGTGATGTCGACCCACGATTTGGCATGAGCCAAGCAGAACTGATTCAGCTCTGCAAAGATGCCATCGGCATTTGGCAGCAAGGCTCAGAAAAACCGCTTTTGGTTTATGATCCCAATGCAAAATTGACGATTAATTTGATCTATGACCAACGCCAAGCTGACCATAAAGCCTATAAAACCAGCCAACAACTTTTGCAGACGGCTCAAAATGTAAATCAACGTGTTTCAGAGAATTTAGACAACCGCTATAGCTACCTAGAACAGCGCCATCAACAACTGCAGGCCCAGAGAGATCAATTATCCAGGGACGCTGAACAACTCAATCAGCAACGCATGAGTTGGATGCGTATTGAAAATGAAAATGGTCCAAATCAACAACGTATTGAACAGCAATATCAGCAATTGAAAGCCCAGGCACAACAATTAGACCATGACATTGCTGAGCTTAAAGATCAAAATAACCAATACAATCAACAGGTCGAGCAGCACAACCAGAATATTGATTCCTACAATATCAATGTGAATCATCTCAATCAACACTTCCCGGCACGCGAGTTTCATAAAGGTATGTACAATGGAAAGCGCATTGAAATTTATCAATTTGATACGATGGATGATCTGCGTCTAACCATTGCACATGAGTTAGGGCATGCCCTGGGCTTAGAACACAATCACGATCCTCAAGCGCTGATGTACCCTCTTCTGAAAGATCAGCAGATGCAAAATTTCAGGTTATCGGCAGCAGATTTAGCCTTGTTGCAGGCACGTTAAGCCACGACCGAGATACAATGCAAAAATCCCTTACTTTTTATACGTCTATGCAGGGCAATAGAACAGAAATCCGGCTCATTTCATGTTATTGTGATGGGAAGAAATGACAATATAAAATCTCTGGAGACGCGTGTGAGTTACTACCATATTCTGATTGAAATGAATGATCACATTAGTACAATTGAGCAAACACGTGAGATTGAAATCTTTGATATTATTGAGATTCAGCCTTATCTGCATTCTATTTTATTGCCATTTTTAAACGAACAGCTGATTGAACTGGAAGATGAAAATATTGAGTTCAAGGATATTCTGCATTTAGAAATCAAACAGACTTTACTACCTATTCAGCATTTGATTGAAGAAGAACAACGCTTACTGCCAAGCGATACAGATGTAACTATTACAGCGCATGAAATTTTTAACAATCGTGATTTAAGCCAAGATGTGACGACTGTTATTTTTGATATTTTAGAAGCCGCTAAATTAGAAGCATAATTTTTAATAATGTACTCACAGAATAATAAATTCTATTGTTCATAAAAAAGCCCTCCAAATAAGGAGGGCTTTTTTTAAATTTTTTATTAAATTGAGAAAGAAGAACCGCAGCCACAAGTTGTGGTTGCATTTGGGTTTTGAACTACAAAACGTGACCCTTCTAAACCTTCAACATAATCAACTTCTGAACCGACAAGATATTGATAGCTTAAAGAATCAACCAGCATTTTCACGTCGCCATTCACAAATTCAGCATCATCTTCATTCATGCTTTCAGCGAAGTTAAAGCCGTAAGAGAAACCAGAACAGCCGCCACCTGTAACATAAACGCGTAACATTAATTCTTGATTGCCTTCACTATCACGCAATTGGCGTACTTTATTCGCAGCATTGTCGGTCAGCACCAGAGCTTGGGCATTCATGTTGGATTCCTCTGTTCAATTCAGTTGTCTTTAAAAGATAAAGACCATATTTCAAGTATAGCATACCCAATATATGGTCAGTATTTGAAGATTTAAAGTCAAACCTGAGTATTTTTCTCAAGATTGTTTGTAGTTCTCATCTTGAAGACTACATTCAAAATTCTTTGGATCTTCCTTACAACGGAATTGCCATAACAATTTCATCATCCGTTTATCATATACACCGCGTTTGGTTAAATCGACACGCGATTCGCGCATCAATTTTTGATAGCCTGGCTTATCTGCTGCAGGAATCTGCATCCAGTATTTTTGTGGAATATCCGCTTTCATTTTGCCTAAAATACCAAATGCACGTGGTAACTGACTTCTTACCCATTCACGTGATTTTTGTCCATAACCTGCCGGGAATTTATCTGGACGGATAATAATATTACCAGTCACTTGTAAAATTGGATAATTCACAATCGCGCCTTTGGTACCTAAACCTTTATGTAATTCTAGCGGTTTAAATACAGCAGCAGGCGCCCCAATAATATCGACCTGACCATTATTAAATTTGGCCCCAAAATTGGTGACATCTGCACTGACTGCCTGTGCACCAATTTGCTGAACCATAATTTTTTGTGCTTCATCATAATCTAAAACTGCAATTTTTTTACCTGCAGCTTTAGCGACTGTGTTAATGCTACGGTCATTCACCATTAAAAATGCATCACCGACTGGAATAACACCCACCACTTCATATTTGCCACGTACCATATGTTTGGCAAAAGTCGGGCTGGCTAAGCCTTGCATTACTTTAACCGCGAGTTTTAAATCAGGAATCGCACCAATGGCATCTAAAGAGCCGGTAAAATCGTTAAACTGACGCCCACGCATACCTGTAACACTAATCGCATCACATTTACCTGCTTTAAAATCTTCAGCAATAACCGCTTCGTTTTGGCCAACACGTAATTCAATATCTGCACCCCAATTTTTGGCTGCCAGCTGATAATCTTTCATCAGGCTAAACACATCACCACTTTTACCGACCAAATCGAATACGCACATCACTTGTTTTGCCTGGCTAATCCCAGTTACAGCACACAGACTTGCACCCAGTAGCAGCGTTTTAAACCATTGCATCATGACTTTTTCCTTGTGTCTTTGTTTTTATTCAGCCGAAGACTGAATCTTTTTGAGTTTTTATTCATTACGAACCACACGCTTGCTATCCCTGTTTCCATTTTTATGATAAAAATTTTATATCATTATTTTTTAAGATTACGCCTTTTTTGACTCACAACAATGGCAAAAATGACATATTCCACTCGACAAAAAAGCCTAGAGTTAATCTAGGCTTTTTTCTTTAAAATCAAAGTTATTCACCACCAAGTGAACATTCAAAATTCGCCTTATCGACAGAACAGCGCGCTTTTTTCAATACTGACATCATGCTGGCATCATAAACTCCACGTTTGGTCATATCCATACGGCCATCACGTAACATTTTTTGATATTTGGTTTTATCTTCTGCAGACAGATTCATTTTAAATTTGGCTGGAATACTGGCTTCAAGACGATTAATCATTGCAAAACTTTTTGGCAAGTGTTTCACGAACCAATCACGCGATTTTTGTCCAAAACCCGCTGGGAACTGATCAGGACGAATCACAAAATCTGAGGTCACTTGCAGTACAGGGAAATTAAACATTGCACCATTTGTACCTAAACCTTTATAGATTTCCAAAGGTTTGTAGGCATAAGCAGGTGCACCCACCATATCTACCTGACCATTATTGAATTTCGCCACAAAGTTCGATACATCTGAGATTACCGCCTGTGCCCCTACACGTTGCACCATAATTTTTTGCGCATCGTCATAACCCAATACTGCAAATTTTTTGCCTGCGGCTTTTTCAATCGAATTAATGCTCTTATCACGTACAAAAATAAAAGCTGAACCTAAAGGCGCAATACCGGCAACTTCATATTTTTTCCCGCTTAAATTGCTTACCATTTTCGGTGCATTACGTTTATCGAGCGCAAATGTAATCGCACGTTGGGCAATGGCATTGCTGGGTGCACCACCTAAAGCATCAATAGAACCGACAAATTTATTGTATTGACGTGCACGCATCGCCGTCATAAAAACGCCATCGCATTTGCCTGCTTTAAAATCATTATCAGCAACAGCTTCGTCTTGACGTGGAATTAAATTAATATCAGCACCCCATCCTTTGGCAGCCAGCGCCCATTCCTGCGCCATTTGATAAGACTCACCAGATTTACCCAGTAAATCAAACACACAAACATCCACCTTTGCTGCATGTGCTGTTGCCGCACAACCAATGGCAGAAAATGCGGCTAATGCCAGAATCGTTTTTTTCATTGTCATGGTCCTTTTCAGAATCTTGTTGTTTGATGAGTATCCATTCATGGCATAAATATTATGCAAGTTTATTTAAAAAAAATAGAGCATTTACTCCATTTATTTTCGACTTATATGTCAGTTGATTTATATTTTTTTTAAGTTAATAATAAAATCATAAAGTTAACTAAAAATACTTTTAGCTACCACTTAGAAAAGCTTAAATATTTTACAAATTACTACACAACACAGCAGTTATTCACCACTCAAAGAGCATTCAAAATTGGTTCGCTCTACAGTACAACGGGCTTTTTTCAATACGGTCATCATGGCTGGCTCATAAATTCCCTGTTTAGTTAAATCAATTCGTCCTTCACGTAGAATTTTTTGATATTTTACGTGGTCTTCTTTGCTTAAATTCATGCGGTATTTTGCCGGAATTTCAGCTTCCATACGTTTGACCATCGCAAAACTTTTCGGCAATTGTTTGACGAACCAACTCCGCGATTGCATGCCAAACCCTTCAGGAAATTTATTTTTACGTATAATCAAATCGGCGGTGACATTGACCACAGGAAAATTAATCATCGCTCCTTGCGTACCTAAACCTTTATAAATTTCAAGAGGTTTAAAGGCATAAGCGGGTGCAGCAACAATTTCAACTTCAGCTTGATTAAATTTTTTGATGAAATTTGAGATCTCGGACATTACCGGAACAGCGCCAACACGCGTAACCATAATTTTTTGAGCATAATCATAATGTAATACAGCGAACTTTTTGCCTTCTGCACGGGCTATAGAATTAATCGAACGGTCACGGACAAAAATATAAGCCGAGCCAATTTGCCCAATACCAGCTACTTCAAAGGTTTCTTTACCCATGGTATTGATCAGACGTTTTTCATTACGTTTATCAAGTACATAGCTAATAGCTTTTTGTGCTATATCATTACTCGGTATACCACCAATCGCATCAATCGAGCCAGCAAATTTATTGTAGGCACGTGCACGCATTGAGGTCATATAAAAAGCGTCACATTGACCCGATTTAAAATCCTGTTCAACTTTGGCTTCATCTTGATAAGAAATCAGATTGACCTCCCCACCCCATTGCTTACTGGCCAAGGACCATTCTTCGATCAATTTATAAGATTCACCCGCTTTTCCCAGCAAGTCAAAAACACATATATTCTGTTTTGCCTGTGCCACACTTGAAAAACTGAATAATAGTCCTGTGGATAAAATCAAAATCCTTTTTTTCATGCTCATGCCTAATTTTTTTTATATATTTCCTTATAAAATAACTATAGTGTTGTTTTAACGGTAAAAATAGAGAATTCATTCTATTTCTGATAAAAGGCTTTTTTTGCACAAATTGTCACACTTTTATTTATTTAGTTAAAACTGCTATTTATCCACATAATAACCTTCTAGTCTTTTTCTTTTCTCGGTCACTTCCTTTAGAATATGCGCACCATTCTTCTCATTTAGATATTTTAATGATTCAGTTAGATCAACTTTCTATACGTCGCAGTGGACGTGTTTTATTTCAAAAAGCATCCATGCAACTCCATCCAGGCTGGAAAATTGGTTTAACTGGTGTAAACGGTGCAGGAAAATCCACACTATTTTCTGCACTGCTCGGTGGCATGGAATCGGATGGAGGTTCTTTAACTCGCCCTGCGGTTTGGACCGTTGCCCATATGGCACAGGAAATCAAAGCTTTAGATATGAAAGCGATTGATTTCGTTTTATCTGGCGATGAAGAATTTTGGGAAATTCAAAATAAACTAGATAACCCAGAAAGCTTAAGCGATGATGAGCTTGCACATTTATACGGTCGTTTTGACGAAATTAATGGCTATTCTGCACCGTCTAAAGCATCGCAATTGATGGCAGGTTTGGGTTTCTTTGAACATCAATCACAACTGGATGTTTCAAGTTTCTCTGGTGGTTGGCGTATGCGTCTGAATCTTGCGCGCACATTGATGAGCCGTTCAGACCTGTTGTTACTTGATGAACCGACCAACCATTTAGACTTAGATGCCATTTTATGGCTAGAAGATTGGTTGAAAGCCTATGAAGGCACGCTGATTCTGATTTCGCATGACCGTGATTTCCTGGATGCAATTACCGATCATATTTTACATATTGAAAATCAAGAACTGATTCTTTACACGGGCAACTATTCAACCTTTGAACGTACCCGTAGTGAACGTTTGTCTCAGCAACAACAAGCCTATGAAAAGCAATTAGAAACACGCGCGCATTTGCAGAAATATATCGACCGTTTTAAAGCGCAAGCCACCAAAGCCAAACAAGCGCAAAGCCGGATTAAACAACTTGAACGTATGCAAGAGTTGTCTGCCGCGCATGTCGATACACCGTTTACCTTCTCATTCCGTGAACCGACCAAGATGAGTTCGCCACTGCTTGAACTTGAACATGCGGATATTGGTTATGGTGACAAACTGATTGTGACCAATGTCAGTTTACAAATCACCCCCACCAGTCGTATTGGTTTGCTGGGGATGAATGGTGCAGGTAAATCAACGTTAATTAAATCATTGGTCGGTGACTTAGAACTGCTTCAAGGTACCCGTAAAGACTCTGAACTGCTCAATATTGGCTACTTTGCTCAGCATCAAATGGATGCTTTGGATGGTAATGCCAGTCCAATGCTGCAATTATCCCGTATTGCCGATAAAAAAATTAGTGAAGCAAGCTTGCGTTCTTTCCTCGGAAGTTTCGGTTTTAGTGGCGAACGCATGGATACCCCTAGTGAAAGTTTCTCGGGGGGTGAACGTGCCCGTTTAGCGTTGGCACTGATTGTATGGCAACGTCCAAACGTGTTGATTCTGGATGAACCGACCAACCATTTAGACTTGGATATGCGTCATGCATTAACCATGGCATTGCAAGATTTTGAAGGTGCTGTGGTTCTGGTATCGCATGAACGTCAACTGATTGCCAGTGTGTGTGATGAGTTGATCCTGGTGCATGGCGGTCAAAGCCGTGAGTTTGACGGTGATTTGACTGCCTATGCAGACTGGTTACGCCAAGCCCGGATCGAGATGATGAAGTCAGGTCAACAACCTGCTGCACCTGTGAAATCTCAAGTGGAAGTTAAATCCACGATTTCTAAACTAGATAAAGAGGCACAACGTAAAGAAGCTGCACGTCGCCGTGAACTCAGCCGCCCTGTTCGCAAGAATATTGAAAAAATTGAAGCGCAGATTGCTAAAGTGCAGCCGCGTTTGGGTGAAATCGAAACATTACTTGGCGATAGCGCATTATATGAAGCAAATCGTAAAGATGATTTGTTGAAGCTGATGAACGAACAAACGGAGTTAAAAGCTAAATTAGCTGAAGCTGAAGAAAAAATGTTGGAGCTGATGATGGAGTTGGAAGAGCTGGAAGGTGCTTTCGAATAAGCCCATTTATCACTCTTAAGCAAAACTAAAGTGATGCTTATTTTATGATCGCAGTACAATTTCAAACCTGTACTGCGATTTTTTAATTTTTCTACACAACACTTTTATCGCAATATCACTCACCCAGATGTCAGTGTATTTAAATTTAAAAATTATTACCTATTTTAAAAATCATCAACTTTAAATTCAAAACAGACTTTTAAATTTAAAAAACTTATCCACAATAAATACAAGACCAACTTTGAATTTAAATAAAATATTTTTTAATATTGTGGATAAATTACTTTTCACATTCTTATTCAACAAAAGCTAAACTTATCCACATTCATATTTTCAAAGAAAATAAGACTTTTTATTCATCCTGCTTTAACTTTTTGCGTTTTAAAAACCTAAGTTCGATAATTTTCCAAGCACCCTCATTGACCCATAATTCCTGAATTTTTCTCTGATCTTCTAAACCAATTAAAACCTTACAGCGCTTCAAATCTCGATCAAACTCAAACTCTTCAAATTCAATGTTAGGCTTTTGCGGTTTCCATACGCCATTTTTAACCGCGTGTGCGATGCGCTCATAGCGGGTAAAATTGCCTTCAACCTGACCTTCCTGCTCATAAACCACCTTAAATTGTTCATGTTCATACTGAGCCAGCGCCTCAAAATTACCGGTAAAAAATGCATTGCTCCAAATATCCCGGATCTGTTCCAGTTGATTATCCATGCTGCTAACCTCGTAATATTGCATGATGCTGTCCTGTGTGCAGGATTCATCATGACAGAGGAATAAGTCATTTTTATAAAACAAAGATGGCTAAAAGTTAATCGTATTTAAATAAAAATAGCATAAAAAAAGCACCCCGAAGGGTGCTTTTTACAATTTAACTCATCAATACACTAAGCATCAATATCCGCATTTAAGGCGTTTTCTTCAATGAAGGCACGACGTGGTTCTACATCATCTCCCATCAAACAAGAGAACATCCGGTCTGCTTCAATCACATCATCAATAGTGACTTGCAACATGTTACGGTTATCAGGATCCATCGTGGTTTCCCAAAGCTGTTCCGCATTCATCTCACCCAGACCTTTATAGCGCTGGATCATCATGCCGCGACGTGAGTCGGCTAAAATGTGCTGCCACACTTGATGGAACGTGATGACATTAATTTTACGATCGCCTTTCTGCAAATACGCACCGTCTTCAAGCAAGCTAAACCAGCTCTTCGAGTTTTGCAGTAAACGCTTATATTCACCTGAAGCCAATAATCCAGAATCAAGTAAATACGAGTGCGGCAAGTTATGCACATAGATGGTCACACGTGGCCAGAAATGCGCCACTTTAGAACCATCAGCATGTTCTTTTTCAAACACTTCTAAAGTGATTTCAGGACGTAAACTTGGCTGATATTTTTCAATCGCAGCACGTAACTGTTCAGACCATTGTTTCACATAATCTTCATCATGATTTTGATCAAGTTTGAATGCATCCAGACCCAGTAAACCATCAAGTAAACTTGCAGGATAGCGCACAGTTAAACGGTTCAAACTCTTCTGTGAAACTTGGTAATCTTCAATGACTTTTGCCAGTGCTTGACCTGTAATTGCAGGAGCTTCAGCACTGATATGCAAGGACAGATCATCAATCGCATTTGAAATCAGGAAGGTTTCTAAAGCATCATTATCTTTAAGATATTGCTCTTGCTTACCTTTTTTCAATTTATACAATGGTGGCTGTGCAATATAGATATAACCACGTTCCACAAGTTCAGGCATTTGACGGAAGAAGAAAGTCAACAGTAGCGTACGAATGTGCGAACCGTCGACGTCAGCATCGGTCATGATGATGATTTTGTGATAGCGTAATTTATCCGGATTGTATTCTTCACGGCCAATACCACAACCGAGTGCAGTAATCAGGGTGCCGACTTCTTGCGAAGAAATCATTTTGTCGAAACGCGCACGCTCCACATTCAGGATTTTACCTTTCAGTGGCAGAATCGCCTGCATCTTACGGTTACGGCCCTGTTTTGCAGAACCGCCCGCAGAGTCACCTTCGACCAAGTACAGTTCAGACAATGCTGGATCTTTTTCTTGGCAATCTGCCAATTTACCTGGAAGACCTGCAATATCAAGTGCACTCTTACGACGCGTCATTTCACGCGCTTTACGTGCCGCATCACGCGCACGTGCTGCATCAATAATTTTGCCGGCAATTGATTTTGCCGCTTGCGGATTTTCCAGCAAGTAGGCAGAAAATTCCTTGTTCATCGCCTGCTCTACAGCAGGTTTAACTTCACTTGAAACCAGTTTTTCTTTGGTTTGTGAAGAGAATTTTGGATCTGGCACTTTTACTGAAACAATCGCAGTTAAACCTTCACGTGCATCATCACCGGTAACCGCGACTTTTTCTTTCTTCAAGATATTTTCGCTGTCCAGATACTGGTTTAAACCACGGGTTAATGCTGCGCGGAAACCGGCTAAATGCGCACCACCATCTTTTTGCGGAATATTGTTGGTAAAGCAGCGTACATTTTCTTGATAAGTGTCATTCCACTGTAAAGCGACTTCAACAGTAATTCCTGTTTCCGGCACTTGGCTGGTGAAATGGAAAATATCATTCAAATGGGTTTTGCCCTGATTGATATATTTTACGAATTCAGACAAACCGCCTTCATAATCAAATACATGTTCAGCATCGATACGTTCATCACGCAACACAATGCGAACACCGGCATTCAAGAATGAAAGTTCACGCAAACGACGCGCTAAAATATCAACATTAAAAATGGTTTGGCTAAAGGTTTCTGCACTTGGATAGAAACGAACCGTGGTTCCTGTTTCCTCAGTATCACCAATGGCACGTAACGGATAGACCGGATCGCCATGACAATACTCTTGCTCGTACACTTTACCGGCACGACGGATATTCAGTAATAATTTACTCGACAAGGCATTTACAACAGAAACACCTACTCCATGCAAACCACCGGATACTTTATAGCTATTATCGTCAAACTTACCGCCGGCATGAAGAATGGTTAAAATTACTTCAGCGGCAGATACGCCTTCTTCTGGGTGAATATCAGTTGGAATACCACGACCGTTATCTGAAACACTCACCGATTCATCTTCATGGATAATGACTAAGATTTCATCACAGTGACCTGCCAAGGCTTCATCAATTGCATTATCGACAACCTCAAATACCATGTGATGTAAACCTGAACCATCGTCAGTATCACCAATATACATGCCTGGACGCTTACGAACAGCATCGAGGCCACGTAATACCTTGATACTAGAGGAATCATAAGCCTTTTCATTGGTTGGTTCTGTTTGAGAAGCAGCTTGATCTTCTGAACTCATGGTTTCTCCCTAGTGAAATATAGGTCTATCCCAAAGATGGGTAAAATCTAAAAAACTATTGCACAACAACTTGAACTTGACCGTTTTCAACATTGAATAATTGATATGAAATAGACAAATCATGTAAATGTTTTTTTACTGATTCATGCTCTAAAGTGGTAATAAAAACTTGACTACCCAGTTGGCTCAATCGCTCAATTAATCGTCGTTGTGCAGTTAAATCTAATTCTGCTGTCACATCATCTAATAATACCACAGTTTCCTTATTACAGGCATGTAGCATTGCAATCTGTGACAGTTTTAAGGCGACAATCAGCAGCTTTTTTTGACCGCGTGAAAGCACCACATCAGCATCACCCAGCGTTGTTTTTAAACGTAAATCTGCACGATGTGGACCATACTCGGTATAACGTCGATCGAGGTCTTTTTGATGATGCACGGTTAAGTCATGCAGCAAGCCAAGCTCGCTGTGAAAACCCGCCACATATTCCATCTGTATATCCAGATCGGGCAATAACTGTTTTAAATCCTGCTCAAAATAGACTTTCCACTGTTCCACAATTCCACTGCGCTGTGAATGCAGCATTTCACCATATTCAGCCAGCATTTTATTCCATGGCTCTAAATCATTCAGGCTAAGATTGCGTCTTGATTTCAGCAAACTGTTGCGTTGTTTTAGCGCGCGCGAATAATACTGCCAGGCATGATAAAAATCCGGTTCCACGTGGAACATCAGCCAGTCAATCAATTGGCGCCGAGGTTTGGCCCCATAGTCGATAATATCGGTACTTTGTGGATCGATATGCTGCAAAGGCAAGATTTTAGCCAGTTGCCCCTGAGTCGCAATATGGTCGCCATTGACCTTAATCAGTTGCTCACCGGACAAGAATTTTTGCATGCCAATTTTTTCGGTCGCAGACTGCGCAAAGACAATCGCGTCGCCTGTTTCATTTTGAATATAGTTTTTCGGTATATGGGTGCGGAACGAACGCCCGGTCGCCAGCAAATGAATCGCCTCTAGAATCGAGGTTTTGCCTGAACCATTTTGACCATAAAAGACATTAAACGGCTGCAACTCCTGGAGTGCAACCGCTTTTAAGTTTCGAACACGCTCTATATTTAAACGCGTGATAAACATAATTTGATCTTGTTGAAAATCTGCAAATTAAACCCGCATTGGCATGACAACATAGGTTTGATCTTGTTGTGCTGGATCATGTACCAATACCGACTGGTTGGCTTCAGTCATGGTCATGTAGACATCATCACCATCCAAAGCACCCAATACATCCAATAAATATTGCGCATTGAATGACATTTCCATCGGTGAATCTGCATATTGAATAGCTAGATCCTCAATCGCTTCATCTTGCTCCGGGTTATTGGCGCGAAGCTGCAAAGAATCGGTACTAAAATTCAGGAACACACCGCGTAATTTTTCATTACTCAAAATCGCAACACGTTGCAGGGATTGCTTAAATACATCATGTGCAATCAATACGTTTTTATCGCCGCCACGTGGAATCACACGACGATAATCTGGGAATTTGCCATCAATTAGCTTGGTGGTGAACCGAACCGTGATATTGCCCTGTTCTTTGTCGCGGCTTGGTGTGCTAATGGTCACGTTCAATAATTCACGGCCAATCAGCAAAGATAACTGCTCATCTTCAATACTGAGCAGACGCTGTAATTCTGCTACTGCTTTACGTGGCACAATCGCTTGAATAGCCTGGGTTGCAGTTGAAGTTGCTGCTGTTTCACATAATGCTAAACGGTGACCATCAGTGGTGACTGCACGAAGCTGGTTTTGATCAATTTCAAGCAAGGTCCCGGTTAAATAAAAACGTACATCCTGCACCGCCATCGCAAAAGCAGTTTTTTCAAACAGGCGTTTTAACTCACGCTGAGTCACAGTCACTTGCGTACCTTGCGCATTTTCAGTACTCAGTAGCGGGTAGTCTTCAGCAGGCAAAGTACCCAATACAAAACGGCTATTACCCGATTTTAAAATACAGCGATCTTCAGTAATTTGCAGGTCAATCAAAGCTGCAGTCGGTAATGATTTACAGATGTCCATCAGCTTGCGTGCAGGCACAGTGGTTTCCCCTACTTGCAAACATGCACCTTCAGCCAAAGTGGTACTGGCAACCAGCTCCACTTCCAGATCGGAACCGGTAATGGTTAACGATTCGTTGCTGACTTGAATTTTAACATTAGACAGAATGTTTAAAGTATGGCGACGTTCAACCGCTCCTACGACATGTGACAGAACATTAAGTAAGCTTTCTTTCGCGATTTTCAAACGCACGGTACATTCCTCTAACTACTGAAGATAAATAATAAATAAATGTGTTTTTAGCAGTGTACTATGCGGCAGAATATGCCGCATTGCAAGAATAGAATTTGATCAAATTCGATCAACTTTGCAACAAACGTTGCAGGTTTTTATAGTCTTCATTAAAGATCGGATCTTGTTCACGCAGGCTTAACACTTTCTCGCAGGCATGCATCACGGTACTGTGATCACGACCGCCAAAAGCCATGCCAATTTCCGGGAAACTATCACCGGTCAATTCACGCGCAAGCCCCATCGCCAGCTGGCGTGGACGGGCATAAATACGGGTACGTTTAGGACCGACAATTTCTTTGAGCGGAATACGGAAATATTCACTGACCACACGCTGGATATTTTCAGTACTGATGGTTCGGGCACGAATCGCCAGCACATCTTTTAATGACTCACGCACTACATCCAGATCAATCGGGGTACCTTTAAAACGTGAAATAGCCACGACTTTATTGAGTGCACCTTCAAGTTCACGCACATTGGCCACCACCTGCTGCGCCACAAACAAGGCACAATTACGCGGCAATTCCACCCCGATGTTTTCCGCTTTTTTCAGCAGAATTTCGATACGGGTTTCAATATCCGGCGGTTCCACGCCAACCGACAAGCCCCAGGAAAAACGTGAAACCAGACGCGCATCCAGTTCGGTCAATTCTTTCGGATAACGATCCGAGGTTAAAATGATCTGCTTCGACTCATCCAGCAAGGCATTAAACGTATAGAAAAACTCTACCAGACTGGCTTCTTTTCCGGCCAGCAAATGAATATCATCGACCAGCAACAAATCCAGCGAGCGGCAATTTTTCTTGAATTCTTCTACTTTGCCTTGTTGCAATGAGCTGACAAAATCTTGCACAAAACTTTCCGCAGTCATATACATCACGCGCGCATTGGGTTTGGCTTGCAATAAAGCGTTCCCCACCGCTTGCATTAAATGCGTTTTACCCAGACCTGTCGGACCATACAAAAATAAAGGGTTATGTTGCGAAGCGCCCAGTTGGGTTAAAACTTTACGACAGGTTTCCGCTGCCATCTGGTTGGAGCGGCCTTCAACAAATAACGAAAAAGTAAATAAGGGGTTCAATAAACGCTTGCGGCTATTTTTAGCCGGCGTGTCTTCTTTTTCTTTTCGCGGTCGAGCCACCGGTGTAGCAACCGCTTGCAAGGCAGCAGTCGTGGTTGCCGGTTGTTCATGGGCAGACAGAATGGCACCCGGACGGGAATCCACCAGAATTTCAACTTTGCGCACCCGGCCTTCGGACATTTGCTCTGCCAGAATCGTGATCAGCTCAAGATGATGTTCCTGAATATAACGTGTCCAATACGGATTGGGTGCATAAAGTTTTAATGTGTCGTTAAGCTCTTCAGCAACCAAAGGGCGAATCCACATTGTAAAGACATTACCCGAAAGCTCTTGTCGCAAACGAGTTAAACAGTCAGTCCAAAGCATGTGAAACCCCTATTTATTCCATTAGTTATAAAAAATCATTTTTGAGCCCGACCAAGCGGGTCGCCATTCTATCGAAGTTATCCACATCTGTCATGGCAAAATTAAAGAAATATCACTCAAAAAAGCAAATTTCAGATTAAATTTAAATTTAAACCCGCATGTGGATAAGATTATCCGCAAGCTGTGGATAAAATATATCACAAAGTTATCCACAATTTAATAAACTTATAAAAACATGGATATCCACAAGCTAACTTCATGTTTATAAAAATTAAAAATAGCTTTTCCACAGAAAAATGGCTCCCTAATAGTAATAAATTTAAATTTATAAATTTGAATTTATTTATAAGAGCGTTGTTTGATGGGGATAACTTTAGATATTTTTAAATTTAAATTCAAAAATGAGAAAATAAATCTTATCAACACTAAGTTGTGGATAATCTTGTGAATATTTCTGTTTATAACTTATGTTGTATTATTAATCAATAACTTATATTGTGTGTAAAATTAAAACAATTTTTAATGTGATAAACAAACTTGATATTCTTCATTTTAAAAAAAAAGCCCTTATTTTGAAAGAAAGTTTGTTTTTGATTGACAGCTCACCGAATGACCACTAAAATCGCGAACCTTCATAGAAGATCATTTTTGGAGTTTCAATATGAAACGTACATTCCAACCATCAGAATTAAAGCGTAAGCGTGTTCATGGTTTCCGTGCTCGTATGGCTACTAAAGCTGGTCGTCAAGTATTAGCTCGTCGTCGTGCAAAAGGTCGTCATAGCTTAACTGTTTAATTAGTTAAGTTATTACGATTTTGGGTGTCATGACACTTTATGGCTTCAGCACAGACGTACGCATACGCTGTGCTGCCGATTATAAAAGTGTGTTTGATGGTGCGCTTTTTAAAGTGCATCAACCCCATTTCTTATTTTTGGCAAAAAATTCCGAACAGCCTTCAAGCCGTTTGGGTATTGTTGTTGCCAAGAAAAAAGTGCGTCGTGCACATGAAAGAAATAGAGTAAAACGTCTTGCTCGCGAAAGTTTTCGCCTGCATCAGCAGCAATTAGATTTATTAGATATTGTGGTCATGCCTAAAGTCGGCATTGAAGCAATCCCTAATGCAGAATTGCAACAGCAATTACAATTTGCTTGGCAGAAATTGCAACGCCTTGCCAATAAGCATAAAAAGATAGCTCCCTCCCCACAAAAGTAGAGAAGGCCAATGGTACGTTTACTGCATTGGTTGATTCGATTCTATCAGATCGCGATTAGTCCTTTATTGGGACCCCGTTGTCGTTATATTCCAACATGTTCTCAATATTCTTTAGAAGCAGTCCATCGTTATGGTGCTGTGCGTGGTGCGTGGTTAGCTACTCAACGTATTTGTCGTTGTCATCCTTGGGGTGGTTCAGGGTATGACCCTGTTCCGCCAAAAGCAATTCGTTTTATTTCATTTCAGCAAATGGATTCTCAAACGCTTCACGTTGCTGTACCCTTTCGTGATCGTTTATTGAACCGAAATCACTCTAACTACTTGGGATAAAAGATATGCAACAATGGGCCAGGTTTGCAATTCTAGGGGCTATGTTTGTCGTCGCATATTTGCTTATTTTGGCTTGGCAAAAAGATTATGGTCATGCAGAGACTAAACCGCAGCAAGACGCTGCCGTGGTTTCGCATGAAGTATCTGCAGATTTGCCAAATGCTCAAACAGCTCCAGCAGCGTCTGACGTGCCTCAAGCAAATATTGCCACTCAGCAAACTACAACAGATGTCACTGCACCTGTAAGTCAACAGCTTATTTCAGTACAAACTGACCTTTATCATCTTTGGATTAATCCTAAAGGTGGTGACATTGTTCGTATTGAATTATTGAACCATGATAAAAATAAAGACAGTGATGAACCGTTTGTCATGCTGGAAAGCGATGAAAAACGTACTTATGTTGCTCAGTCTGGCTTGATTGGTTTAAATGGACCGGACAGTAACCGTAATGGTCGTCCGGTTTATGAAGTTGAAAAAGCAGCGTATAGCTTGGCTGATGCAAAAGCTGAACAAAGCAAAGATGGCAAAGCGGTTAAAGTTTTATCGGTGCCAATGGTTTATAAAACCGCTGATGGTGTAGAAATCATCAAAACCTTTACCTTTAAGCAAGGTGAATACCCGATTGTTGTCAACCACAAGGTTGTGAACCGTAGTGCTCAGAACTGGCAAGGTCAAATGTTTGGTCAAATCAAACGTGACAATTCGGATGATCCAGGTAAATCTGACCAGGGAATTTTCACACTGGGTACCTTCCTGGGTGGTGCTTGGGGTACGCCGGACGAGCATTACAACAAGCTTAAATTTGACAACTTCAATGAAGAAAAATTGAATGTGGAAGCAAAAGGCGGCTGGGTTGGGGTTGTGCAGCACTATTTCGTCAGTGCTTGGATTCCAGGTGATCTTAAACTCACTCAAGCCAATGGTCAGCCATATAGTGCCAAACTAGAATCGCGTCAATCGACAGATAACATGAATATTATCGGTTTTACCTCACCGATGATCAATGTCCCTGCCGGTACTGCAGCTGAGCTGGATGCAACCTTCTATTCAGGTCCAAAAATTCAGTCTGAGCTGAAAGATCTGGCGATCGGTTTAAACCAAACTGTGGATTATGGCTGGTTGTGGCCAATTGCGAAATTATTGTTCCTCGGTCTGCAATTCTTCCATAACATTGTAGGCAACTGGGGTTGGTCAATTATCTTGTTGACTGTACTGGTTAAACTGATTCTTTGGCCATTATCTGCTAAGAGCTACCGCTCTATGGCGAAAATGCGTGTGATTGCACCTGAAATGCAACGCATGAAAGAAGAGTTTGGCGAAGACCGCATGCGTTTCTCGCAAGAAATGATGGCGCTGTATAAACGTGAACAAGTCAATCCATTATCAGGTTGCTTGCCACTGCTTTTACAAATGCCGATTTTCTTGGCCTTGTACTGGGTGTTGATGGAGTCTGTAGAGCTTCGTCATGCACCTTGGTTAGGCTGGATTCAAGATTTATCTGCAATGGATCCATGGTTTATCCTGCCGTTATTGATGGGTTTGACCATGTTTATCCAGCAGTCTTTAAATCCGCAACCGGCTGATCCGATGCAGGCGAAAGTCTTCAAGATCATGCCGATTATCTTCACCGTATTTATGTTGTTCTTCCCTGCGGGCTTGGTAATGTACTGGATTGTGAATAACAGTATTACCATCTTGCAGCAAAGTTTGATCAACAAAGGTGTGGCGAAAGAACGCGAAAAACGCGAAGTTGTTTAAGTAACGACTGATTGCGAATAGCTGAATAAATCCGCTTAAGATGGTAATCTTAGGCGGATTTTTATTTGGCTGTGATTTGGGATTTTTTAGGTGAATTTTATGCAAAACCGAACAACGATTGCTGCAATTGCAACTCCGCCTGGACGTGGTGGTGTGGGGGTGATTCGTCTGTCAGGTCCAAAATCCTATGCCATTGCAGAAGCTTTGACGCAAAAAACTCTGCCGAAAGCCCGTTTTGCCGGTTTCCGCCAGTTCTACGATGCCGTAGGCGAAGTCATGGATGAGGGCTTGGCCATCTGCTTTCCCAACCCCAACTCCTTTACCGGTGAAGATGTGGTGGAACTGCAAGGGCATGGCGGTCCGGTGATTCAAAATGCTTTGCTGGGCCGTTTACTGGAACTGGGCGCAATTGCTGCCAAAGCCGGTGAATTTTCCATGCGTGCCTTTGAAAATGGCAAGCTGGATTTGGTGCAGGCAGAAGCGATTGCTGACCTGATTGATGCCACTTCACAAGCGGCAGCACGTTCAGCGGTACGTTCACTGCAAGGTGCTTTCTCGACCCGAGTCAATACCGTATTAGAGAAACTGATTCACCTGCGCTTACATGTGGAAGCAGCGATTGATTTTCCGGAAGAAGAAATCGACTTTTTGGCCGATGGCAAAATTTTGGCCTTGCTTGAAGATGTGCAAGGTTCAGTGACTGCGGTACAAAAATCTGCACGTCAAGGCCAGTTGCTGCGTGAAGGTTTGCAGGTGGTGATTGCCGGTAAACCAAATGCAGGTAAATCCTCACTACTCAATACCTTGGCCGGAAATGAACGTGCCATTGTGACCGATATTGCCGGTACCACCCGTGATGTGTTGCATGAAAAAATCACCTTAAATGGCTTGCCGATCACCCTGACCGATACGGCAGGCCTGCGTGAAACCGGTGATATTGTCGAGAAAGAAGGTATCCGCCGTGCCATTAAAGAAATTGAACAAGCCGATTTGTTGCTGTTGGTTTATGACTTAAGCCAAGGTGAAGATCCTTTGCAACTGGCACAAAACTATTTTGCCGAGCATCTGGAACCACGTCGTCTAATGCTGATTGCCAACAAGTGTGATTTAACCGGTACTGCGGCTGAAATTGGCGATTATCAGGGCTTCCGTCATATTACGGTGTCTGCCAAGCAGGAAACGGGTGTTCAGTCGCTTATAGATGCGATTACAGCGCATGCAGGCTTCCAGCCAGAAGAAGACACGTTTATTGCGCGTACCCGCCATTTAGACGCAATGAAACGCACACAGGTGTATTTGGCAGAAGCGCATGAGCAGTTGGTGGTGTATCAGGCAGGTGAGCTGGTGGCGGAGTCTTTGCGTCTGGCACAAAATGCCTTGGCTGAGATTACCGGTGAATTTAGTGCAGATGATTTGTTAGGAAAAATCTTCGGATCGTTCTGTATTGGAAAGTAATTTTTCCATAAAAAAAGCCCTCAATTGAGGGCTTTTTTTAAGCAATTTTCTTATGCCAAAATATCAGCGCAAGACAGAGTAAACCCACACCTAGGCAGAACCCTAAAACACCCGTGGTTAAGCCAAAATGATCGGCTAAATAACCCACTGCAATAATTGGCACAATCGTGCCCAAGTAACCAATAAATAAATAGGTCGACATCACAGCTGCGCGGTTATCCGTGGTGGTCATCTGGTGAATTAAACCGAATGCACCCAACAAGCCCAGCCCATGACCTACACCGACCAAAATATCACTGATAAAAAATAAAATACTCCACTGCATGCTCATGCATAAGCTCAGTAAAACAAAGCTCACGACTAAGGTGATCAGCCCTAAAATCAAACTTTTAGCTGGAAGTAAACTTTTAGCAGAAAATTGTACGACAGCAGAAACCAGTAAAATGCTGGCAATGGCTGAACCGCTGACCAAAGGTCCATGCCAGGGAATCAGGTCTTTCACAAAAGAGGGTGAAAGCGAGGCAAATAAACTAAATGCACCAAAAGCACTAAATGCAGTCAAACCGGCAATAAAAAATAAGGCATGATGCTGGGCGGCTGGTATTTCTAAACGTGGGGCGATTGAAAAAGGCTGGACTTTGAATTGGGGGGCTTTAACTAGAAACAAACCAAAAAAGCATACAATCGCAGCAGCAATAACCGGTAAATAGGGCGTAACTAAGGGTTGGCTGGAGAACTGGGCAATCAGCCCGCCAATAAACGGTCCCAGGCCAAAACCAATCACGGTAATGATGGAACTTAATTGCGGTGCGTTTTGTTTATGGCTGTCTGGAATGGTGGTGATTAATCCCAGCATCGCAGAGGTGCTGATCAGTCCAGATGCAATCCCGATAATAAAGCGGCCCAAAGCCAGCCAAAGCGCATTTGATGCAATCGATGAGAGGGCTAAGCCCAGGATCACAAACACGATCCCGATTTGTAAGGTGGGTCGGAATCCAAAACTGTTGCTGCTTCGACCCAGAAATAACAAGGTTGCCAGACAGCCAAACATATAGGCCACAAAGATATAGGTGATATGGCTCGGCAGTAGATGCCACAGTTGTTGATAGATCGGATATAAAGGACTCGCGAGCGCGGTGCCAATGGTTCCAATACACAGTGCCAGGCTGACCATTAAAAACGGTCGCCATGATTGTTGAGTCGTCATGTAGAGCCACAAAAAACACTCGCCATAGGGTTAAAAATGGCGAATATTTGGAGAAAAAAAGAAGAGATTTAGATTAATTGTTATTTATCTAAGACGTCAATTTATAAGATGTAAATCATTTAACTATAACGCTTTAATAATTTTAAAAATTCAGCAAGTTCCTGTTCATTAATTTCAGTTTGTTCACCAATCACGTGATGACGTAAATGTGATTCAATCAATTCACTCATTAGACCATTTACGGCGCCTTTAATGGCAGCGACTTGCTGTAATAGTGTAATACATGAATGCTCAGGGCTGTTTAAAGCTTGCTCGACGGCATTGATTTGCCCTTTTAAGCGTTTGACTCGATTCTGAATTTTCTTATCCTGATGTAAATGGCTCAACACAACACTCCAAAATTAAATATACTATGGGGGAGTATATTTAAATGCTAAGATTATGCAAAAAGCCCCATTGACCAGAACACACGCTCATCAGTTTGATGAAGGTAATCCCCTTGCCCAAAAACGAATTCTATTGGCGACTATTCTAACGGCAGTGATGATGCTATTAGAAGTAGCTGGCGGATGGATTTACAATTCGATGGCCTTACTGGCGGATGGCTGGCATATGAGTTCGCATATGCTGGCACTGGGACTGGCTTATTTTGCTTATCGATCTGCCCGTTATTATGCCCAAGATCACCGTTTTAGTTTTGGTACCTGGAAAATTGAAATTTTAGCTGGCTATAGCAGCGCGATCTTGTTGATGGTGGTGGCGATATTTATGGCATTCCAGTCAATAGAACGACTCATAAATCCCATAGATATTCATTATAATCAGGCCATTCCGATTGCAATTTTGGGCTTGGTGATTAATTTAATCTGCGCCTGGTTACTGCATGATGACCATCACCATCACCATCACCATCACGGACATGAAAATGAGCACGCTCATGGTCATCACGACTTAAACCAGAAAGCGGCATTTATGCATGTGGTGGCAGATGCAGTGACTTCAGTGTTTGCGATTATTGCCCTGTTTGCTGCGAAGTATTTAGATTGGGGTTTTCTGGATGCGGTACTCGGGATTGCAGGCTCTATTCTGGTGGCAAAATGGGCCATTGGCCTGATCAGGGAAACTGGAAAAACTTTACTCGATGCAGAAATGGATCATCCTGTGGTTGAGGAAATTCGGGAAGTGATTGCTGAGTTTTCTATGGTTGAAATTACCGACCTGCATGTCTGGAAAGTGGGCAAAGGAAAGTTTTCCTGCATTTTGGCTTTAGCAACCGATTCCAGTTTGAACGCCGACCAAGTTCGTGAAGCACTTTCTATTCATGATGAAATTGTGCATGTGTCGGTAGAAATAAATTCGCTGTAAATCATGTCCATGTTCCACGTGAAACCTTGATGATGAGATGTGTGGAGTTTCAGTAAGGACTGCTAAAATTAACTGAATCTGTGGTTAGATTTTAAGTAGAATCGCATTGAACAATTGGAATTTATGAGCACAACAACATGATTAAAAAAACATTGGCATTCGCCTTGGTCAGTTTTATTTCAAGCTTAAGTTTGGCAAATGTTGATACGATCAAAAGTAACCTCAGCAAACAACACCCAAAATTGAACATTGAAAATATTCAAGCTACCGATATGAAAGGCATTTATAGCGGTTCAATGGATGGTCAAGTGGTGTATCTAGGTGAAGATGCGCAACATATTCTGGTGGGTTCAATGTACCGTTTAAGTGATCAGAAAAATTTGACCCAAGATTTAGTGCTTAAACAAAACAGTATCGATTGGAAAAAGCTGCCTTTACAGGATGCGGTGAAAAGTGTACGAGGTAATGGTAAACGCCAGATCGCGATTTTTTCTGACCCAAATTGCCCGTATTGCAAACAGCTTGAGGCTGAATTAAGCAAGTTGAATGATGTCACGATTTATACCTTTATCTATCCCATCAAAACCCAGTCTATTGCTGTGTCAAAGCAAGTATTCTGTGAAAAAGATCCGGCCTTGGCTTGGTCAAATTTGATCAGTAAAGGGATTCAACCCAGTTCTAAAAAAACCTGTGCCAATCCGGTTGAGCGTAACTTGAGCTTAGGAAAATCATTGGGGTTAACTGGAACACCGGCCATTATTTTCTCTAACGGTTTTAAAGTGATGGGTTCCCACCCTGCTCAGGAAATAGAGCAAATGTGGAAAGAGTTGGGGCTGTAACACGTTTATTTGCTCATTGTCCAAGCCATAAAAAAGCACCTAGATGGTGCTTTTTTATCAGTAAAAGTAATATTTTTAAATCGAGGGTTAAACGCGTGATTTTTTGCTGACCATGTTATAGATGAATAGAACAATAATGGCACCGATCACCGAAGCAATAAAACCTGCTGCAGAATTTTCATCATAAAGACCGAGTAAACGTCCACCATAGGTTGCCAATAACGAACCTGCGATACCCAATAAAGTGGTCATAATAAACCCTGCTTTATCATTTCCCGGATGAATAGCACGTGCAATTAAACCTGCAATAAAACCGACCACGATTGCAACTATAAGTGTCCACATATGACTTCTCCATTTATCGTTTGTTTATATCTTTCATTACGCTTTCATTTTTATAATTAATCATTTATGTGAATGTAAACAGTTGAGTCCTGCTAAGAACTGTTGGTTTTTTGTTGAAGCATATGTCTCGGATGTAAAAAAAGTGGCCGGTGGCCACTTTAAATATTCAGTCTTTATTTTAAAGACCAATTTCACCAATAAATGGAATATGGCGATATTTTTGATTATAGTCCAAGCCATAACCGACAATAAAACGATCTTCCACTTCAAAGCCTAAAAACTTCACTTCAAGTTCAATTTCACGGCGTGAAGGTTTGCTAATTAAAGTACACAGTTCAATTGAATTCGGATTACGCGTGGTTAAAATTTCCAGCACTTTGCTGAGGGTATTGCCTGAGTCAATAATATCTTCAACAATCAGTACATCTTTACCGCGAATTTCGCCGTCCAGGTCTTTTAAAATTTTGACATCACGCGTTGAAACCGTACCGCCACCGTAACTTGATACCGTCATAAAGTCGAGTTCATGTGGTTTGGTAATTGCACGACATAAATCAGCCATAAAAATGACTGAACCACGCAGTAAACCAATCAGAACAAGTTCTTTGTCACTATTGGCATAGTGAGCATCAATTTTTGCACCAAGCTCTTTGACTTTCGCGTGAATTTCTTCCGCTGAGATCATTACGCTCATATGAACGGTCATGGGTAGATACCTAAAAGCAAATCAAAAAATAAAAAAGGTGTTGACCAGCAACACCTCAAAAGATGTTTTAATTTTAATACATCTGCTCAACAGATGCATCTTTTTTGCGGCTGAAAATGTAATCAAGCCTTGGTTTGCGGGGTATCACGCTTAAGTAATACAGCGCAGGCCACGCCTATTCCAACCACCAACAGCATCTTTTTATAAGACATTTTTGTCGTCTTAGGCTTTGACATAGGCCGGTTCTCCATAAATATAAGTCGCCTGGATATTACGGTCATCGCCCATGGTCATGAGGGCAAATAAAGCATCTTCTATACCTTTAGTACGTTCTTGACGCAGTGCCTGCAATGCTGTTGCTTTTAAATCAAGCACAATAAAATCGGCTTCTTTACCCAGATTAAAGTTACCCAGTTTATCCTCCAGATCCAAGGCTTTGGCTCCACCCAAGGTCGCATGATACAGGGACTCAAAAGCAGAGAGTTTATCGCCCTGCAGCTGTTGTACTTTGTAGGCTTCATTTAGGGTTTGCAGCTGGTTAAATGAAGTGCCGGCACCAATGTCTGTACCCAAACCAACTTTAACCTGTTTTTCCCAGGTTTTTTTCAAAGGAAATAAACCACTGCCCAAGAATAGGTTTGAGGTTGGGCAAAAGGCAATCGCCGAGTTGGTTTCATGCATACAGTCCCATTCGGCATCTTCCAAATGTACGCAGTGGGCAAAGACCGAACGCTGCCCCGTCAATCCATAGTGGTGATAAACATCCAGATAGCCTTTTTGTTCTGGAAATAAGTCTTTCACCCAGGCAACTTCATTCTTGTTTTCACTTAAATGGGTATGTACATAAACTTCCGGATATTCTGCTTTTAACTGCCCTGCTTTGGCCAGTTGTTCTGGTGTAGAGGTGGGTGCAAAACGTGGGGTAATCGCATAGAGATTACGACCTTTGCCATGCCATTTTTCAATCAGTGTTTTAGAGTCATGATAAGAACTTTCTGCTGTATCACACAGACCTTCCGGGGCATGACGATCCATCATTACCTTGCCGGCAATTAAGCGCATTTGCTGCTGTTCTGCCGCTTCAAATAATGCATTGACGGATTCAGCATGGACGCTACAAAAAACCAAGGCTGTGGTGGTGCCGTTTTTTAATAATTCCTGAACAAAGAACTGCGCGATTTTGTCGGCATAGGCTTTGTCTTTAAATTGCAGTTCTGTGGGGAAAGTATAGGTGTCGAGCCATTCTAGTAACTGTTCACCATAGGCACCGACCATTTCGGTTTGTGGGAAATGGATATGGGTATCAATGAATCCCGGCACAATCAGCTGTTCAGGGTAATGCGCAAGCGGTGTATCTTGATTCAGTAAATTTTGCCCCTCTTGCCAGCTTCCGAACCAGGTGATTTTTCCAGCGCTGGTGATAAGCAGGCCATCTTCAATATAACGGATGGCTTGAGGGATATCAGCGGCTTGGGAAACGCTGTGCTGAATATCGAGAAAGCGACCACGAACGGCGCGTTGAGCCTGAATAGGAGACATGTAATAACCTTTTAATTTCTCATTTTTTCGGTTGATTGTACCTGAAATTTTTAGCTTAAACCCTATCGCATCCGTTTTAACCCCTGCCCTATTCTATAAATTAAGCAGGATATTGAGCGTTTAAAAAAGCAGCCCTAAATAAAATATCCGGCATAAAAAAGCCTTCCATTTATACGATGGAAGGCTGGATCATTTTACTTAAAAATTACAGTTGCTGTTGCTGCTTGTTATAGCGAATCGATAACCAGGTGGTAATGGCCAATACAATCACAATAAAGCCGAGTGATATCCAGATTGGCATATGGAAGACATCGAGCATCAACATTTTAAAACCGATAAACAGCAAGATAATGCCTAAGCCATAAGGCAAATAATGCATTTTAGAAGCAGCACCTGCCAGTAAGAAGAACATGGCACGTAAGCCTAAAATCGCCATTAAGTTTGCGGTTAACACAATAAAGGGATCACTGGTCACTGCAAAAATAGCCGGAATAGAATCCACCGCGAAAATAACATCGGATGCTTCAACCAAAATCAACACCAAGAATAATGGCGTTGCCCATAACACCCCGTTTTGACGCACGAAGAAGTTATGGCCATCTAGATGCGGCGTAATACGCATACGTTTGCGTAACCACTTGAGTAAGGCCATATCTTCAATATTCGGGTTTTCTTCATGACCTTTAAGAAATTTAAAGCCGGTATAGACCAGAAAGGCACCGAAAATATACAGAATCCAGGAAAATTCTTGAACGAACCATGCACCAATAAAAATAAAGATGGTACGTAAAACAATGGCACCGAGTACGCCATACAGCAGCACTTTACGTTGTAATGCCGGAGGGATGGCGAAGGCAGCAAAAATCATCAGCCAGACAAATACATTATCAATTGCCAGTGATTTCTCTAACAGATAACCGGCAAAATATTCCATGGTCTTTTGATTGGCTAAAGCAACACCCGCCGTTTGCTGTAAATAAAGCCATAAACCGCCTGCGAACAGCATGGACACACTGACCCAGGCAATGCTCCAGTAGGCCGCTGACTTAATTTTAACGGGCTGGTCTTCTTTGTGCTTAAAACCAATGAAGTCGACGATGAGCATGACTGCCACTATCGCAAAAAATGCCAGATACAACCCAGGGTTGCCGATGGATTCCATAAAAAAATCTCCACACCCGACAACTGGTCATAAAAAAACCTTGACCTGTTGCCAGATGATTTAAACATCTGTGTCAACATGATCAAGGTCTTGCCTACATCTGAATATCAATATTTTGTAATTTCAGATGCTCAGATACCGACTTTTTGCAAAGTGTAATGACGATATTCTGACACGTCGGCTAGAATTGCTTCTAGGGACGCTTGGAGGAGGCTACTCCCCTTGTTCAACTCAATTTCGTTTTGGATCTAATCCAAATGTGGCTGAAGAATCGCATATTTATGTGAATTGTGCAAATTTTATCTAAGCTACCTACACTTTAATAAAATCTTTACGTTGCACCAAAATAAAGGCCAATACGGTACCCAGAACAGCCAGCAAGCCGCCCACGATTCCAATCTGACTTAAGCCATAACTGGCCGTGACCATTCCGCCCAATAATGCCCCGCCACCAATCCCGACATTATAAAGACCTGAATAAATCGCCATGGCAACATCGGTTGCATCCGATGCAAGGTTTAAGGTTTTGGCTTGTAGCGCCAGACTGAAGCAAATAATGCTCATGCCCCAAAACAAGCTCAGCACACTCAAACTGTTAAAACCTTGAGCCAGTGGCAAGAGCAGCAACATGGACATTGCCAATAAAGCACTGCTCAAAGGAATCGCAATTTTGGGATATTGATTGCCAAACTTACCAAACAGATAAGAACCAATAAAACCGGCACCGCCGTAAATGAGCAACAAGGTCGTGGTCTGGCTAGAACTGAAATGGGCAATATTCAGGGTAAAGGGTTCGATATAACTATAAGCGGTAAATTGTGCCGTAATGATGATAACGGTCAATGCAAACACGATCACCAGGCTCGGGCGTTTAAACAGCATGCCAATACTTTTGAGTGAACCCGAATTGACACTGGGCAGTTTAGGTAAAGTCTTTGCCAGTGTTAGGCAAATGATGGTTGCACCAATAGCAATTAAAGCAAAGGTATTACGCCAGCCATAGGCTTCACCAATCAGGCGGCCAAATGGAATTCCCAATACCATCGCTAAAGCTGTGCCAGTTGCCAGTAAACCCAGCGCCTGAAATTCTTTACCTTTCGGGGCAACACGTACCGCTAAAGAGGCGGTAATAGACCAAAACAGCGCATGGGAAAATGCAATCCCGATCCGGCTGGCTAAAAGCACATTAAAGTTCCAGGCGAAATAAGACAAACCATGACTAACAATAAACACCACAAATAAGGCAATCAGTAAAAACGCCGTTCGATATTACGCGTCATCAGCATCATCGGCAGCGAAATAGGCGCAACCACCCATGCATACAGGGTAATCATGATGCCGACATCAGTGGCGGGCATATTGAAACTATGGCCAATATCACTCAGCAATGCCACCGGGATAAATTCGGTGGTATTAAAAATAAACGCAGCGAAGGCCAAAGTAATGACAGAGACCCATTGCCGCGTGGGAGTGGGTGGAATTTCAGCAGATAAGGATGACATAGTCAGACGATTTGAAAAGTAGCGTTGAAGTTTAGGCTTAAAAGTTAAGCTTGTTAAGTTTAATCCTGGGTCTGAAAAGTGTGAAGCTGATATAGACCCAACAAAAAACTTAACAATATTGGGCTGGGATTTATGGCATGTTTATTCATATTCGCCTAAATGAGAGAATAAGAAATGTTAGAAATTAAGCACAAAGATGATGGTAAAAAAGGTGAATTTTATATTGGTGACAATGGACAGCATTTAGCTGAAATGGCATATACCTGGGCAGGTGAAAAGGTATTTATTATTGAGCATACCGATGTGGATGACACGCTGCGTGGACAAGGTATAGGCAATAAATTAGTTGAGCATGCTGTTGCCATGGCGCGAGAAAAAAATCTCAAAATCATTCCGCTCTGCCCTTTTGCCAAATCGGTTTTTGATAAAGATTCATCTATTCACGATGTGTTGAAATAAGTTATTTTTAAAGTATTCTGATTTTAGTCAAATCAAAAAAGTGAGGGATAGCGATGCAGTTTCAACATGATGACAACGGCCAAAAAGGCGAGTTTTTTACTTTGAATGATTCAGGCAAACGGATTGCAGAAATCAGTTATGTCTGGACAGGTGAGCATAAAATTATCGCCAATCATACCTGGGTCGATGACACTTTGCGCGGGCATGGGGTCGCGCGCCAGTTACTGGATGTTTTAGTGGAATTTGCCCGTCAAAAACAATTGAAAATTGTACCGACCTGTTCTTATGTCGATGTCATGTTTAAACGCGATAAAAGTTTTGCAGATGTTGTGGCTTAAGTGTGTGGTGATTTAATTGGTTGTGATTTAAAAAGCCCAAAGATTTGGGCTTTTATCATTTAGGGCTTTTTCTTTTTTGAGCCCATTAAGCAAGATCAATAATTACCTTCATCGCATTCTCGTCTGCGGCATGTTTAAACACATCATAGGCTTTCTCAAATTCTGTAAATTTAAAGTGATGGCTGGCCAAGCGTTCCAAAGGCAATTTTCCGGAACAGCAGGTTTTCAGCAACATGCCTGTGGTATTGGTATTGACCAAGCCGGTGGTGATGGTCAGGTTTTTAATCCAGAGCTTTTGCAGTTCAAAATTAACCGGTTTGCCATGCACACCAACATTGGCGATATGACCGCCTTCTTTGACCACGTTCTGGCAAATATTCCATGTCGGCTCTGCACCCACTGCTTCTATTGCACAATCGACCCCTCGCCCATCGGTAATCTCTAGAATACGTGCAATCGCATCTTCCTTGCCGGAATTAATGGTATGTGTTGCACCTAACTCTTTGGCAAGTGCGAGGCGGTTATCATCCATATCCACCGCAATAATTTGCGCGGGTGAATAGAATTGTGAGGTTAGTAAGCAGCCCATCCCGATCGGTCCTGTTCCCACAATTGCAATGCTATCCCCCGGTTTGACATCGCCATAGCGCACGCCAATTTCATGCGAGGTCGGCAATACATCCGATAAAAAGACCGCGACATCTTCATTCAAGCCTTCGGGTAAGGGATAAAGCGAGGTATCGGCAAAAGGCGTGCGTACATATTCTGCATGGGCACCATCAATCATGTAACCCATAATCCAGCCCCCTCCGTTACGGCAGTGCGCATAGAGTTGTTTCTGACAGTTTTCACAAGTCCCACAGCGGCTGACGCAGGAAATAATCACCCGATCGCCTTTTTTAACATTTTTAACACCCGAACCAACTTCTTCAACGATCCCAATACCTTCATGACCTAAGATACGGCCGTCAAATTTACCGGTCTTTTTGGTGGCCTCTTGCTGAATTTCGGGGTTTTTACCTTTCCAGATGCCTAAATCTGTACCGCAAATGGTGGTTTTTGTGACACGGATGACCGCATCGGTGGGATCAATAATCTGGGGAATGGGACGGTCTTCAAAACGGATATCATTTTCGCCGTAGTAGACCATTGCTTTCATTGTTGTCATCAGCGTATTCCTTTTCTATTCCCTCTCTTGCGCTTTGGAGTAAATTTCTTCTTTAAATAATTTAAGCAAAAATATTTAAATACAGGAAAATGAAACCATGATGAGAGGAAAACAGTTGATCAGAGACTCTGCTGTATTGATAGGACCTTAAAGCATTGAGCATAAATACACAGAGCTTATCTATCTAAGCTATCAACAGTAATTGAGGAAGTCATTACGTGGACAGGTTTGCTTACACAATGACCGGGTTTAATGACAACTGAAGGGGTTCGAGACAAAAAATATCAATATCTGCTTTTGTTGCAGCTTATTTATGATCAGGTTATTTATGAGGGACGGGCTGATAAAATAATAAAAATTATTTTTTGGTCTTGTCTAGTCTTGGCTAGGACATTTAAAAGAAAATGAACTTTGCAGATGATGATTGCACATCTGCAAAGTTTAAAATGGCCTGTGATTTGATTAAAACCGTCGCCAATCCTGAGAGCGATTATAAGGATTGGGTTTTATTAAAGTGCAGGTTCTGGGACTGGATCAGGTGAGTTAAAGCAACACCAAGCAATGACGTCATCAGCATCATTTCCAGCATGGTATATTCGTTTACCCATAAAAAGCATAAGGCCAAGACACCCAAACTGCATGCCAGATATAAGGTATTTTGAACCCAAATTTTAAGCGCAATACCAAGCAGGCCTGAACAGATCGCAATGTTCAGCAGCTCTTCAATCCCATTACGATGCAAGACGATAATTAAGCTTAAATAGCTACAAACTAATCCCATCGTGATGAAAAGTTTTTTTAACATGCTTTTCCCCTGATTCTAGGTAATTAATTGTTTTGATTTGGCTAAATCAATTTTAATTCACCAAACAGTAAAAAATAAGGTGTTTTAAGCTATGCTATTTGTACGAAACAAATGACATTTGCTTAAAAAATAACCAGATCTAATGGTAAGCTCATCATAGTAATAAAAACCCTCTATTTCAAAGTTACATGGCCAAAATAGGAATTTTATGTTTATTCAATTGTGTTATGTCAGTAGCCGGATAGAAGCTGAAAATGACCTATTACAGGATTTAAGCGATATTTTGGCAACAGCGCGATCTTTTAATCAGGCGCATGATATTTATGGTGTACTTTATTATGCTGAAGGGATTTATTTTCAGTGCCTTGAGGGTGAAAAAGATCAGCTAGAGGCTTTATTTTCACAGATCAGTCAGGACCCTCGCCATCATCAGATTCAGCGTTTTCCTGACCATACTGTTGAGCAGATTCATTTTAAAAAATGGTCGATGAAATATGTCAATCAGCATGGAAAAATCACCAGCCTTTTCAAGAAAATGGGTCTGGAAAAATTTCAGCCCCATCAGTTGAATGTTGAGCAAATGAACCAGTTTCTGGGTTTATTACTCAAAATGGAAGAAACCGAACAGAGTCCAAAAGCCAAGGTCGGTATAAAAAACCGCGGCTATCAAAATTATTTTTAAATAAAAAAAGCCCACATAACGTGGGCTTTTTAGGGATAATCTTAAGCTTTTAAAGCGCTAATCAATTTCTGATGCAAACCACCAAAACCACCATTCGACATAATCACGACCGCATCACCCTCGCCTGCCTCTTGAGCAACAATTTGGATAATGTCATCCAGTGAACGCGCCACAATGGCTTTGTTGGGTGCCGCGTCAATCACGGGTTGTAAATCCCAGTCCAAACCTTCAGGTTGATACCAAATCACTTCATCTGCCAAACGTGCAGAATGTGCCAAGCCATCTTTATGGCTACCCATACGCATGGTATTGGAACGCGGTTCAATAATCGCCCACAGTTTGCGTTCGCCTAAGCGTTTACGTGCGCCGTCAAGCGTGGTTTCAATTGCGGTTGGGTGATGGGCAAAGTCATCATAAACTTCAATCCCTTTCACGGTATCCAGCAATTCCATACGGCGTTTTACTCCGCCAAAGTTTGAAAGTGCTTCACATGCTGTTTCAATGGATACGCCAACATGCTCTGCTGCTGCAATAGTTGCCAAAGCATTGGCAACAGAGTGCTGACCGGTCATATTCCATTTAACGGTGCCTCTAACCACGCCATTTTCTAACACTTTAAAGTGAGAACCATCTGCAGAAAGTTGCTCAGCAGAAAGCGAAGCCTTTTCATTGGCATCCAATGACGTGCGAACCACAGGTGTCCAGCAGCCCATGTCCAAAACTTCATCAATATTGCTTTCAGTAATTGGCGCGATAATGCGGCCTTCACTTGGAATGGTACGAACCAGATGATGGAACTGTTTTTGAATCGCAGCCAGATCATCAAAGATATCGGCATGGTCAAATTCGAGATTATTTAAAATCGCGGTTTTAGGATGGTAATGCACAAACTTGGAACGCTTGTCGAAGAATGCAGAATCATATTCATCCGCTTCTACACAGAAGTATTTACCACCACCTAAACGTGCACTTTCACTAAAACCGAGCGGTACGCCACCAATCAGGAAACCTGGCTCTAAACCGGCCTGATCAAGCACCCAAGCGAGCATGGTCGTGGTTGTGGTTTTACCATGTGTACCCGCAACACCTAAAACATGCTTACCTTGTAATACGTGATCTGCTAAAAATTGCGGACCTGAAATATACGGTAAGCCTTCATTCAGCATATATTCCACAGCATCAATGCCACGTTTCATTGCATTGCCGACAATCACCAAATCTGGATGTGGCTGCAAATGGCTACGGTCATAGCCTTGCATTAAGGTAATACCTGCATTTTCCAGCTGGGTCGACATGGGTGGATAGACGTTTGCATCTGAACCCGTCACCTTATGTCCTAAATCACGTGCTAATAACGCCAGCGAACCCATAAAGGTGCCACAGATACCCAAAATATGCAGATGCATTCGTTTTAACTCCACTGCTTTTTTGACACATCACGTTATTGGTGGATGCTGTCATTATTGATTCAATTTGAAAGCAACGATATCAAGGGTTTTCTGGAAAAGATAGTCTTTCTTGTATCTATTCATAGGATTGCATCATACGTTTTATCTTGCTGTTTTAGCTAGCCAGCTTTGCTGGAAAATTCATGGATGAAATGACATGCTTTTTTACTGGAAAAACGTAAAATATTGACGATTATTTCAGATAAATTGACTATGTTCTTTCCGCTGCTGCTTTTAGTTATTTCTAACTGTTTTATGACCTTGGCCTGGTATGGTCATTTGAAGTTTTTACATGGTGCACCGCTTTGGCAAGCGATTTTATTTGGTTGGGTAATTGCCTTGCTCGAATACAGTTTTATGATTCCTGCAACTCGATTGCTTGCACAACAAGGCTGGGCGGTGGGACAAATGAAAATCACCCAGGAAGTCATGACTTTACTGGTGTTTGTGCCTTTTATGATTTTTATGTTTAAGCAACCTTTTAAGCTGGATTATTTATGGGCAGGCTTGTGTCTTCTCGGTTGTGTATATTTTGTTTTTAGAAGTCAGTAAAACTTGATAATTTTATTTGGAGTTTGAGTTGCATCACTGCCCTTTTCTCAAGTTAGGATCTAAAGTTATTTGTTTAGGCATTGCTGTACTTTTGAGCGATCAAAAAGAAGAAAAATTCTTTGTTAAGCTGATTATACTTTCTTGCATCACAGCTCAATGAAGACATCCATGTCGCATTTACGCCATGGCATCGATGGGAGTGATGGGAATAATAATTTAATAATTTCTTATAATGGATGAGGGTTTCTTTATTATTTATCTAAAAATAGAGGAAATATGGCAGTACGGTATCTGTTAAATTTTGGTGAGATGAAAAATCAGTCTATAATGTCGGGCTTCTGATTCATTTAAAGCTTGGCACTTGTCGAGATTTATCCTTCCTTACATTCGTTTATGGAATATTTGCAATGAATGCGGCTGCTGCAGACACTCAACCTCTCGTTGGAATTATCATGGGTTCTCAATCTGATTGGGCAACTCTCGAAAACACTGCCAATATGCTTAAACAACTTGGCGTCCCATTTGAAGCGGAAGTTGTTTCTGCGCATCGTACGCCAGACCGTTTATTCGAATATGCCGAAACAGCACGTGAGCGCGGTATTCAGGTTATTATTGCCGGTGCCGGTGGCGCAGCGCATTTACCGGGGATGTGTGCAGCAAAAACTGATCTGCCTGTATTAGGTGTTCCAGTCAAATCTTCAATCTTGAATGGTGTAGATTCATTGCTTTCAATCGTGCAGATGCCAGCTGGGATCGCAGTGGGTACCTTGGCGATTGGTCCTGCGGGTGCAACCAATGCCGCGATTATGGCAGCACAAATTTTAGGTTTAACACGTCCTGAAATTGCAAAAAATGTTGCCCAATTCCGTGCTGCGCAAACTGAAAAAGTGGCGAGCAAAAATATTCCGGGTCAAATCTAAAGCCAAGCTTAAAACGGGACACACGTTATGGATAAAACCATCGGTATTTTTGGTGGTGGTCAACTCGGCCGTATGATGGCGCAAGCTGCCCTACCGCTGAATATTCAATGCACCTTCTTTGAAGCCAATACAGATTGCCCTTCCGCAGCGATGGGTCAGGTGATTTCGACCAAAGCTGAAAATGGCTTGCAACAGTTCATCGAAAGCGCAGATGTTTTCAGCCTGGAGTTTGAAAATACACCGCTGGCAGATGTTGATGTGTTAACCAAGCACAAAGATTTGCATCCCCCGCGTCAAGCACTCGCGATTGCACAGCATCGTTTGTCTGAAAAAGCACTCTTTGATCAACTCGAGATTCCTGTTGCGCCGTATAAAGCGGTCAATTCTCTAGACAGCTTAAAAGCTGCGGTTGCAGACCTGGGTTTACCAATCGTATTGAAAACCTCACGTGGTGGTTACGACGGTAAAGGTCAGTTTGTGCTTCGTTCAGCAGATCAAATTGATCAAGCATGGGCAGAATTGGGTCCTGCGGGTGAACTCATTGCCGAAAGCTTTGTGACGTTTTCGCGTGAAGTGTCGATTATTGCGGTACGTGGTCAAAATGGTGACGTGAAAACCTGGCCATTGGCTGAAAACCACCATCACAATGGAATCCTGTCACATTCGATTGTTCCGGCGCCGAACAGTGCAGATTTACAGCCGGTGGCGCAAGACTACATCACTCGCCTGCTGAATCACTTGAATTATGTCGGTGTGTTGACGCTTGAATTGTTTGTGACCGACAAAGGCTTGTATGCCAATGAGATGGCACCACGCGTGCATAACTCAGGTCACTGGTCAATTGAAGGCGCTGTCTGCTCGCAGTTTGAAAACCACATTCGTGCGGTTGCGGGTTTACCGCTGGGTTCAACTGAAGTGGTTCGTCCCACCGTGATGGTTAACATTATTGGTAAGCATCCTAAATCTGAAGATGTCTTGGCTTTAAATGGCGCTCATTTGCACCTATATAACAAAACTGAGCGTACAGGCCGTAAAATTGGTCATATCACGCTGATGCCAAACGACAGCGCTGAATTAACCTCTTTATGCCGTCAATTGGCGAAAATCTTGCCAGAACCCTTGGCATTGACTCAAGATATGAGCATTTAATCCTTCGATTGAATGATAAAAAAGCGGTCATGCCAATGACCGCTTTTTTTATGCCTGAAGTTCGGGCATGATTGCGCCTCTTTCGAGTTTAAGCACCATTTATCGGAACAGAATAAAAATAACTGTATGTAATTTATACAATCCTTTATAAATAGACTGCATAAAAAACAAACAAATAGAATTGTCTTGTATTTGAATGTTACTGCTGTAAAACGATGCAGAAATTTTTAAATTCAAAAGACAAAAAATAAATTCAAAACAATACATTTAAATTTAAAAATATGAATTTAAATTCAAACCCGTGTATTTGAATTTAAAAATATGAATTCAAAGTTGCATCTGGCGATATGAATTTAAATTTTTGAATTTAAAAACAGACTTTTGAATTTAAGTTTTTACCTATTTAAGTACTTGGAACATAAGAAATTAACTTATCCACAACATATTTGAATTTAAAAACCGTGTTTTAAATTTAAAATAATCCATTTAAATTCATATTTTGAGTGTTTTTGAATTTAAAAAGTTCTAAAAACACGGGTTGTGGATAAGTTTTTAAATTTAAAAACAGAATATGAATTTAAAATGAAGGAAAAATGAATTTAAATTTACGATTTGATTCAGAAATTAGCGATCGATGATGGTATGGTAAAAACATAATTTAAATTCAAATGCCATCAGGGATACTATGCGTCGCTTAGCTTTCGTTTTAGGTTCAGTTTTTCTTGCAATGACTCAAGCCAATGCTGAGCTGATTATTAATGGTCAACCTGTTACGACCACTTCAACGCCATCATCCAGTCCAGTTTTTAGCGCCCAAAATAATTTTCAGCAATGTATTGCCAATTTACGTAACCAAGCCATCAGTTCTGGTGTGAGCGGCTCTAGCTATGATCGCTATACGCAAAATTTAACGCCAGATTATTCCGTGATTGAAAAACTGAATTATCAGCCGGAATTTTCGACCCCGATTTGGGATTATTTATCCGGTCTGGTGGATGAAGAGCGTGTGCAACTGGGACGGCAAAAATTAGCCCAGCATCGTGATGTACTTAATCGCGTTGCGGCCGCTTATGGTGTTCCGGCTGAAACTGTAGTGGCAGTTTGGGGTGTGGAAAGTAATTTTGGTGATATTGCCGGAAGTTATCCTTTATTGCAGGCTTTGGGTACTTTAAGTTGTGAAGGTCGTCGTCAAGGTTATTTCCGTGGAGAATTTTTTACCACGATGCGAATTTTACAGCGTGGTGATTTAACCGAGCAGCAAATGAAAGGCTCATGGGCTGGGGCATTTGGTCATACCCAGTTTATGCCATCCACTTATGAAGAGCTTGCAGTTGATTTTGATGGCGATGGCCGTCGTGATCTGGTTTCAAGTACCACAGATGCTTTGGCTTCAACGGCTAATTTCTTGAAAAAACGCGGCTGGCAAACGGGCATGCCGTGGGGTTTTGAGGTTCGCATACCGGAAGGCATGTCGATTAGTGATGAAGGGCGTCGTAATAAAAAGTCTTTAAGCAGTTGGGTGAGTCGTGGTGTGGTTCGTGCCGATGGCAGTCCCTTGATACAAGGGAATCTATCTGAGAGCAGTTCGGCCGGATTAATGGCACCAGCAGGTGCAAATGGCCCGGTATTTTTAGTCTTTAAAAATTTCGATGCTATATATAGTTATAACGCTGCGGAAAGTTATGCTTTGGCGATTGCGCATTTGTCCGACCGTTTACAGGGTCAGGGTGGATTTAGTAAAGCCTGGCCAACTGATGATGCAGGAACATCGCGCGCAGAACGTCGTGAAATTCAGCAATTTTTACTCAATAAAGGTTATGACATTGGTGCAGTCGACGGCTTGATTGGCGATAAAACCCGTCAAGCCATTCGTCAAGAACAAAATCGTTTGGGCTTAAGTCCAACGGGACGTGCAGGCCAACAAATTTTACGTGCCTTTAGAAATGAAAATGCCCAGAAAATGATGAAATAATCATGTTTTAGCAATAAAAAGGTCTGCTTAATGCAGACCTTTTTATTGTGAAGTGTTTTTATAATTTATGCTTATACGGCTGTAATGGTACCTAGAACACGATAGCCTGCAGCACCTGTAACGGTAGGCAGGTTGCCACTTTGCTGATTCATAAAGCGCATCGCAAGCCAAGCAAAGGCAGTGGCTTCCACCCAAGTCGGTGATAGGCCAATTGCAGAAGTGGTTTGTACTGACCAATTGTGTTTGCGTAAACGCCAGCGCAATTGCTCGAGTAAATGCGAGTTATATGCACCACCACCACAAACATAGACTTCACCGGTATCCATATCGGAACGGTAAATGGCTTTTTTAATTGCCCGTGTGGTGAGTTTTAATAAGGTGGCCTGAACATTTTCAGGGGTATCTTCCAGCTCGTCATATTCCAGATCATTATGCCAGTCGGCAATTTGTTCATCTAACCATTCCAGGTTGAAGTCTTCACGGCCGGTACTTTTTGGCGGCTCTTTGGAAAAAAATTCATGACCTTGCAGGCGGTCGAGCAGGCTGCGAATTGGCTGGCCATAAGCCGCCCAGTTACCGTTTTCATCATAAGGCTGACCGGTATAACGATGACACCAGGCATCCATCAAAATATTGGCAGGTCCGGTATCGAAACCATATACAGCATCCGGATTACCGGCAGGTAACATGCTGACATTGGCAATGCCGCCCAAATTTAAAATCACCCGATGAATGCTGGGATGCTGGAACAAGGCCTGATGAAATGCAGGAACCAACGGTGCGCCTTGACCGCCAGCCGCCATATCACGACGTCGAAAATCTGAAATCACGGGAATCTGGGTCATTTCAGTAATGATATTGGGGTCACCAATTTGCAGGGTAAAACCATGTTCAGGACGGTGGCGAATGGTTTGTCCATGCGAACCAATGGCTTTAATCTGGCTACGATCTAGCTGGTTTTTTTCAATCAGCTGATTAATGCCACCACCAATCATTTGTGCTAAAGCCACATCCGCTTTGCCCATGCGATCAATTTCATTGTCACCGGGTAAAGTCAGCGCCATGAGTTCGTCACGTAAGTCCAAATCAAAGGGCAAAGTGAGGGTGGCATGAAGCTGCAATGGATCAAATGAAGCAGCAACGATGTCAACGCCATCCATGCTGGTGCCGGTCATTACCCCAATATAGATCGCTGTCATGATGATAGTTAAGCCTGCATTATGCTGAAAAAGTGTTAGTATATCGCACAAATTGTATAACTGATGTATTGGGTTTTGTGATGTCAAATTTCCTGCCGGCTGAAGAACAACTTGCCCTCATCCAACGAGGCACTCATGAGATTATTTCTGAAGAGGATCTGCTCAAGAAACTCAAAGAAAATCGTCCTCTAAAAATTAAAGCGGGCTTTGACCCAACAGCACCTGACTTGCATTTAGGTCATACCGTACTGATTAACAAGCTAAAAGTGTTCCAAGATTTGGGTCATGAAGTGACTTTCCTGATTGGTGACTACACGGCCATGATTGGCGACCCAACAGGTAAAAGTGCAACACGTCCGCCATTGTCGCGTGAACAAGTGTTGGAAAATGCAAAAACTTATCAAGAACAAGTGTTTAAAATCCTTGATCCGAATAAAACCAAAGTTCGTTTTAACTCGGAATGGTTTGCAGAAAAAACTGCAGCCGATCTGATTCAGCTGGCGTCTCAGCAAACTGTGGCGCGCATGCTTGAACGTGATGATTTCACCAAGCGTTATAACAACCATCAGCCGATTGCGATTCATGAATTCTTGTATCCATTGGTACAGGGTTATGACTCAATTGCTCTGGAAGCAGATGTAGAGCTGGGTGGTACAGACCAGACCTTTAACTTGTTGATGGGTCGTACGCTACAAGGTCGTTATGATCAAGAAGCACAAGTCTGCATTACCGTGCCTATTCTTGAAGGTTTAGATGGCGTGAATAAAATGTCTAAATCTTTAGGGAACTATATTGGTGTGTTTGATGCACCGGGTGCGATGTACCAAAAAGTCCTTTCGATGCCGGACTCTTTGATCGAGCGCTATTTTGATCTGCTGAGCTTTAAATCACTGGATGAAATTGCAGTGTTATTAAAAGAAATGCAACAAGGTCGTAATCCTCAAGAGATTAAAAAGATCCTTGCACTTGAGTTGGTAGAACGTTTCCACGGTGCGGAAGCGGCTGAGAATGCACATAAAGGTGCGGGTAATATTATTACCGAAGGTGAATTACCTGAAGGCACTCCAGAAGTGACCATTTCACGTGCTGAATTTGGCGGTGAAATGTTTATTGCTTCTATTTTACGTACTGCCGGTTTAACCAAAAATGCGGCTCAAGCCAAAGATGCCGTGGCACGTGGTGCTGTAAAAGTGGATTGGCAAGTGGTTGATGCGGGTTTCTCTGTGAATGAGAACAAGACCTATATCATTCAAGCAGGTAAGAAGGCAATTGCTAAAGTGACCTTTATAGACTAATGATTTCTTAAATTTTTATTTAAGTTATTGAAATAAAAGCAGGCTTTGGCCTGCTTTTATTTTTTATATCGTATATTCATATTTTGAATAAGCAAATTCAAAAAAAACCCTATAAAAACAACATTTAAATTTTGCCAAATCGGTTGCATTCTGTTTTGCTTATGTATAGGATTTATCCCTCTAGACATTGTGTAGAAAACATATCTAGAGGGTAAGTGTGTAATAAAAAGCTCCACAGTTTTAAGTCTCTTCCCCAAGAGACTTTTTTTAAATTTTTAAAGATAACTATAATAATGACATTATGGATCTGAATATGATCTAACTCCAAGGAAGAGGTTTTGGGAGAGATCTCTTTCTTTTTTTCTATCTAAAATTTAGTCAATTTTCATTTAAATATTATTTTTCAATTATCTGGATAGTATAAATCTCCATTTGAGCAGATTTTACTGCGCTTGGTTATTTTTTAGAAGTTATGAGTTTTACAGCATTAAAGTCAATAAAATTGAGTTTGGGTAAAATTATTTTGACTAAGCTGCCGACACATAAGGCAGTCATGATGGTTCCTTCTCGCACGCCAATAATCGTATGTAGGCATAAATAAGCGCTGCCCCCTGCAATGAAAACTAAAATAATATCGCCATAAGTTTTGCATGAGCCGAAATTGAAATTAAAACGAAGCGCAACTGCTTGATATAAGCCTTCTCCAGCCAGGAAGACTAAGTTGGCTTTTAGTACCAGACACACTCCAGAAGCCGTGATCAGACAGCTCAATAAGCATAACAATAATTGAAGGGCGTAATGGTCAAATGACCAGGAAAGCGTTAAGCCCAAGATGGCATCAATCAGAAAACCAAATACCATGCCAACAGGTAGTTGTAACCATTGATGCCACTGAAATTGAGAACCCAGAATGATCATCTGCAACACAATCATCAATATATGCATCATGATGGTCAGCGTCCCTACAGAAAGTGGGACAATAAAGCTATAAACATAGGGAACAGATGAAATCGGGGAGGTGCCCAAATTTGAGCGAATGGCCAGCACCACGCCAAAGGCTAATAAGACCAGTCCACTCAATAAGAATAAGAGTCGCAAGGAAAATTGAGTTGGCATCATTTCACACAGGAAAATAAAGCCAAATTTAACCAACTTCTTGATGGTTACTATTTACCTTCTGGTTATAAAAATCACTTTTTTAAAGTAATGACCCTTATTCATGATGAGGTAATCATTTATAGCGAATATTTGGTTTTACCTATTCTTGGTTATAAGTAAGGGTTATTCAGGTAGAGGCTGTGTAGGTTTGATTTGACTGAGTAGCGTGTATCGCTTGATTAGAAATTTTGAAAATACATATATAGAAAGAAAAAATTGATTGATCAATTATGGTGGTAATTAAAAACATAAAATTCCAGGAAAATGGAAAAAAACCAATTTTTTCATCAGACAAGTATAAAAAATCACTAAAAAACATGATTTTTTACTGATTTTGTAGAAAAAACAGACATGCGTGATAAATATCTCTATTTAGGGGTTGCGCGCCTTGAGAAACTGTATAGAATACGCAGCATCCCGACGCGATACAGCAAACGAACTTAGCTGATTTGGTTAAGTTGTTTCGTTTATTGCGTTGAAACTTGTCTCTGACGAAGAGCAAGAAGATCATTAAGAGATTATGAAGAACAACTTGTGTGGATTTTTACTGGTTGATCGATCGAAATTATTTTCATTGATTGATGGTAGAAATGACTCGAAGTTTATTTGAGAAATATTTGTCAG
>Ga0308160_10000861_pt1 | contig 49091 bp, 46 predicted proteins | sample PhyFR1_FD_201036 | JGI IMG/M metagenome (GOLD analysis project Ga0308160, IMG submission 201036) | Phyllosphere microbial communities from UC Gill Tract Community Farm, Albany, California, United States - DLSLF.R1 | ecosystem: Host-associated > Plants > Phyllosphere > Unclassified | place: USA...
TCAGCATTCGGTCTCCGCTCAGTTTTTTGCCAACAAAAAGGTCTGCCTGACCGGCATGGTCGGGACAGGGACCTGAATGGGAGGCGTTGTTTTGAACAGGCCTGAAGGGAGGATGAACCCTGTGTTTAGTTCTGCATCGGCCTGAAAGAGCGTCTAGTGTACGAATCGCGCCCCGGGCCAGGTTTGATCTAGCACAAACCACAACCCCTCGCCCGCCCATCGCCGGCGGGCGGAAAAACGCTCAGGCGGCAGCTTGTTCCGGCGTGGCAAACAGGGCACGCAGCGCCGTCGCCACGCCCTCGGGATCGGTGCGCGTCAGCGCGACCGTCGGGCAGCCATGCCAGCGCGCGCAGCGTGTGACGGCGGCGGCGAGATCGCGCAGCAGGCGCTCGCCGACGCGCACGCCGGGCTCGAACACAAGCGATTTCAGTTCGAACACCCCGGCGGCGCGATGGGCCTTGGCGTCGATGCGTCCGATCAGTTGTCCGCGGCGCAGCACCGGCAACGTGAAATAGCCGTACTGCCGTTTCTCGGCCGGCGTGTAGCACTCCAGCCGGTAATCGAAGCCGAACAGCTCCAGCGCGCGGCGGCGGTCCCAGACGATGGGGTCGAAAGGCGACAGCAGCGTGCTCACGGTCGGATTCAGGCGCCCGTCCACCGCCTGCGCCAGCAGCGCGGCGTGCTCAGGGTGCACGAACACCGGCTCCTTCCAGCCTTCGACGCGGGCGCGCAGCAGCAGGCCTTCGTCGGCCAGCGCCTGCGGCGCCAGGTGCGGCGGCCGGGTGCGGTGGTAGTCCGGGATCCAGTTGGCCTTGGCCAGCCCGAGCGCCTTCACCGCGCGCAGCACGAACGCGCGGCGGACCTCCTGCAGCGCCGGGGCCTGGCTGTCGTCCCAGCCGGGCAGCACGCGTTCGGCCAGGTCGTAGACGCGGTGGAAATTCTGGCGCCGCGCCACCATCACTTTGCCCGCCGTGAACAGCGCCTCGAGCGAACGCTTCTCGGGTTTCCATTCCCACCAGCCGCCGCTCTTGCCGTCCGTGCGCTCGAAGTCCGCCGCCCGTGTCGGGCCGTTCGTGCGGATGTGTTCGAGCACCCGCTCGACCTGTTCGGCATGCCCCTTCATCCACGACGCGCCCGACTTCCAGCCCATCGAGTCCGGGTCCAGCATGCGGTGGCGGTACAGGCCGTAATCCTCGGCCGGGATGAAGCAGGCTTCGTGCGCCCAGTATTCGAACAGCCTGCCCTCGGCCAGCAGTTGCTCCAACCAGGTTGGATCGTAGTCGCCGAGCCGGCTCCACAGCACCAGGTAGGGACTGCGCGCGACCACGCTGATGGTATCGATCTGCAACACGCCCATGCGGCGGATGGCGGCCAGCACGTCCGCTTTGGTGGCGCGGGCGCGGCGCGGCTGTAGCATGCCCTGGGCGGCCAGATGCAGGGCGCGCGCGGCGTTCAAGCTGATGGTGAGTTCGCTCATTCGTGCATTCTATTGGAGCTATTGTCAGCTTGCTCATCTGTCCAAGAACTTTTGTCAGGCGCCGACGGTCTGCGATATAGTGAGCGCCCTGGCTCCTCCACACCTTCCTGTAAGAAACCCATGCGGCTGCTGCACACCTCCGACTGGCACCTCGGCCAGACCCTGCACAACTTCGACCGGACCCACGAACACCAGCGCTTCCTCGACTGGCTGCTGGCGACCATCGTGGCCGAGCAGGTCGACGCCCTGCTGATCGCCGGCGACATCTTCGACAACTCGAACCCGTCGGCGGCCTCGCAGCGCCAGCTCTACCGCTTCCTGCAGCAGGCGCGCGCGCAGTCGCCGCAGCTGGACATCGTGATCGTCGCCGGCAACCACGATTCGCCGGGCCGCCTGGAGGCGCCGGGGCCGCTGCTCGAAGCCCATGGCACCCGGGTGGTCGGCCACGTGACGAGGAACGGCGATGGCGAGATCGACCTCGAACGCATGGTGGTGCCGCTGACCGGCCGCGACGGCAGCGTGAAAGCCTGGTGCGTGGCGATCCCCTTCCTGCGTCCCGGCGACGTGCCGCGCGTCGATGCCGACAGCGGGCCTGACAATGCCGCGATCGACGCCTACCTGTCCGGCATCGCCCTGCTCTACCAGCAAGCCTATGCGCTGGCGCGCTCGCGGGCGACGAAGGGCGAAGCGATCCTGGCGATGGGCCATTGCCACATGGTGGGCGGCGATTCCTCGCCGGATTCCGAGCGCCGCATCCTGATCGGCGGTACCGAGGCGCTGCCGGCATCGATGTTCGATCCGGGCATCGCCTACGCCGCGCTGGGCCACCTGCACCTGGCGCAGAAGGTCGGCAAGCAGGAGCACCTGCGCTATTGCGGCAGCCCGATCCCGCTGTCCTTCGCCGAGATCAATTACCAGCACCAGGTGCTGCGCATCGACCTGGACGGCGACAAGGCGCGCGAGATCGTCCCGCTGCAGGTGCCGCGCGCGGTCGAGCTGCTGCGTGTGCCGAGCCAGCCGGCGCCCTTGCCCCAGGTGATCGCCGAACTGGTGGGCCTGGACCTGCCGGACGCCCCGCTGCACGAGCAGCCCTACCTGGAAGTGCGCGTGCTGCTGGACGGCCCCGAGCCCAGCCTGCGCGCCCAGGTCGAGGCGGCACTGGAAGGCAAGCCGGTGCGCCTGGCGAAGATCGAACCGACCCGCAAGGTGATCGCCGCGCCCGGCTTCGAACCGGCCCTGAGCCTGGACCAGTTGGCCCAGCTGCAGCCCGACGACATCTTCCGCCGCCTGTGGCAGCAGCGCTTCGGCGATGACGCACCGGCCGACCAGCTGGCGGCGTTTGCGGAACTGCTGATGGCCGACGAGCGGGGGCTGGCATGAAGATCCTGCGCATCGGCGGCAAGAACCTGGCTTCGCTGGCCGGCGAGTTCGAGGTCGACTTCGAACGGGAGCCGCTGGCCTCCTCCGGCCTGTTCGCGATCAGCGGCCCGACCGGCGCCGGCAAGAGCACCCTGCTCGACGCCCTGTGCCTGGTCCTGTACGACGAGACCCCGCGCCTGGACAAGAAACGCACCGGCAACTACCTGCCCGACGTCGGCGAAGACGTGCTGTCGGTGCAGGACCGCCGCACCCTGCTGCGGCGCGGCACCGCCGAGGCCTATGCGGAAGTCGATTTCGTCGGCAACGACGAAGGCCGCTACCGTGCGCGCTGGAGCGTGCGCCGCTCGCGCAACCGCGCCGCCGGCGCGCTGCAGCCGGTGACCATGAGCCTGCAGCGCCTGCCGGAAGGCCAGCCGATCGGCGCCACCAAGACCGAGGTGCTGGGCGAGATCGAACGCCGCATCGGCCTGTCCTTCGAACAGTTCACGCGCTCGGTGCTGCTGGCCCAGAACGAGTTCTCGGCCTTCCTGCGCACCGACGAGAACGAGCGCGGCGAGCTGCTCGAGACCCTGACCGGCAGCGCCGTCTACAGCGCGATCTCGCGCCGCGCCTTCGAGCGCTGGCGCCAGGAGCAGGAGGCGATGCGGCGCCTGACGGCGCGCCTGCAGGACCATGCGCCGCTCGCGCCAGCCGAGCGCGAAGGCCTGGAACAGCAGCTCGAACAGGCCAACGCGCAACTGGCAGCGGTAGACACGCGCCGCGCCGCACTCGAGGAGCGCCTGCGCTGGCACCAGGAGCTGGCGCGCCTGCAGGCCGCGGAAACCGCCGCCGAGGGCGCGCTCGGCGCCGCCAACGCCGAGCTGCAAGCGGCCGGCGAACGGCGGCGGCGCCTGGGCACGCTCGATGCCGTGCAGCCGGCGCGGCCGCTGATGGCCGACCTGGCGCGCCTGGCCGACGAGCAGCGCCAGGTCCAGTCGCAGCTGGCGGCCGGCGAACAGGAGCTGGCGCGCGCGCTGGCGGCCCAGCAGGAAGCGCTGCGCGGCCAGATGGAAGCCGAGCGCAAGCTGGAAGCCGCCGAGGATGCCCAGCGCGCCGCGGCGCCGCAACTGGACCGCGCCAAGCTTCTGGATGCGACGCTGGACACGCTGCTGCCGGCGCACGCAAAAGCCCGTACGGCGCGCGACGAAGCGGCCGCGGAAGCATCCCAGGCCGAGGCGCAGCAGCAGGCCAAGGCGCGCGAACTGGCGGCGGCGCGCGAGTCGCTGCAGACGACGGCCGCCTGGCTGGACGGCCAGCGCGCACTGGAAGGCCTGGCCGGCCAGTGGAACCGCTGGGAACAGCGCCTGGCGCAGGCCGAGGAAGCCGCGCGCCTGGACCGCCAGTCCGCGGCCGCGCTGGTCGACGCCCAAGCCGGCGCCGCGCAGGCCGAGCATGCCGCCCAGCGCACCGCGGTGGCCCTGGAATCCGCCACCGGCCTGCTGGCCACGCGCGAGGCGGCGCGCCAGGCCGCCGTCGAGGCCCTCGCCGCGATCGACTCCGACCTGCTGCGCGACGAACGCCGCCAGCTGGACGCGCGCCGCGAGCGCCTGGCCGCGCTGGAGCAGGCCTGGAACGTGATCCGCAATGCCCGCCAGCGCCTGGCCGAGCTCGACGCCGGCGCGCAGCAAACCGAGCGTGCCCGCAGCGCCGCCCAGGAAGCGCTGGAGGCCGCGCGCGCCGCCGGCATCGCGCTGGACGCCCAGGTGGCCCAGGCCGAGCGCCTGCTCAAGGGCGCCCAGCTGGCTTGCGCCGACGGCGTCGAAAGCCTGCGCGCGACCCTGGTCGACGGCGACCCGTGCCCGGTGTGCGGCGCCGGAGACCATCCCTACCGCCATCAGGACGAGCGCCTGCACGCGGTGCTGGCGAACCTCGCCGAGGAACTGGCGGCGCGCCGCCGCGAGCAGCGCGACAACCTGAACCTGCAGGCCGAGCAGCGCGCCGCCTTCGACGCCGCCGGCGAGAAGCTGGCGCAGCTCGGCCGCGAACGCGCGGGCCTGGCGGCGGACGTCGCCGAGCTGGAAGACGAATGGCAGAACAGCGAACTGGCATCGGAAGCCCCGGCGGAAGCCGGGCGCCAGGCCTGGTTCGCCGGCCAGGCCGCGCGCCTGCGCGCCGACCTCGATGCGCTCGACGCCCGCGACCAGGGCCTGGGCCGCGCCCGGCTGGCGCGCGACGCCGCCCAGCAGGCCTGGGACCAGACCAACGCCGAGCACGCGCGCCTGCTGCAGGCCGCGCAACTGGCCCAGGGCCAGCTGGCAAAACTCGATGCCGACATCGCCGGACTGACGGCGCGGCGCGAGGCCGCGGCGGCCAGCCTGTCCGCGCTGCTGGCCGAACTCGACCCGGTGCTGAGCGAGGCCTGCGGCGACGGCTGGCAGTCCGCCTGGCAGCGCGACCCTGGCGGCTGGCGCGCCGCGCGTGCGGCCCAGGCCCGCGAATGGCTGGCAAAGTCCGAGCTGCAGGCGCGCCTGGCGAACAGCATCGCCACCCTGTCCGCCGGCCAGGCCGCGCTGGACGAACGCGTGCAGCAGGCGCTGCGCCAGCGCGATGCGACGGCGGGCGAATTCGCGCGCATCGACGCCGAGCTGCGCGAACGCCGCGCAGAACGCGCGCTGCTGTTCGAGGGCCGCAAGGCGGTCGAGGTCGAGCAGGCGCTGGCTGCCGCGGTGAGCGCCGCGCGCCAGTCGGTGGCCAGCTGCCAGGCCGCCAGCCTGCAGTCGGCCCAGCTGGAAGCGCGCGTGCGCGCCGCCCAGGCCGAGGCCATGAAACGTATCGCCGACCTGCAGGGCGCCTCCGCGGATGCCGCCACGCGCCTGGCGCAGTGGATCGAGGATTTCGCCGGCAGCGACCCGGATCTGGAGCCGGTCGAGAACGAGCAGCAGCTCGCCAGCCTGCTGGCAGTGGGCGCCGCCCGCATCGCCCAGGAACGCGAGGCGCTGCTGGAACTGGATGGGCGCGCGCGCCAGGCCGGCGCGGTGCTGGCCGAACGGCGCGAGCAGCGCCAGCAGCATCAAGCCCGGCAAGCAGCGCTGCCGGCGATCGCCGCGGAAGGCGATGCGGCGCATGCCGACACGCCGCTGGACGCGGATATCCTCGCGCGCCTGCTCGACAGCGTGCAGGCCGAACGCCGCACGGTGCACGAGACGGCCGCCGGCCTGGCCCTGCGCATCCGCGAGGACACGCAGCGGCGCGAACGGGCCAGCGCGATGATGGACGAGATCGAACGCCAGCGCGCGATCGAGGAACGCTGGGCCAGGATGGCGGAACTGATCGGTTCCGCCGACGGCAAGAAGTTCCGCAACTACGCCCAGCAATTCACGCTCGACGTCCTGCTCGGCTACGCCAACATCCACCTGGCCCAGCTGGCGCGCCGCTACCGCCTGGAGCGCGTCGCCAGCCAGGCCGGCCCCTCGCTGGCGCTGATGGTGCGCGACCAGGACATGGGCGGCGAGATCCGCTCGGTGAACTCGCTGTCCGGCGGCGAATCCTTCCTGGTCTCGCTGGCGCTGGCGCTGGGCCTGGCCTCGCTGTCGTCGAACCGGGTCAAGGTCGAGTCGTTGTTCATCGACGAGGGCTTCGGCAGCCTGGACAGCGATACCCTGGGCGTGGCCATGGATGCGCTGGACGCGCTGCAGTCGCTGGGCCGCAAGGTGGGCGTGATCTCGCACGTGCAGGAGATGACGGAGCGGATCTCGACCAAGGTGCTGGTGCGGCCGGCCGGCGGGGGCAGCAGCGCAATCACCGTGCAGTGAGCGGTGCTAAAATGCGCCCCTTCACTCGTCGTTCCCGCGCAGGCGGGAACCCAAGTTTGTTCGCATCACGCTGACCGAGCCTGGATTCCCGCCTGCGCGGGAATGACGGTCTCACGCTTAACAACTCTTTCTGAATCTCGATGAACAAACCCGCCCGCTTCCTGACCTTCAAGTGCGCCAAGTGCGCCAAGCCGGTCAAGGTCACCCTGCAGAAAGTCTCGGCCTGCTCGCACATCCAGCCCTACCAGGGCATCTGCGAATGCGGCGAGATCAAGCGCCATGCCACCGGCAATCCGGAGGCCGTGAAGTCCTACGTCGAGTCGAACGAGCTCCACTGGCACCACCACCATTGATCGGGCGCCCTTCGTGACTACCTCCCGCATCCACTGGATCGAGAACGGCGAAGAGCGGACCGCGCTGTGGCGCTCCGAAAGCGGCTGGCCGGCGCCGAAGAAGGTCGTGCTGGCCGACGACACCATGAACGCCGATGCCGCCTACCGCCATGCGCTGGACGGCACCGCCCTGCTGTGGCGCGGCGACTTCCAGAACGCGCGCCAGCTGCTGCAGGCGCTGGTGCGCCGGATCGAGCACAAAGGCGCCCGCAACAAGCGTGCCAAAGCCCCGGCCAAAGCGGCGACGCTCACCGAACAGTTCCACCGCCATCGCCTGGCCCAGCTGCAGCGTGCCCGCACCCTCGCCATGCTGCTAATCCCCTTCGAGGCCGACTACACGATCCCGCTGCGCCGCGCGCCCGAGGTGCGTGAAGCCTGTGCCGAGGCGTATGGTCCCGGCAGCGAGCCTTTTGTGGCCTCGCTGCGCGAACTGCTGGGCGTGATCGGCGCCCACGAATGGCGGCGCAAGGGCGTCTTCATCCCGGCGCTGGACGAGCGCATCCACCCCTGGTACGGCGTGTTCTCGCCGGTGCGCGGCGAATACGTGGAGCTGGTCGCGCAGGCGCCCCTGCCCGCGGGCGCGACGGCGGGCGTGGCCTTCGACATCGGCGCCGGTACCGGCGTGCTGTCGGCGGTGCTGGCGCATCGCGGCATGCAGGGCGTGATCGCGACCGACATGGACGAGCGCGCGCTGGGCTGCGCACGCGCCAACGTCGAACGCCTGGGCTTGCAGGGCCAGGTGGAGATCGTCAAGGCCGACCTGTTCCCGCAGGGCCGCGCCAACCTGGTGGTGTGCAATCCGCCCTGGCTGCCGGGCAAACCGAGTTCCGCGATCGAATACGCCATCTACGATCCGGACAGCCGCATGCTGCGCGGCTTCCTGGCCGGCTTGAAGGAACATCTGCTCGACGGCGGCGAAGGCTGGCTGATCCTGTCCGACCTGGCCGAGCACCTGGGCCTGCGCTCGCGCGAGCAGCTGCTGGGCTGGATCGCCGCTGCCGGCCTCGAAGTGGCGGGCCGCCACGACATCCGCCCGGTGCACCCGAAGGCCAGCGACGCGGACGATCCGCTGGCGGCGGCGCGCATGGCGGAGGTCACCTCGCTGTGGCGTCTCAAAATCGCCGGCTGAGTAGCCTGATTTGCACTTCAGGCCAGGAAGCGATACAATAGCGTTCTCAGACGCGGGGTGGAGCAGTCTGGCAGCTCGTCGGGCTCATAACCCGAAGGTCACAGGTTCAAATCCTGTCCCCGCAACCAAATACTGTACGACAGAAGCCCGAATCTCAAGCCCAATCTTGAGCCGGGCTTTTGTTTTCTGGGCCAGCGCAGCGCATGAGAGACAAGAAAGACAACGCCACCTTCGACCTGCCGGGCTTCGAGCCGGGAGAACTGGTCGAGATCGTTGCTTCCGAACCGAAACGCCCTGCCCAGCGCACCCGCCGCAGCACCATCAAGCAGGAACAGATCCCGCTGCTGAATCTCGACGAGACCGACGCCACCGGCCTGCCGGTGTGGAAGTCGGATCCCGATCTGGACTTGACCGGCTTGCCGGTCTGGAAGCCGGCGGCGTAAGCTGTACCCGTCAGCCTGAATGCCGTCATTCCCGCGCAGGCGGGAATCCAGTTTGCACGCATTTCGATAACGCATGCAGAACCTGGATTCCCGCCTCCGCGGGAATGACGTGCGTACGGTAACCCTCCAAATTAAATCGCCACGGCACACCATGTCCGACACCTCCTTCGCCTCCCTCCAGCTCCCCGCCCCCTTCCTCGCCAACCTCACCCAGCTCGGCTACCACGAGATGACCCCGGTGCAGGCCGCCACCCTGCCGCTGGCGCTGGGCGGACGCGACCTGATCGCGCAGGCGAAGACCGGCAGCGGCAAGACCGCCGCTTTCGGCATCGGCATGCTGCTGCGCCTGAACCCGGCGCTGTTCGCGGTGCAGGGCATGGTGCTGTGCCCGACGCGCGAACTGGCCGACCAGGTCGCGAACGAACTGCGGCGCCTGGCGCGCGGCATCGGCAACGTGAAAATCGTCGTGCTCACCGGCGGCATGCCGATGCGCCCGCAGATCGCCTCGCTGGAATTCGGCGCCCACATCGTGGTCGGCACGCCGGGCCGCATCCAGGATCACCTGGGCAAGCGCACCCTCGAGCTGGCGCGCCTGCGCACCCTGGTGCTGGACGAGGCCGACCGCATGACCGACATGGGCTTCTACGACGAGATCGCGGCCATCGTGCGCGAATGCCCGTCGCACCGCCAGACCCTGCTGTTCTCGGCCACCTACCCGGACGACATCCGCGAAGCCACCGGGCGCTTCCTCAACAATCCGGAAGAAGTCGCGGTCGAGACCCGCCACGAGCCGACCCGCATCGCCCAGTCTTTCTTCGAGATCGGCTTCGAGAACCGCTTCGAGGCGGCGGCGCGCCTTCTGGCCCACTACCAGCCGGCCTCCGCGATCCTGTTCTGCAATACCAAGGCGCGCTGCCGCGAGCTGGCCGACTACCTGCGCGCGCAGGGCTGGTCGGCGCGCGCGCTGTACGGCGAGATGGAGCAGCGCGACCGCGACGAAACCCTGGCCCTGTTCGCCAACCGCAGCTGCACGGTGCTGTGCGCCACCGACGTCGCCGCGCGCGGCATCGACGTGGCCGGCATGGAAGCCGTCATCAACGTCGACGTCTCGAAGGATCCGGAAGTGCACGTGCACCGCATCGGCCGTACCGGCCGTGCCGGCGAGTCCGGCCAGGCGCTGACCCTGGTCGCGCCGAACGAGAAAAAGTGGGTCAAGCTGATCGAGGAGTACCAGCAGACCGAAGCCGAGTGGCAGCCGCTGGCCGAACTCGGCGAGGATATCCACCCGGGCGAACCGGCGGCCATGCTGACCCTCGCCATCGCCGGCGGCAAGAAGGACAAGCTGCGCCCCGGCGACCTGCTGGGTGCCCTGACCGGCGACGCCGGCCTGCACAAGGACCAGGTCGGCAAGATCCAGATCGGCGAATTCTTCAGCTATGTGGCGCTGGACCGCCGGGTTGCCGAACAGGCCTTCGAGCGCCTGAACGGCGGCAATCCGCTGGGCCCGGAGTTCGGCACCGTCAAGGGCCGCAACTTCAAGATGCGCTTCATCGACGTGTGATGCGCGCGGCCCGATACTGCTGAGTTGTAACAGCGCGTAACAGGCGCGCACGGTTGAGTGCACTACAGGGCGCCCGCCCTGTAATTCTGGCATGATTTGCTACAAATACAGGTTAGCAAAATGACCAGCACACTTACTACCGGACCCGAGCAGCAGCACCTCGAAGGCCGCACCGTCAGGGACATCGTCGAGCACGATCCCGCGCAGGTCAACGAGGTCTGGTGCCGCAAGATTTTCCGCCAGCTCCTGCAGTCGCTCGAACTGCAGTACGCCATGCGCATGCCGCACCGTGCGATCACGCCGGACACGGTGGTCTTCCACGACAACGGCGAACCCCTGCTGCTGCCGACCGCCGTCGACGACAAGGAAGCCGACGAAGCGGCCGACCTCACGGCGCTGGCGCGGCTCGTGCATTTTGCGATCACGCGCGAACTGGCGCCGGAAGGTCCGCTGCACGGGCGCCGCCTGGAAGGCTACAGCGAGTCCCTGATCACCGCCGTCGACCGCTGCATGGCCAGCGATCCCGCCGAGCGTCCGCGCACCATCGACGAACTGCGCCACATTCTCGGCATCGTTTCGCTCGGTCCCGTCGCACCGGCGATCCTGCCGCCCGACACCGCGCTGGATGCGCCTGCCATGTCCGCCACGCCCGCCATGACGATGCCCGCGACGACGCCCGTCGCGGTGCCGCTGGACGCGCCGTTCGCGGCCACCGGGCCGGACTTCAAGATCATGTCGGCCGCCGCGCCGGCCGCAGCAGCCGCAGCGGCGAAATCGGCCGCCGATCCGCTGCCCTCCTTCCTGCGCGAAGCGGACAGCACCAGGCCGCGTCTTGCGGGCGGCCTGACGCGCTGGCAGCGCTGGGCCCTCGCCGGCGGCGGCGGCGCGCTGCTGCTGGCAGTCGCGCTGGCCCTGTTCGCCGAGCTGCGCGACTCGGGCTCCTACGACCACATCGTACTGACCCTGCCCCAGTCCGGCGAGCAGGCGCACAACGACGCCGCCTCCGTACCGCCGCCACCTGCGGCGGCCCAGGACGGCACCGGCCAAACTGCCGCACAGTCGCCGGACGCCGCCATGCGGCCCGCCGCCCAGCCACAGTCCGACGCCCCCGCGATGGCAGCCCAGAACCTGCCGCCGGCAGCAGCGGGAGCAGCGGCAGCGGCGAGGCCGAACGCCGCGGGACCGGCGGCATCGGCCACCTACCGCCTGCAGATCCAGCCCTGGGGCGTGGTCTACGTCGACGGTGTCGACCGCGGCGTCAGCCCGCCGGTCAAGCGCCTCGTGCTGCCCCCGGGCCGGCACACGATCCGCATCGCCAATCCGAATTTCCACGACCGCGTGCTCGAAGTCGACACCAGTGCCGGCGGCGGCCAGATCGCCGTCGACTTCAGCGACGAGCCGCGATGAGAACCACCAGCAAAGCGAGCCCGCCGACATCCATGACCAAGCAGCGACTTCACCTTCTTGCCCTTGCCCTTGGCGGCACCCTCTTCCTCGGCGGCTGCGCCGAGTTCCCGATCTTCGACCAGAAGGCGCCGCGCTCGCCCTCGCATCCGAAAGCCTCGGCACCGCGCGCCACGCCGGCGGCCGAGCGCGATGCCTCGCCGCCGCGCGAGGCAGCCAGCCGCGCACGCGACCGCGATGGCGACGGCGTCCCCGACAACCAGAAGGAAAGCGGCCTGCGCGAAGGCATCCGCCTGTACAACGAGGGCGATTTCAATGGCGCGATCCGGCGCCTCTCGGCGCGCGACGTCAACAACGGTCCGCTGGCCACGCGCCTGATGGCGCTGAAGTACCAGGCCTTCAGCTATTGCGTGACCTCGCGACCGGCGCCCTGCCGCCAAGCCTTCGACCGCGCCCTGCGCCTCGATCCCGCCTTCGACCTGGCGCCCGGCGAACACGGCCATCCGCTGTGGGGCCCGGTCTTCACCAAGGCCAAGCAGGCCGCCGGCCAGCGCTGAGGCGCCGGCCCGGCTTGCCTGTTCAGAAGGGCAAGAGCCGGCGCTGCAGCGGGCGGATGTCCTTCTTGAGGAAGCCGGCCACCAGCGGGTCGGCGACGAAGTCGAGCTTCTCGTAGAAGGCGCGGTTGTCCGCCATCGGCTGCAGCAGCACGCGCGGGATGCGCAGGTCGATGCAATGGCGTTCGATCTGCTGCATCAACCATTCGCCGACGCCGCGGCCGCGGTGTTCGCGCAGGACGATCAGGTCGGATACGAAACAAAATTGCGGCGGTGCCAATTCCAGGCGGGCGATGGCAACCCGCTTCTTCCCGGACTCGACCGTGACCCAGCGGGCCTGGCCGCCCCATTGGCCGCTCGCGCCCAGCGCAGAGGTATCGCGGTTGTCCCAGCCGGCATTCTTGCGGAAAGCCAGCAGGACTTTCTCGGATAAGGGCGCACTCAGGACTTGGAAGGACAGAGAAGTTTGCATGGAAGAATTTTTGTGAACTTTTCCCAAGCATAGTCCGAGCGTCCGACGGGGATGCCACTGCGTTTGTAAAACTAGCAAAGCATTTGTAAGCAAATGTTTCTAGTTGTATCTTGGTATTTACAATAAGCGGTTGCATGACTGCGCCGGCAAGGGCCGCGGTGTTAGCATGCCGCATGTCCAAATCTTCGCACTCTACATTCGACGCGATCGTGGTCGGCACCGGTCCCGGCGGCGCCAGCGTGGCGCGCGAACTGGCCATGCACGGCGCCAGGGTCGCGCTGCTGGAACAGGGCGGCGGTCAGCCCTTGCGCGGCAGCCTGGTCCAGATGGCGGGCATGGCCGCGGTGCCCGGCAAGGGCGCCTTCGTCCACCGCGACGCCTCCCTGCTGGTGCGCGCACTCACGCTGGGCGGCACCTCGACCATCAACTTCGCCACCGCGGCGCCCCCGCCTGCGGCCATGTTCGCCGCCCACGGCATCGACCTCGCGCCGGCACTGGCCGAACTGCGCGCCGAGCTGCCGATCGCGCCATTGCCCGACAATCTGGTCGGCCCGATGGCGGCCCGCATCATGGAGGCAGCGCGCGAACTGGCCTTGCCCTGGGCCAAGCTCGACAAGCTGATCCGGCCACAAGCCTGCCGCAGCGGCTGCTGGCGCTGCGTCACCGGCTGCCCGTATGGCGCGAAATGGACGGCGCGCGATTTCGTCGACGAGGCGCTGCGCCATGGCGCGCACTTGCGCACCGGTGCGCGCGTGACACGGGTACTGGTCGAGGATGGCCGCGCGTGCGGGGTGGAAGCGGTGATCGATGGCGCAACGCAGCGCATCCGCGCCGGGCGCGTGGTGCTGGCCGCGGGCGGCATCGGCAGTCCGCGCCTGCTGCGCGCCTCCGGCTTGATGGACCGGCCAGCGGCCTTCTTCAGCGATCCGGTGGTGGCGGTGATGGGCAGCGTCGACGATATCGACGGCGGCGCCGAGGTGCCGATGGCGGCCGGCGCCAGCTGGCATGCGGACGGCATCGCGCTGGCCGACCTGACCCTGCCGCAGGCCATGCACCAGGGCTTCGCGCTGCAGGCCGGGCGCGTCGACCGCCTGCTGGCGCATCGCCGCACGCTCAGCATCATGGTCAAGATCCGCGACGGGATCGGCGGGCGCATCGGCCCGCGCTGGGTCGACAAGACCCTGCAGCCGGCCGACCGCGAAAAATTCGACAAGGGCATCGCGATCGCGCGCAGCATCCTCGAGCGCGCCGGCGCCCATCACATCTTCGCCAGCCACCACTTCGCGGCCCATCCCGGCGGCAGCCTGCGCATCGGCGAGCAGGTCGATGCCGGGCTGGCCACGCCGACGCCAGGCCTGTACGTCTGCGACGCCTCGGTGATTCCGGAACCCTGGGGCCTGCCGCCGACGCTCACCCTGCTCGCGCTGGGCAAGCGCCTCGGCAAAGCGCTGAGCGAATCACCGGGCGCGACGAACGCTTGAGGAGAGCGCCGCGCGCAGGCGGCGCAAGGCTCAGGCCTTGACGTTGACGCTCGCAGGGAAGCCCGGTGCGCGGCGCCGCCTGCTGGCCTGCTCGTAGGCGTAGGCCATGCCGATCAGGCTCGCCTCGGTCCAGGCGGTGCCGACGAAGGAGATCCCGACCGGCAGGCCGGCCACATAGCCGGCCGGCACCGTGATGTGCGGGTAACCCGCCACCGCGGCCGGCGAGGAAAAGCTGCCGCCGTAATGATCGCCGTTGATGTAATCGGTCAGCCAGGCGGTGCCGCCGGTCGGGGCGACCAGCGCGTCCAGCTTCTCGTCCTTCAGGACCTTGTCGATGCCCTCTTCGCGCGCATAGCGGTGGTTGTTGGCCAGCGCCTCGCGGTAGGTCTTGTCGTCCAGGCCCGGCTTCTTTTGCGCCGCGACCAGGTGCTCCTGGCCGAAGTGCTGCAACTCGCGGCCGGCGTTCTTTTCGTTGAAGGCGATGATGTCGGCCATGCTCTTGACCGGTGCATGCGGCGCGTAGTCGCGCAGCCAGGCTTCCAGGTCCGGGCGGAACTCGGCCAGCAGCACCTCGAGTTCACTGTCGCCGTACTTGTCGACGTTCGGCACCTCCACGTCGACCAGAGTCGCACCCTGGACCTTCAGGACCGCCAGCTCTTTTTCGATGAGGGCGTCGATGGCCGGGCTGCTGCCGAAGAAGTTGCGGGCCACGCCGATGCGCTTGCCCTTGAGGCCGTCGGTGCGCAGCGCCGCCGCATAGTCAGCGATCTTACCCTGGGCGTCCCTGGTCGCCGCATCGTCGGCGTCGACGCCGGCGATCGCGCCCAGCAGCAGGGCCGCATCGGCCACGCTGCGCGTCATCGGACCGGCCGTGTCCTGCGAATGCGCGATCGGGATGATGCCGCTGCGGCTGACCAGGCCCAGGGTCGGCTTGATGCCGACGATGCCGCAGGTCGACGAGGGCGAGACGATCGAGCCGTCGGTTTCGGTGCCGATGGTCAGGGTTGCCAGGCTGGCTACCGCCGCCGCACCGGAACCGGCACTGGAGCCGCTGGTGTTGCGGTCCAGCGCATACGGATTGCGGGTCTGGCCGCCGCGGCCGCTCCAGCCGCTGACCGAATGCGTCGAGCGCATATTGGCCCACTCGGACAGGTTAGTCTTGCCGAGGATGATGGCGCCCGCCTCGCGCAGCTTTTGCGCGACGAAGGCATCCTTGCCGGCACGGACGCCGGCCAGGGCCAGCGAGCCGGCGGTGGTGCTCATCTTGTCGGCGGTAGCGATGTTGTCCTTGATCAGGACCGGAATGCCGTGCAGCGGACCGCGCAGCTTGCCCGCCTTGCGTTCGCGGTCGCGTTCTTCGGCGATGGCGACGGCGTCCGGGTTCAGTTCGATCACGGCATTGATGCGCGGGCCGGCCTTGTCGATGGCGGCGATGCGCGCCAGGTATTGCCGCACCAGGGACTTCGAACTCAGCTTACCGGCCGCCATCTGCGCCTGCTGCTCCTGGACGCCGGCGTCCAGGATACTGGAACCTGCCGCGTTTTTCGATGTGGCGGCGCTGGCCACCTGCGCCATCCCGGCCGCCGCGCCTGCCGCCACACCCGCACCCACGCCAAGCCGAACGAAATCCCTGCGTTTCATACAATCCTCCGTGTCAGATAATGCATGAGCATAGCAGTTAAGTTGCCCATGTGACACGCATGCTTGTGGCGGCGCCCTTAGCGCGGACGGTATTGCGGCAGATTCGGTGCGCGCAGGCGTTCCGGCATCCCGCGCGCCATGCCTTGCATCGGATGGTCCACGCCTTCTTTTGCCGGGCGCGCCAGTTCGGCGGCGGCACAGCAGGCCTCGGCATCGAGGGCACGGCTTTTCCGGTAACGGCAGAACATGCAGACTTGCGGTTTGTTCATGGTATCATCCCCTTAAAGCGGAACACGATTCCGAATTATAACCGGAACGTTGTTCCGTTTAATAGATATTTTTTATGGATACGAAGTCGAACCAGGAAGAAGTGGTAAAAGGCGCGGACGATCAGCCGCGCAGCAAGCGTGTCGACGCCCAGCGCAATCTGCGCGCTCTGCTGGAGGCGGCGATGGAAGTGTTTGCGCAATCGGGCGTCGATGCGCCGGTGCGTGCGATCGCCGAGCGTGCCGGCGTCGGCGTCGGGACGGTCTACCGCCATTTCCCGCAGCGTGCCGATTTGATCGTCGCGGTGATGAAATCGCAGATCGACGACTGCGCGGACGCCGCGGCGACGCTCGCCGCCGAGCACGAACCCGGCGAAGCGCTGGCGCGCTGGATGCAGCGTTACGCGGATTTCATTCTGACCAAGCGCGGCTTATCCCACGCGCTGCAGTCGGGCGATGCGGCCTATGCGGCGCTGCCGGATTATTTTTATGCGCGCCTGCGCCCTGCCCTGGCGTCGCTGCTGCAATCGGCGGTCGAGAAAAACGCGATCCGGCCCGGCTTCTCGGCCGATGAACTGCTGCGCGCGGCGGCCACGCTGTGCAAGGCGAATCCGGACGAGGATCCGGCGCTGACGCGCAGGATGGTGGGCCTGTTGGTGGATGGCCTGCGCTGCCGGAATTGAACAGCGCGGGCAAAAAAAAACGCTGCCGAGGCAGCGTTTTTTTCGTCCAGCGATACCAAGGAATTAGTTACGCACGACTTTCTTGTACTCGGCGGTACGGGTGTCGATTTCGATGACGTCGTCCTGGTTGACGAACAGCGGCACCTGGATGGTGAACTGCTTCGACTCGATGGCGTTTTCCAGCTTCGCTTCTTTCATCACGTTACCCGAGGTGTTGCCCTTGACGGCCGGCTCGGTGTAGATGACTTGACGTGCGATGGTGATCGGCAGTTCGACCGAGATGGCCTTGCCGTCGTAGAACACGGCTTCGCATTCCATACCGTCTTTCAGGTAGTTGATGGCGTCGCCCAGGTTCTCTTCTTCGATTTCGTACTGGTTGTACTCTTCGTCCATGAAGACGTACAGCGGATCGGCGAAGTACGAGTAGGTCACCGGCTTCTTGTCCAGCACGACCACGTCGAACTTGTCGTCGCCGCGGAACACGTTTTCCAGCGGTGCGTTGGTCAGAAGATTCTTCATCTTCCACTTGTAGGTGAAGCCCGTGCGGCTCGAGCCGTTGACGTCGGAACGCAGCACGATGAAGGGCTTGGCATCGACCATAATGATGTTGCCAACACGGATTTCTTTAGCGGGTTTCATAGGAATTATTAACCAAAAAATGAGTTGCTGTAACCGAGCATCATACCATGTTATTTTTCCGCCGCCTACCGAAGCGACCGGACGAAACTCAGCAGATTGCTCACCAAATCGCCATTTGCCAACATCTGCGTTTCCCAGTCCCGGGCGCGGCGCGTCATCGTTGGCAATTCGGCTTGCAGGGACGGCCAGAGCGCGTCCATGTGTCCTTCCCGCGCATCGTTCCAGCGCAGCGAAAAGTCGACCAGGGCCTGCACATTCACCGCATACTTCTGCAGGAACGCGCGGAGTTTAACATGATGCAAGTTTTCATCTTGCGGATAGATGTGCCAGATGAAAGGACGGGCTGCCCATTGCGCGCGGACCCAGGAGTCCTCGCCGCGCACGACATTGAAGTCGCAGGCCCAGAGCAGGCGATCATAGTCGGTCTGCGGCATGAAGGGAATCACCCTGAGCGTCAGCGCGCCCTGTGTTGCGGCGGCGCCCGCGTTCGGCTCGGCGCCGATGAAGGCCCGCACCTGCTCGCGCGCCACGCCTTCCGGCACCAGGCAAGTCACTTTAGTGCTGCCCTGCTGCCACACCTGGAACAGCTCCGCCACCGGCGCGTGCGGATAGCAGAACAGGCTGACCTTCAGCGAATGCATCTCCTCCGCGCCGACGCCGAAACGTCCGAGGAAAGCCGCCATCGCCGCGGGGTCGGCCTGGAAACGTTCGCGCTCTTCGACCAGGCCGCGCTCGCGCAGCAGGCCGCCGGTTTTATCCGTGAATCCCGGGAAGAAGAAATGCTTGGTCAGTTTCAGGCGCGGGTGCATGGACGGCAGGCTGTGGCAGCCTTCGACCCATTCCTCGGCGCTCAAGCCTTCGTAATTGAGCCAGACCGGACGCGGCTCGCATTGCGCCATCGCTTCGATATAGCCAGGCGGGATGTCGACGCCGAAAAACTCGATCACCACATCCGGAATATCGGCCGGCGCGAATGCGCCTTCGTTGTCGGGCCAGTGGCGCACGGCGATGCCGCCGATGTCCTGCAGCGCAGCCTGCGTATCGACGGCCGGCCAGATGCGGCGGAAACTCGCCAGGTCGTCGACCCACAGCGTCACCGCGATCCCGTGCTCGCTGTGGAATTGGCGCGCCAGGCGCCAGCAGATGCCGATGTCGCCGTAGTTGTCGACGACTTTGCAAAAGATCGCAAGGGTGCGGGGGAATTCGAGGGACATGATCGTTTGAAAAGAATGGTACGACCAAATAGAAAAACCGGAGCACCTTTCCGCATGCGCGGGCGGTCTGCTCCGGTTTTTTGACTGGCGTCCCCACGGGGATTCGAACCCCGGTACTCACCGTGAAAGGGTGATGTCCTAGGCCTCTAGACGATGGGGACCTAAAACTCTTTACTGCTAAAACTTGGTGGAGGTAAGCGGGATCGAACCGCTGACCTCTTGCATGCCATGCAAGCGCTCTCCCAGCTGAGCTATACCCCCCAATTCGTGCAGCCCGATTGCTGCTGCACTCAATAAAAGAGCCGCTCAAGGCGGCTCCTTGCAATGCTGGCGTCCCCACGGGGATTCGAACCCCGGTACTCACCGTGAAAGGGTGATGTCCTAGGCCTCTAGACGATGGGGACCTAAAACTGTTTTTACTACCTTATGTACTACATTTACTGCCTCGATGGCGCCCTGCTGGGTGGGCAACATCGTAATTCTTGGCGTCCCCACGGGGATTCGAACCCCGGTACTCACCGTGAAAGGGTGATGTCCTAGGCCTCTAGACGATGGGGACCCTGGACTGCTATAAAACGACTCCCTCGAAACTTGGTGGAGGTAAGCGGGATCGAACCGCTGACCTCTTGCATGCCATGCAAGCGCTCTCCCAGCTGAGCTATACCCCCGTTTCGGGAAGACAGTATCATAACATACTGCTTTTACTTCTAACAGCATCGTTTTCACAACGCTGGTACTACCTATTCCAGGGGTCAGATCCCGGTTTACTCGGGTGGGCTCTGACCCCTCTGAATTCTTGGCGTCCCCACGGGGATTCGAACCCCGGTACTCACCGTGAAAGGGTGATGTCCTAGGCCTCTAGACGATGGGGACCCTGGACTGCTTTACTGCTTCTACTTCAGAGTTGGTGGAGGTAAGCGGGATCGAACCGCTGACCTCTTGCATGCCATGCAAGCGCTCTCCCAGCTGAGCTATACCCCCGCAGCGCTGAAGTGCGAGCATTATAGCGGAGGGTCTTGCATTTCGCAAATAGCCAACGAGGGTCGTTTACAGACCTTTCTGAATGCGCGCCAGCACGGTCTCGCGGCCGAACAGTTCCAGCACGGCGTCGATGGCGGGGGTCTGCAGCTGACCGGTCACCAGCAGGCGCAGCGGCATCGCCAGCTGCGGCATCTTCAGGCCATTCGCTGCCAGCACTTCCTTCATGGCGGCGGACAGCGCCGGCTTGCTCCATTCCACGGTCTGCAGCTTCTCCGCGAACTGCGCCAGCGCCGGACGCACGGCATCGGTCAGGTGCTGGGTCAGCAGCGCAGCATCGGGATTCGGCGTGCGGAAGAACAGCATCGCCGCATCGGCCAGTTCGTTGATGGTGTTGGTGCGTTCCTTCATGAGGCCCAGCACCGCGGCGAGCGGCGGCGCAGCGTCGAACTGCGCGCCTTCGCGCTCCATGATCGGACGCGCCAGGCCGGCCAGGCGCTCGTTGTCCGACTGCTTGATATAGTGGTTGTTCAGCCAGGCCAGCTTTTCGGGATTGAACTGGGCCGCTGACGCGGTCAGGTGCTCCAGGTTGAACCACTCGGTGAACTGCGCCATCGAGAAGATCTCGTCGTCGCCGTGGCTCCAGCCCAGGCGTGCCAGGTAGTTCAGCATGGCCTCCGGCAGGAAGCCCTGCTCCGGGTACTGCATCACGCTGACGGCGCCGTGGCGCTTCGACAGTTTCTGCCCATCCGGCCCGAGAATCATCGGCAGGTGGCCGTACTGCGGCAGTTCGGCACCCAGCGCGCGCAGGATGTTGATCTGGCGCGGCGTGTTGTTCACGTGGTCGTCGCCGCGCAGCACGTGGGTGATCTTCATGTCCCAGTCGTCGACCGCGACGCAGAAGTTGTAGGTCGGGGTGCCGTCGCCGCGCGCGATGATCAGGTCATCGAGTTCCTTGTTGCCGATCGTGATCGGGCCTTTGACCACATCGGTCCAGGTGACTTCGCCGTCGAGCGGGTTCTTGAAGCGCACCACCGGCTTGATCCCTTCCGGCACCGGCGGAAGCTGCTTGCCCTCTTCCGGGCGCCAGGTGCCGTCGTAGCGCGGTTTCTCCCCTAGAGCGCGCATGCGTTCGCGCATCGCTTCGACTTCTTCCGGCGTGCAATAGCACAGGTAAGCAGTACCGGCTTCCAGCATGCTCTTGATGACTTCGCGGTAGCGGTCCATGCGCTGCATCTGGTAGAACGGGCCCTCGTCGTGCTCCAGGCCCAGCCACTTCATGCCGTCCAGGATCGCCTGCACCGCTTCCGGGGTCGAGCGCTCCAGGTCGGTATCTTCGATACGCAGGATGAAGGTGCCGCCGAAGTGGCGGGCATAGGCCCAGGAATACAGCGCGGTGCGGGCGCCGCCGAGGTGGAGATAGCCGGTCGGGCTGGGAGCGAAACGGGTACGGACAGTCATGGGTGTTATATAGAAATGGGGTGATATACCAAGGCGGCTATTTTACAGGCTTGTTACTTTGCCTGACACGCCCTCGCTTCGTATCTCTTGCACGACACGCAATTACTTTACAGAAATTAAGAAAATGGCTACCCTCTCGTATTCCATCAGCATTTTCATCACTTTTCCCGCCCCTGCCTGACGTTCCGCCCATGTCGAACGACCCCAGCATCGCTGCCATCGCACCCCTGCGCGGAGAATTCTCCTGCGCCACCACGGAAATCGGCTTCCTGCACCAGCAGTCGGCCGTGATCCTGCGCGACCTGCGCCGCGGCTTGCTGCTGTCCTCGCTGTTCTATCTGGTGTTCGGCGCTGCCGACATCGCGGCGCTGGGCCTCGAGGGCGCCGCCGCGCCGCTGCTGGCGCGGCTGACGATTCCTTTCATCGCCATGGCCTGCCTGTACTACGCGCGGCGGCCGAATGCCGGCGTGCGTGCGCCCTGCCATGCGGCGAGCGCTTTTACCCTGTTATGGGGCGCCAGTTACTTTGTGGTGATCAGCTACCGCCCCGGCGACATCCTGCTGCACGCGATGTCGTGGGCCGTGATGGCGATGGTGATCCACATCCTGATCCCGAACCGGCTGATCTGCGCCGCCACGATCTCGATCGGCGCGACCCTCGCCTTCCTCGCGCTGGCCTGGCACCAGCATGCGGTCGGCACCCGCTTCCTGACTTCGCTGACCATGCTGCTGATCTGCGCCAACGTATTCGGCGTGACCGTCGCCCAGCGCCACGCGCGCCTGTGGCGCGAGCAGTACTGGGCCCAGCAGGTGTTGACGAATTTGTCGATCCGCGACCCGCTGACCGGCTCCTACAACCGGCGCCACCTGAACGCCGGCCTGCTCGACGGCGAAATCGCACGCGCCCGCCGCTACCGCCTGAGCCTGTCGCTGATCATGTGCGACCTCGACGGCTTCAAGAAGATCAACGATACCTATGGTCACCACGCCGGCGACGAAATGCTGCGCAGCTTCGCCACCCTGGTGCAGACGATGACCCGCGATGCGATCGACACCGTGGTGCGCTACGGCGGCGAGGAATTCCTGATCATCCTGCCCGAGACGCGGCTCGACGGCGCCCTCGAACTGGCCGAGCGCGTGCGCGCCGCCTTTGCCGAGCAGCGAGTCGAGGTCGATGGCGTCCAGCTCGGCACCACGGCGAGCTTCGGTGTGGTCGGTGCGGAATTCGGCGGCAGCCATGCCGTCACGCCGCAGGGCATGATCGCGCTGGCCGATCAGCTGATGTACGAGGCCAAGCATGCGGGGCGCAACCTGGTGCGGGCGAAGCAGCTTGGGCAGCGGGTCGAGACTGTGGGACGGACCGGGTAAGCGCGTGGGCTCGGAGAGCCCACCCTACCGGCGGCGATACACGTGGGGTGGACACCCCGTGTCCACGTAAATCTATGCGGTACGATGCAGCCTGACCGGCTGCGCCCCATCCAGCGCCCGCGCCCGCAGCTGCCCGCAACCGCCGTCGACGTCCTGTCCGGCCGAGTCGCGCAGCTTGGTCAGAATCCCACGTTCGAACAGCCATGCCGCGATGGCATGCGCCTTGTCCCAGCCGGGCCGCTGGAACGGCAGGCCTTCGTTGGCGTTATACGGAATCATGTTCAGCACGGCGTACTTGCCGCGCAAGAGTTCGACGATGGCGTCCAGCTCATCCTGGCCATCGTTCACGCCTTCCAGCAAAGTCCACTGGTACTGGATCGGGTAGCCGGTCAGGCGTGCATAACGCTCGCCCTCCTCCACCAGTTCGCGCGGCGTCAGGCGCGGCGCGCGCGGCAGCAGCTTTTCGCGCAAGGTCGGCCTGGTGGTGTGCAGCGACAGCGCCAGCGCCGGCTTCACGCGGCCGGCCGGCAGGCGCTCGAACACGCGCGGGTCGCCGACGGTCGAGAACACCAGGTTCTTGTGCGCGATATTTCCCTCGACGCCGAGCAGCTCGATCGCTTCCATCACGTTGTCGAGATTGTGGGCCGGCTCGCCCATGCCCATGAAGACCACTTTCTTGACCGGCCGCCGGCGCCGCGCCAGCACCACCTGGGCGACGATCTCGCCGCTCGTCACCTGGCGGATCAGGCCGCCCTGCCCGGTCATGCAGAACCGGCAGCCGACCGCACAGCCGACCTGGCTCGACACGCAGACGCCATCGCGCGGCAGCAGCACCGATTCGACGGTCTGGCCGTCGGCCAGGCCGACCAGCAGGCGCGCCGAGCCGTCTTCCGCCGGATGGGTGCTGAGGATGCGTGCCAGGCCGTCGAGTTCCTGGTCGATCTGCGGCAGGGCTTCCCTGACCGGCTTGGGCAGGAAGTCCATGGGACGGCGTCGGCCGTGGTCGTGGCCGGCGTTGCGGACCCAGTCGCGCAGGATGCGGTCTTCGTGGAGTGGGAGGGCGCCGAGGGCGCGCAGGCGGGTGCGGAGGGATTCGATGCGCATCTTGTTGACCCGTCGTTCCCGCAGAGGCGGGAACCCAAGTTCTGCATGCGTGTCGACAACTCAACAAACTTGGATTCCCGCCTGCGCGGGAAGTCGGGTTGGGCAATGCCCGACACGACAGGATAGCTATTTAGTCGTTCTTGACGACGATGGTCGGGAACTTGGCGCTCATGTCCTTCGCCTTTTCCGCCACCTTCACCGCCACCTTGCGCGCGATCTGCTTGTAAATAGCGGCGACCGGACCGTCCGGCTCGGCCACCACGGTCGGCGTGCCGGCATCGGCCTGCTCGCGGATCGACAACTGCAGTGGCAGGCGGCCGAGGAAGTCGACGCCAAAGTCGGCGCACATCTTTTCGCCGCCGCCTTCGCCGAAGATCGCTTCGTGATGGCCGCAGTTCGAGCAGATGTGCATGCTCATGTTCTCGACCACGCCCAGGATCGGGATGCCGACCTTCTCGAACATCTTGAGGCCCTTGCGCGCGTCCAGCAGGGCGATGTCCTGCGGGGTGGTGACGATCACGGCGCCGGTGACCGGCACTTTCTGCGACAGGGTCAGCTGGATGTCGCCGGTGCCCGGCGGCATGTCGACGATCAGGTAGTCCAGTTCGCGCCAGTTGGTCTGCTCCAGCAATTGCTGCAGGGCCTGGGTGACCATCGGGCCGCGCCAGACCATCGGCTCGTCCGGATCGATCAGGAAGCCGATCGACGAAACTTGCACGCCATGGTTCTCCAGCGGCTCCATGGACTTGCCGTCCACGGTTTGCGGACGGCCATTGATGCCCAGCATGGTCGGCTGCGAGGGGCCGTAGATATCGGCGTCCAGCACGCCGACGCTGGCACCTTCCGCGGCCAGTGCCAGCGCCAGGTTGACAGCGGTGGTCGACTTGCCGACGCCGCCCTTGCCCGAGGCCACGGCGATGATGTTCTTCACGTTCGGCATGACCTTCAGGCCACGCTGGACGGTGTGCGAGATGATCTTCGAGCTGACGTTGACGCTGACGTTCTGCACGCCAGGCAGCTTGCGCAGCGCCTCGATCACGCTGTTGCGCACCACGGCGAACTGGCTCTTGCCCGGGTAGCCGAGTTCGATATCGAGGGCGATATTGCCGCCGTCGACCTGGATGTTCTTGGCCAGGCGGGTGCTGACGTAATCTTTGTTGGTATTGGGATCAATGACCGCCGACAGGGCAGTCTTGACGTCTTCTACAGTGATGCTCATTGGGTTCTCCGGGTGTGATGCGCAAGAGTTTAGCGTATTTCAAGCTGAAGCACCCTCTGACCGTTTAGGGTCATCCGCTGGTAAAATGCTTTTTTTCACCTATCGACTCCCCTTTTCGATCATGACACGCAAGCTGTTCGTCACCACCGCCCTGCCCTACGCCAACGCCGCCTTCCACATCGGCCACATGATGGAATACATCCAGGCCGACATCTGGGTCCGCTTCCAGCGAATGCAGAAGGACGACGGCCAGCAGCGCACGGTGCACTTCGTCGGCGCCGACGACACCCACGGCACGCCGATCATGATCGCCGCCGAAAAGGAAGGCGTGACGCCGCAGGAGTTCGTGGCGCGCATCGCCGCCGGCCGCGCGCAATACCTGGACGGCTTCCACATCGCCTTCGACAACTGGTATTCGACCGATTCGCCGGAAAACGTCGAGCTGTCGCAGGGCATCTACCGCAAGCTGCGCGATGCCGGCCTCATCTATACCAAGACCGTCGACCGCTTCTACGACACCGCCAAGGGCATGTTCCTGGCCGACCGCAACATCAAGGGCGAGTGCCCGGTCTGCCACGCCAAGGACCAGTACGGCGACAACTGCGAAGTCTGCGGCGCCGCCTACCAGCCGACCGAGCTGATCAATCCGTTCTCGGTGTTCACCGGCTCGACCCCGATCCTGAAGCCGTCAGAGCAGTATTTCTTCAAGCTGTCCGACCCGCGCTGCTTCCAGTTCCTGAAGGAATGGCTGAACACCCCGGGCCGCCTGCAGCCGGAAATGGTCAACAAGGTCTCGGAATGGCTCGGCGAGAACGGCGAAAAGCTGGCCGACTGGGACATTTCGCGCGACGCGCCCTACTTCGGCATCCCGATTCCTGATGCACCGGGCAAGTTCTTCTACGTCTGGCTGGACGCGCCGGTCGGCTACCTGGCATCGCTGAAGAATTACTTCGAAAAGAAGGGCCTCGACTACGAAGCCTTCCTGAACGACCCGGCCGCCGAGCAGGTGCACTTCATCGGCAAGGACATCGTCTCCTTCCACCTGCTGTTCTGGCCGGCGATGCTGAATTTCTCGAAGCACCCGATCATCGACAAGCTGAAGGTCAATGTCCACGGCCACCTGACCGTGAACAACGAAAAGATGTCGAAGTCGCGCGGCACCGGCATCTCGCCGCTGCGCTACCTGGAACTCAAGATGAACCCGGAGTGGCTGCGCTACTACCTGGCGTTCAAGCTGAACAGCAAGGTCGAGGACCTGGACTTCACCGGCGAAGACTTCGTCGCCCGCGTCAACAGCGACCTGATCGGCAAGTACGTGAACATCGCCAGCCGCTGCGCCGGCTTCATCGCCAAGAAATTCGACGGCAAGCTGGCCGCCGAGCTGTCGCCGAAAGCTAAGGAATGGATCGCCCGCGCCCTGAACGGCGAAGACGGCGAGCGCCAGAGCGCCATCGCCGCCAGCTACGAAGCACGCGAGTTCGGCCGCGCCCTGCGTGAAATCATGGCCATCGCCGATGTCGCCAACCAGTACGTCGACGAGAACAAGCCCTGGCTGCTGGCCAAGGACGACACCAAGGTCGCGGAACTGCACGAAGTCTGCACCACCGCGCTGATCCTGTTCCGCCAGCTGAGCATCATGCTGTCGCCGGTGCTGCCGCACGTGGCGTCGCGCGTCCAGGAATTCCTGGGCGACGCGTCCTTCTCGTGGGAAGACACCCAGGGCGAGAACGTCTACAACAGCATGCTGGGGCGCACCATCGGCGCCTACAGCCACCTGATGCAGCGCGTGGATGCCAAGATGGTCGAGGATCTGTTCGACAAGCCTGCCGCACCAGCCGTTGCCGCCCCGGCCCCGGCCGCCAGCGCCGCCAAGCCGGAAGCGCCGGCCGCCGACCTGCCTGCCGCCGAAGCCGGCGATATCGAAGAACTCGCGCCGGAAATCTCGATCGACGATTTCGCCAAGATCGACCTGCGCGTTGCCAAAATCGTCAACTGCGAACACGTCGAAGGTTCGAGCAAGCTGCTGCGCCTGACCCTGGACGTGGGCGAAGGCCGCTACCGCAACGTGTTCTCGGGCATCAAGTCGGCTTACCAGCCGGAGCAGCTGATCGGCAAGCTGACCGTGATGGTCGCCAACCTGGCGCCGCGCAAGATGAAGTTCGGCGTCTCGGAAGGCATGGTGCTGTGCGCCTCCGCCAAGGACGAAAAGACCGATCCGGGCCTGTACGTGCTGGAACCGGTCGCGGGCGCCAAGCCGGGCATGCGTATCCGCTGAGCTATTAATTTCCGTGCAAGCGTAGCTATAATGCGCTTTTTCGAAACTCTTGAGTGGTAGCAAATAAAATGACCGCATACAAAGCCCTGCGACACATCCCGCAAGCGAACCTGTTCCGTCAAGGCGACGTCTTTGTGCTGTTCGGCGAGCTGTTCGGCCGTGGTTACGTGAACGGCCTGATCGACGAAGCGCGCAAGGCCGGCATGACCATCCTGGGCATCACCGTGGGCCGCCGCAACGACGACGGCACCCTGCGCGCCCTGACCGCCGAAGAGCATGCGGAAGCGGAAGCCAAGCTGGGCGGCCGCATCATCAACGTGCCGCTGATGGCCGGTTTCGACATGGACGCACCGGCGGGCGAACAGAACCCGACCGAGATGCTGTCCGACATTACCCTCAAGAGCTGGCAGGAAGACAAGCTGGACTGGGACAAGATCGAGCAGTGCCGCCAGGCCGGCGTGGCCCGCTTCACGGAGTCGGCACGCCAGTCGATGCTTGAAATCGACAAGCTGATCCCGGACGGCGCGAACGTCTTCTTCGCCCACACCATGGCCGGCGGCATCCCGCGCATCAAGGCTTTCCTGGCCATCGCCAACCGCATCTACAAAGGCCGCGGCGAGCGCTTCATGTCCTCGCGCGCCCTGCTCGACAGCGACCTGGGCAAGCTGATCCTGATGAACTTCGATGAAGTCTCGGCCAACACCCTGAAGCACCTGATCGACGCGTCCGCGGCGATCCGCGCGCGCGTCGAATCGAAAGGCGGCCAGGTGCGCTACACGGCCTACGGCTACCACGGCACCGAGGTGCTGATCGGCGGCGAGTACAAGTGGCAGACCTACACCAACTACACCCAGGGCTACGCCAAGATGCGCCTGGAGTCGATCGCCGAAGCCGCCTGGAAACAGGGCATCGCCGCGACCGTCTTCAACTGCCCGGAAATCCGCACCAATTCGTCGGACATCTTCGTCGGCGTCGAACTCTCGCTGTTCCCGCTGCTGGCTGCGCTGAAGAAGGAAGACGGCGGCGCCTGGGCGCAGGCACAATGGGATGCCTGCGAACGCCTGCTGAACGAAGGCGAGTCGGTGCAGGGCATCCTCGACAAGCTGGAAACCTACCTGCAGACCGACACCCTGGCCGGCTACCGCAACTACGAAGCCTGGCCGATGGACAATTCGCCGGAACTGGCCGAGCTGATGATCGGCACCGCCGACGAGATCACCGGCCTGCACCAGGACAAGAAGGCGCTGGTCACCGACCTGCTGTCTTCGCTGGTGGTGGAAGGCACCGGCCCGCTGATGTTCCACGGCGCGGCCGAGAAGATCGCGCCGGTGCTGTGGCTCAACCACGACATCATCGCCCGCCAGCTGAACGCGCAGCACAAGTAAGACGCTGTCGCACGGTAAAATCGAACGTTTGCACTTTTTGAGAATGTAAAGAGCACCATGGGCCTGTTCACGAAACACTCGAATTACGAATCCGACCACACCAAGTTCATCAAGGAACTGAAAGAGAAGACCCCGGGCATGGACGAGCGCCAGGTTGCCGGCCGTTCCCTGCTGTGGGACAAGGCGCCGCTGTCGCTGGACGAACAGCGCCGCATCGCCGAATCGCGCCTGCGCCAGAACGCCTACCCGTACCAGACCAAGGTCTGAGTCCGGCTGAGGGCAGAGGCTGACGACGATGGCGCCAGAGCAGGCGGCCGGCGCCCCGGCGCTTCCTGAAGGGAGCGCCGATTCCAAACCGGACGACGGCGCCATCCTTGACGCCGACCTGCAGGCGTCGAGCGCGGCACACGATGCGGCCGAGGCCGCCATCGCCCGCCTCTACGGCGAGCCGCTGCTGCGCCTGCCGAACGACCTGTACATTCCGCCCGACGCGCTCGAAGTCTTCCTCGATGCCTTCGAAGGTCCGCTCGACCTGCTGCTGTACCTGATCCGCAAGCAGAACTTCAACATCCTCGACATTCCGATGGCGCAGGTGACCCTGCAATACCTGGAATACGTCGAGCAGATCCGCAAGAGCAACCTGGAGCTGGCGGCCGAGTACCTCTTGATGGCAGCCATGCTGATCGAGATCAAGTCGCGCATGCTGCTGCCCAAGCGCCAGGACGACCTGGTCGAAGATGTCGGCGACCCGCGCGCGGAACTGGTACGGCGCCTGCTGGAATACGAGCAGATCAAGTCCGCCGCGCAGCGAGTCGGCTCCCTGCCCCAGCTGGACCGCGACTTCCTGCGGCCCTCGCTGCCGGTCGAGCAAGGGCTGGCGCCGGTATGGCCGCATGTCGACCCGCACGATTTGCAGCGCGCCTGGATGGACGTGCTGCGCCGCGCCAAGCTGACCCAGCATCACCGGATCGGCCGCGAGGAGCTCTCGGTGCGCGAGCACATGTCGGCGATCCTGCGTACACTGCAGTCGAACCGCTTCGTTGAATTCTCGGACCTGTTCCAGGGGCAAGCCAGCGTGCCGGTCGTGGTCGTGCACTTCGTGGCCATGCTCGAGCTGGCCAAGGAAACCCTGATCGAAATTACCCAGGCCGAACCATTCGCGCCGATCTACGTCAGGCTGGCATATTCGCCGGCCTGAGCCTTACAAAGACACCATGAAAATCATCTCCACCATCGACGAACTGCGCGACCAGCTGCGCGGACAACTGCGCACCGCCTTCGTTCCGACCATGGGCAACCTGCACGAGGGCCACCTCTCGCTGATGCGCCTGGCGCGCCGGCACGGCGACCCGGTGGTCGCCTCGATCTTCGTCAACCGCCTGCAATTCGGCCCGAACGAAGACTTCGACAAATACCCGCGCACCTTCCAGGCCGACGTGGAGAAGCTGGAAAAGGAAGGCGTGTACGTGCTGTTCGCGCCGACCGAGAAGGACCTGTACCCGGAGCCGCAGGAATACCGCGTGTTGCCGCCCAACGACCTGGGCAACATCCTCGAAGGCGAGTTCCGTCCGGCCATGTTCCCGGGCGTGTGCACGGTGGTCACCAAGCTGTTCTCCTGCGTGCAGCCGCGCGTGGCCGTGTTCGGCAAGAAGGATTATCAGCAGCTCATGATCATCCGTAACATGGCGCGCCAACTGGCGATGCCGACCGAGATCATCGGCGCGGAAACCTTCCGCGCCGACGACGGCCTGGCGCTCTCGTCGCGCAACGGCTACCTGTCCAGCGACGAGCGCGCCGAGGCGCCCTTCCTGTACCAGACGCTCAACTACGTGGCCGAGCAGAGCCGTGCCGGCCATGGCGACTTGCTGGCCCTGGAACAGGAAGCGATGGACCGCCTCGCAGCCCGCGGCTGGAAGCCGGACTACGTCTCGATCCGCAAGCGCATGAACCTGCAGGCGCCGAGCCGCGACGAATACCTTGCCGGCGAGCAATTGGTCGTCCTGGCTGCGGCCAAGCTGGGCAACACCCGCCTGATCGATAATCTGGAAATCTGAAGCACGCTACTTTCTTAATTGAAATTACCCTGTAGATTTTGGCAATTCCCTTTGCTAGAATGTACAGGGCAACACTTTTTACCCAAACCACGTAAAAAGATTCAAGGAGTAGTCCCGTGACCGACATGGCCACCACCCAGATGCGCAAGGGCCCGCCCAAGCTGAGCGACGCCGTCGAGCGCATCCCAGCGAACACCGGCTCGCACGCGATGAGCGACGCCTTCCAGATCTTCGATACCCTGTCGACCCTGGCCCAGACCGGCGAAGCGATCACCGTCTATCCGATGGGCCAGGATTGCGTCATGGCGCGCATCGACGCCGTCGATCCGGACCGCCGCTCCTTCATCCTCGACCTGGCCGAAGACAGCATCCTGGCCGAGGGCAAGGCGGACTTCGTGGCCTCGCTGGGCGGGAATGCCAAGATCCAGTTTTCGCTGGACGCCAACTGGAGCATCGTGAGCGGCCGCAGTCACGCCGTCGAGCTGCCGCTGCCGGACAGCTGCCAGGTACTGAACCGGCGCGCCGAAGCCCGCCTCGACACCCCGCTGGGCGGCCACTACGGTGCCCGCTTCACCTATCTCGGCAAAGTGTTCGAGCTGCCGCTGTACGACTTCTCGGTCGGCGGTGTCGGCCTGCGTGCGACGCCGGAGCAGGCCTACGAGCTCTACGTCGGCAAGAAGCTGGAAGGCGTCGAACTGGAACTCGGGCCGTCGCTGAGCATCATGGCCGACCTCGAAATCCGCCTGCTGCGCCCCTTCCGCACCTTCCTGCTGGGCGAACAGGTGCAGATCGGCTGCCGGATCTCGAACATCAGCATGCAGATGAAGCAGCGGCTGGAGCGGGCCGTGAGCAAGGTGCAGCTGAAGCGCTGAAGTTTTGCGCTCGGCACCAGCCTCAGGTGGTGACGCTCTGCGCCCAGGCCAGCGCACTCAGATGCGCCTTGTTGACATCCAGCGGACTGATCTCGAGCGCGGCCGCCATCGACGCCACCAGCTGGGAATTCAGCTCGCAGGCCTCGGCCAGCGCCAGGTAGGGACCGTAGGCGCCGCCGCGCGTCAGCAGCGCCCGCACCACCTCTTCCGGCAGCTGGATGGTGTCCAGCACTTCCTTCATCGGCAGGCCCAGCAGGCGGTCCAGCAGCGAGAACATGCCGGCGACGAACAGGTATTCGCTCTCCGCGCGCGGCAGGAATTTCTGGCCCAGCAGTTCGCACAGGCGTGCGCGCACGACCGCGGTTTCCATCAGCACCGGCGAGTAGCCGCTCGAGCTGGCCGTGGCCAGCAGCAGCACCAGCCAGCGGTACAGCGGCGCGTAGCCGAGCATGGCGATGGCCTGGCGCAGCGACTCGACCTGGCGGCCGGCGCCGAAACCCGCCGAGTTGATGAAGCGCAGCAGCTTGTAGATCAGCGCGGGGTCGCGCTTGAGCACCGCTTCGATCTTCGGCACGTCCTCGTTGTTCTGCACCATCTGCATCAGCTGCAGGATGATGGCCTGGGCCGGATTCATGCCCTTGACGTTGCCGCCGGTGCGCGGCGTCAGGTGCAGCTTGCCCACAAAGGCATCCAGGCCCAGCACGGCGCAGGCGTCGTAGTCGGCCCAGGTCGCGACCGGGCGGCCGACCATGCGCAGCTGCGATTGCTTGACGGCCGCATAGGTGCGCGCCTGGGTTGCGACGTCGGCGCCCGTGAAGCGTACTTCGGCGTAGGAAGCCACCGAGGACAGGTTCTTGCCCAGCAGGTCGAGATTGGCGCCGCGCAGCGAGATGCCGACGCCGCCCACGCGCAGGGCCTGCACGGCGGCGCGGGTGTCGGGATTGGCGAGTTCGCGGGTGCTCATCGAGAGCACGGTGCGCTCCGGCGGCAGCGCGTGCAGGGCATCCGTCGAGAGCATGGCCGGCACGGCGTCGAGGAACAGCAGCTTCTCGCGCAGCAGCCAGCCGTGCTCTTCGTCGACCAGCTGCTCGGCCACGAAGCCGACCAGCGATTCGAGGTCGGCGGCGCCGACTTCCCTTCCGTTCTGCTGTTGCCAGCAGAGTTCATAACCAATCACGCGCTGCTTGGGGTCAAGCAGAGGTTCACGGACGATGAAGTTGGTCTGATGCATTTTATGAACACCGGGTGAAACTGGGGAGACACGATGCGCCGTCCGCAGGCGCACCGCTACATCGGGAGATCAGAAGCCGAGGCTGTCCAGCAGGTCGTCGACCTGGCCCTGGTCGGCCACCACTTCGCTGTTGCCCTCAGGGTTGATCTGCGGGCCATTGATTAAGCTGTTACTGAGCAGGCCGTTGTCGAATTCGCGCTTGACCTCGGCCGGGGCGAAATCGACCAGTACCTGGACCAGCTGCTTTTCCAGGTTCTGGGCGATGCCGGTGATGCGCTTGATCACCTGGCCGGTCAGGTCCTGGAAGTCCTGGGCCATCATGATGTCCATCAGATGACCGCGGGTGGCGGCGGCGCTGCTGCGCGATTCGGCGAGCGAGGCGACGGTGCGTTCGGCCAGCGCGCGCCATTCCGGCGAGCCTTCGCCGCTGTCGAGCAGCGACTGCCAGGCCTTGGTGAGTTCCACGGCCGCGCTGTCGATGCCGTCCTGCAGCGGTGCGGCGGCGTCGGTCGCGTCCAGCACGCGCTTGGCGGCATCTTCCGACAGGCGCGCCACGTAATCGAGACGGTCGCGCGCATCCGGGATGTCGCTGGCGGCTTTTTCGATCAGCTTGTCCAGGCCCAGTCCGCGCAGGCTCTCGTGGAGCGCGCGGGTCATGTGCCCGATCCGGCTCAGGACCTCGTCGTGCGAGCCCGGGTCGGCCGTCTGCTCAGTCATTTTACTTCCCCATCTTTTCGAAAATCTTGTTCAGCTTTTCGTCCAGCGTGGCGGCAGTGAAGGGCTTGACCACATAGCCGTTGGCGCCCGCTTGCGCGGCCGCGATGATGTTTTCCTTCTTCGCTTCGGCGGTCACCATCAGCACCGGCAGGCCGGCCAGGGCGGGATCGGCACGGATGTTCTGCAGCATGGTCAGGCCGTCCATGTTCGGCATGTTCCAGTCCGAGACCACGAAGTCGAACTGCTCGCTGCGCAGTTTGGCCAGGGCCATGACGCCGTCTTCGGCTTCGTCAACGTTGGCGTAACCCAGTTCCTTCAACAGATTCCGCACGATGCGGCGCATCGTCGAGAAATCGTCAACAACTAAAAAACGCATCTTTGGATCAGCCATGAATTACTCCGTTGTTACTCTATCTGAATATATTGGTTGGACTTCGGCACTGCGTCGACTGATGCACTGCGAAACAGGCCTAAGCATAGCATTTTTGTTGCTCTACGGCGATAAAACCGAGGGGAAAGCGATGTGGGCGAATCAAACGCGCAACGCCCGGCCGCCCTGCGCGGCGAGATGGCCGAGGACCATGCCCGGCAGTGCCGTCAGCGCCCCCACCTCGTGGGTCGCGCCGACCGCAATCGCCTCGCGCGGCATGCCGAACACGACGCAGGAGGCTTCGTCCTGGGCGAAATTGTAGGCCCCGGCGCCCTTCATTTCCAGCATACCCTGCGCGCCGTCCTTGCCCATGCCGGTCAGGATCACCCCGACCGCATTCTTGCCGGCCGCCAGTGCCGCGGAACGGAACAGCACGTCCACCGACGGGCGGTGGCGGTTGACCGGGTCGGTCTGTTCGATCCTGGTCATGTAGTTGGCGCCGGAGCGCGTCAGCAGCAGGTGCGAGTGGCCGGGCGCGATGTAGGCGTGGCCCGGCAGCACGCGCTCGTTGCCCTGGGCTTCGGTCACGCTGATGCGGCACAGCGAATCCAGGCGCTTGGCGAAGGAACTCGTGAAACCTTCCGGCATGTGCTGGGCGATCAGGATGCCCGGGCAGTCGGACGGCATCTGCATCAGGAATTCGCGGATCGCTTCGGTGCCACCGGTGGAGGCGCCGATGATGATCAGCTTTTCGGACGAAGTCAGCGGACTGCGCAGCTGCGGCAGCTGGGCGCTGGGCGGCGGCGCATGCAGGGTGCGCGGTTTCAGGCGCGCGCGGGCGGCGCCGCGGATCTTGTCGGCGATGAGTTCGGTGTACTCGCGCATGCCGGACTGGATCGAGATCTTCGGCTTGGTGACGAAGTCGACCGCGCCCAGTTCCAGCGCACGCATCGTGATCTCGGAGCCGCGCTCGGTCAGCGAAGAGACCATCAGCACCGGCATCGGGCGCAGGCGCATCAGCTTTTCGAGGAAGTCGAGGCCGTCCATCTTCGGCATCTCGACGTCGAGCGTGAGCACGTCGGGGTTGGTCCGCTTGATCAGCTCGCGCGCGACCAGCGGATCGGGGGCGGTGCCCACCACTTCCATGTCCGGCTGCGAGTTGACGATCTCGGTCATCACGCTGCGGATCAGGGCGGAATCGTCGACGATCGCGACTTTGATCTTGTTCGTGGAATGCATACTGTGCCCTTTCGTCAGAACAGGTCGATATCGCCGCCGACCGGCGCGACCTTGAGGCGGCTGGCGTAATCGAGCTCGCGCTTCGCCAGCGTATCGTTATGGGTTTGCATCAGCTTCTTGACCAGCACCTTGCCGGTGCGCGGGAAGAAGTACACCTTGCGCGGGTAGATGTCGTTCAGGTCTTCGGCCAGCACCGGGATGCGCTCGGTCTTCAGGAACTGCATCACGAAAGCCGCGTTGCGCTCGCCCACGTTCATGGCCGAGAAACCGCGCAGCACGGCGCCGCCGCCGAACACCTTCGCTTCCAGATGCTCGCGGCGCGCGCCGGCCTTCAGCAGATCGTTGATCAGCACTTCCATCGCATAGGTCCCGTAGCGCATCGACGCCGATACCGGGTTGCCGGGATCGCCGCCGTCCGGCAGCATGAAGTGGTTCATGCCGCCCAGGCCCTTGACGCGGTCGCGGATGCAGGCCGAGACGCAGGACCCGAGCACCGTCACGATCAGCATGTCCTTGGGCGTGTAGTAGTACTCGCCCGGCAGGATTTTGGCGGCCTGGCAGTCGAAGGTGCGGTCGTAATAGACGTTGGTGGCAAAGTGGCTGTTGGTATCCATGGTGCTGCTTCTCTCGATGAACTCAGGCGAGTTCGTACACCGTCTTGCCGCGCAGGCGCAGCGAGTCGGACACATACAGGAAATTCTCGGAGTGCCCAGCAAACAGCAGGGCGTCCGGCTTCATCAGGGGCACGAAGCGCTTCAGGATCTTGCGCTGGGTGTCCTTGTCGAAGTAGATCATCACGTTGCGGCAGAAGATCACGTCGAACGGGCCCTTCAGGTCCCAGTCGTCGGCCAGCAGGTTGAGCTGGCGGAAGGTGATCAGGCTGCGCAGTTCGGGACGCACCCGCACCAGGCCCTCCTGGGCGCCCTTCCCCTTCAGGAAGAAGCGGCGCTTGCGCTCGACTTCCAGCTTGTCGATGCGTTCGATCGGATAGACGCCGGCGCCGGCAGTGGCCAGTACGTTGGTGTCGATGTCGGTCGCGATGATGGACACCGGCGGCGTGAGCGTGTTGAACGCCTCGCACAGGGTCATCGCGATCGAGTAGGGTTCCTCGCCGGTCGAACTGGCCGAACACCAGATCGTCAGCGGGGTGGACGGATGCTGGCGGCGCGCCTTGAGCGCGTGCTCCGCCAGCAGCGGGAAGTGGTGAGACTCGCGGAAGAACGAGGTCAGGTTGGTGGTCAGCGCATTCGTGAAGGCTTCCCATTCCTGCCCGTTGGGGCCGCTGAGCTTTCCGGCTTCGAGCGCATCGAGATAGCGCGCGAAGGATTCGATGCCGGTCGCGCGCAGACGGCGCGCGAGGCGGCTGTAGACCATTTCCTGCTTGCTGTCGGCCAGCGAGATGCCGGCGCGCTGGTAGATCAGTCCGCGCACGCGCTCGAAGTCCGCGCGCGTGAACTCGAATTCCTTGCCGGTTTCCTGCTTGGTATGAAGCGGCACGTTATTACCTTTGGGTGTGTGAAGATGAAGCCAGCCCTGCGCCGCGCTGCCGAAATCCGGATGCTTACGCTGCCATTCTGTCGATCAGGCCCATCTCGCTGGACGACATCAGGCGATCGATGTCGATCAGGATCAGCATGCGCTCGTCGACGGTGCCGAGGCCCATCAGATAATCGGAGTTGAAGGCGGTGCCCATTTCCGGCGCCGGCTTGACCTGGTCCGGCGTCAGGGTGGTGACGTCCGACACGCTGTCCACGACCATGCCCATGATGCGGCCGCCGATGTTCAGGATGATCACGACGGTGAACTGGTCGTAGGTCGGGGTGCCGAGCTTGAACTTGATGCGCATGTCGACCACCGGGATGATGATGCCACGCAGGTTGATCACGCCCTTGATGAATTCGGGGGCGTTGGCGATGCGGGTCACGGCTTCGTAGCCGCGGATTTCCTGCACCTTCAGGATGTCGATCCCGTATTCCTCGGAGCCGAGGGTGAAGGCGAGGTATTCGCTGCCGCTGCCGTCGCGCGCGTCGGCGGGCTTGGTGGTCTGTTGAGTGGACATGGCGGTTCCTAAGTTCAGGTTGATTTTCGGTTTTTATGAGACGACGGTATCGTCCGTCAGCTGACGCGAGGAGCGCAGCAGCGCAGCCACGTCGAGGATCAGCGCCACGCCGCCATCGCCGAGGATGGTGGCGCCGGAGATCCCGGCCACCTTGCGGTAGTTCGATTCGAGGTTCTTGACCACGACCTGCTGCTGGCCCACCAGTTCGTCGACGAACAGCGCGGCCTTGCGCCCTTCGGTTTCAAGGATCACCAGGATCCCTTCGGCCGGATCGGTAAAGCGCGGCGCGATGTTGAACATCTGGTGCAGCGGGACCAGCGGCAGGTATTCGCCGCGCACCTTGACCACGCGGCCCTGCCCGGCGATGTCCTTGACGTCGGCCCGCGCAGGCTGCAGCGACTCGACCACGAAGCCGAGCGGCAGGATGTAGATCTCGTCGCCGCAGCGGATCGACATGCCGTCCAGGATCGCCAGCGTCAGCGGCAGCGAGATCAGGATGGTGGTGCCGAAGCCCTTGGCCGAGCGGATGTCGATGGTGCCGCCCATCTGCGTGATGTTGCGCTTGACGACGTCCATGCCGACCCCGCGTCCGGAGACGTCGGTGACGATTTCGGCGGTCGAGAAGCCCGGTGCGAAGATCAGTTGCCAGACCTCGGCGTCGCTCATGTTCTCGGATACCGGCAGGCCGTTCTCGCGGGCCTTGGCCAGGATCCGTTCGCGATTCAGGCCGCCGCCATCGTCGGCAACCTCGATCACGATGTTGCCGCCCTGGTGGGCGGCGGACAAGAACAGGCGCCCCGATTCCGATTTGCCGGCGGCCACGCGGGCGGCCGGCATCTCGATGCCGTGGTCGATCGAATTGCGCACCAGGTGGGTCAGCGGATCGACGATGCGTTCGATCAGGCCCTTGTCCAGTTCCGTCGCCGCGCCGTTGGTGATGAAGTCGACCTTCTTGCCGAGCTTGCCGGCCAGGTCGCGCACCATGCGCGGGAAGCGCGAGAACACGAAGTCCATCGGCATCATGCGGATCGACATCACCGCTTCCTGCAGGTCGCGGGTATTGCGGGTCAGTTGCGACACCGACGCCAGCAGGCGCTGGTGGACCATCGGATCGAGGCCGTCGCTGCGCTGCTCGATCATGGCCTGGGTGATCACCAGTTCGCCGACCAGGTTGATCAGCTGGTCGACCTTCTCGATCGAGACGCGGATCGAGCCCGCTTCGGCGTGCGCGTGGGCGGCATCGGCGGCCTTCTTCGCAGCCTTCTTCTCGGCGGCGGCGTCGGCCGCGTCGAGCGCTTCCGGACGGCTCTGCACGGCCACCGCCGGCTGCGGCGTTTCCGGCACGATGCCGGCTTCGAGGCGGATCTGTTCGATCGGCTGGAAGAAGCCGTAGCCACGCTCGTCGTTGGACAGTTCGGCCTGCGTGTTCTCGGCCGGCTCGTTCGGGTCGAAGAAGCCGTAGCCCTGCTCGTCCTCGATGCGGGCACGCTCAAGCGCCTCGATCGCGCGCTGCTCGGGTGTGAGCGGCGGCGCTTCGAAGATCTTCAGGTCTTCCGGATTCAGCACGAACGAGCAGATCGCGACGATGTCGTCGAGGCCTTCGTGGGTCATGATGATCAGGGCGCTGCGCCCGCCCGCCAGCGGCGTCACCGAGACGCGGCCCAGCAGGCCGAGTTCGTCGACCAGGGCGTTCACGTCGCGCTGCGGGATGTCGGGCAGCTCGATCTTGTAGCGGTGCGCACCCTCGCGCACTTCCTGCTTCTGTTCGGCGTGCAGGAAGGACGGCACGGTCGGCTGGTGCGCCGCCACGATGACGCCTTCGGACAGGTCGTGCAGCATCATGCGCACGTTGGCGACCGCTTCCTGGTCCACGCTGGCACCGTGGCGGTGGCCGTCCAGCTGCATCTTGAGGATGTCCTTGGCCGCCAGGAAGGCGTCCACGTGCTGGCTGGTGAGGGACATCTCACCCTTGCGGATGCGGTCCAGCAGCGACTCCAGCACGTGGGTCACTTCGCTCATGTCGTTCAGGCCGAAGGTCGACGCCCCGCCCTTGATCGAGTGCGCGGTGCGGAAGATCGCGTTCAGGTCTTCCGCGTCCGGCGCGGCGATATCGACGGCCAGCAGCAGACGCTCCTTTTCGGCGAGGAGTTCTTCCGCCTCGTCGAAAAAGACCTGGTAGAACTGGCTGATGTCGATGGTCATGATGTGTCGCTCGTCGGCGCTTAGCCGATCACCTTCTTGACCACCTCGATCAGGCGCTGCGGATCGAAGGGCTTGACCAGCCAGCCGTTGGCGCCGGCCGCGCGGCCCTTCGATTTCATCTCGTCCGAGGATTCGGTGGTCAGCATCAGGATGGGCACCTTGGCATAGGTCGGCAGGCCGCGCAGCGACTTGATCAGCGTAAGGCCGTCCATCTTCGGCATGTTCTGGTCGGTCAGGACCAGGTCCACGGTCTGCTGCTTCGCCTTGTCCAGGCCATCCTGGCCGTCGACCGCCTCCACCACCTGGTAGCCGGCGGCCTTCAGGCTGAACGCCACCATCTGGCGCAGGGAACTGGAATCGTCAACCGCAAGAATCGTTTTAGCCATTTTTTGTGTGCTCCTGGGGGTCAGAGTCCGGTTCTTCTTTTAAAGGACTCTGACCCCGGTTTTAGTTAGCATGGGGTCAGAGTCCGGTTCTTCCGTTGGGACTCTGACCCCGGTTTCATAGTTATCGTATCAACTCAGAACAATTCGATATCGCCGCTCTCGAGATGCCGCTGCTCCACCGACTTGCGCAGCATGCTGCGCAGCTCGAGCGACTGGATCGCCAGCGCCATGCTGACCTTGCCCAGGCGCTCGACGATTTCCTCGCTGTGGGTGTCCGGTGCGATGTCGGCACCGTGCTCGCCGAGCGTGGCCAGGAATTCGCGCAGACCGGCCACGCGGCGCAGCGTGCGGTCGAGCAGCTGGCTGGTCATGTCCTGGAACTGCATGCTGGTGATCGCCGTGTTCACGTGCAGGCCGATCTCGCCCGACATGCCGGTCAGCTTTTCGCTTTCCTCGGCCGATGGCGCCTCGCCGGCCAGCAGACGGTTGATGCTCTGCTGGCGCGCGTCCACCGCCTGGTGGATCGCCATGAAACTGGAGGTCAGCTTTTCGACGGCTTCCTCGAGCAGCAGCGTGGTCTGCACCAGGTCGGTCTCGACCTCGTTCAGGTGGCGCCGGCCGTGGTCGGAAACGCCCGACAGCAGGCGCTTCACGTGCGACCCTAAAATCTTTTTTCTTGTCATTCAGTCCTCCAGAACACGCACGCGCTCTACTTCGCCGCTTCCTGCTCCGGCGCCGCCAATCCGCCGCCCGTCGCGGCGGCCACCGCCTTCACCGCGCCGTCGACGTCGTCCGGCACGTCCAGCGAATTGCTGCCGCTGCTGCCGCCGCGCAGCACCGCTTCCTCGGTGCGCTTGTTCATCACCAGGATGCTGATGCGGCGATTGACCGGATTGAACGGATCCTTGGGATCGAGGTGGTTGGCCGCAGCCAGGCCCACCACGCGCAGGATCTTGTCGTCGGCCAGACCGCCGCGCACCAGTTCGCGGCGCGAGGCGTTGGCGCGGTCGGCCGACAGCTCCCAGTTCGAATAGCCGCTCGCGGTCATGTAGGGCGTCGAATCGGTGTGGCCCGACAGGCTCAGTTTGTTCGGCACGTCGTTCAGCACCAGCGCCAGCACGTCGAGGATGTCGCGGGTATAGGGCTGCAGTTCGGCTTTCGCGCTCTCGAACATCGGGCGGTTCTTCTCGTCGACGATCTGGATGCGCAAGCCCTCGCTGGTCACGTCGAGCAGCAGCTGGTTCTTGTACTTCTTCAGTTGCGGATTGGCGTCGATGGTCGATTCGATCTTCTGCTTCAGCCTTGACAGGCGCTCGGCTTCCTCGTGCTCCAGCGCCGCCTTGGCCGCCTTCAGGTCGTAGGTCTTCTTGTCGGCCGGGGTGTCGCCCTTCTTGACCTGGCCGTTACGGCGCGTCAGGTCCTGGCCGCCACCCTGCAGGATCGAAGAGCTGTCACCACTGCCCGAACCGCCCTGCATGGCCACCTTCAGCGGCGTCTTGAAGTAGTTGGCGATGCCTTCCATGTCGCCCTTGGTGGTCGAGCCGAGCAGCCACATGAGCAGGAAGAAGGCCATCATCGCCGTCACGAAGTCGGCATAGGCGATCTTCCAGGCGCCGCCATGGTGTCCATGGCCGCCCTTCTTGATCTTCTTGACGATAATGGGCCGCTGGCCTTCGTCAGCCATTACTTGCTCTTCGCTTTCTTGATGTGGTCTTCGAGCTCGGCGAAGGTCGGACGCTCGGTCGAGTACAGGACCTTGCGGCCGAATTCGACCGCCAGCGCCGGGGCATAGCCGTTCAGGCTGGCCAGCAGCGTGACTTTCACGGTCTGGAACATCTTGGTCGATTCCTCCAGTTTCTGCTCCAGCAGGCTGGCCAGCGGGCCGACGAAGCCGTAGGCCAGCAGGATGCCGAGGAAGGTGCCGACCAGTGCGTGCGCGATCAGCATGCCCAGTTCCGCCGGCGGTGCGCCGACCGATTCCATGGTGTGCACCACGCCCATCACCGCGGCCACGATACCGAAGGCCGGCAGGCCGTCGCCCAGCTTGGCGATGCACTGTGCCGGCACGTGGCCTTCATGATGGTGGGTCTCGATCTCGTTGTCCATCAGGTTTTCGATCTGGAAGGCATCCATGTTGCCGGAAACCATCAGGCGCAGGTAATCAGTGATGAATTCGACGATGTGGTGGTCGGCCAGCACCATCGGGTACTTCGAGAACACCGGGCTCTGCTCCGGGCTTTCGATATCGCCTTCGATCGACATCAGGCCTTCCTTGCGGACCTTGGACAGCACGTCGAACATCAGCGACATCAGCTCCATGTACATCTCGCGCGTGTACTTGGAACCCTTGAACAGGGTCGGCAGCGCCTTCATGGTCGCCTTGACGGCTTTCGGGGTATTACCCACAAAGAAAGCGCCGATCGCGGCGCCGCCAATCATCAGCACTTCGAGCGGCTGCATCAGCGCAGCCACGTGGCCGCCGCTCAGGACGAAACCGCCGATCACTGACGCGACGACGATGATGTAACCGATAATGACAAACACAGGGCTCCCGCTCGATGAGGCCGGGAACATGCCCGGTTGAAATATTTACGTAGGGAACTAGATTAGCTTGAGAATGGACTACGGGCAAGTAAAAGTGCCCCGAATGTGGCTCAAAAGTCCCAAATGTAGAGAATTTTCCTGCTATCGGTAGTTACAACACGTCGATCGGGCTCCCGCTCGGCAATGGCAAATTCGTAACTGAGAAGTACACTGCCGGGGCGCATTTCGCGTGCCGCCTTGCGCCAAAGGCCACCCATCGCGGCGGGTGACAAGTAGGCGAAGACCACGTCGTAATTGCCGAAATTGAGGGTTTCGTAATCGCCGCGCAGGAAACGGGCGCGGCTGCCGCTCAATGTTGCACGCAGGCTGCTGGCCAGCCACGGCAAGGGCGCGAGCTCGATCCCGCTGAGCTCGCAATCCGGACGGCGCCGTGCCAGGTCCAGCACCAACCCGCCAAGGCCGCTACCGATATCGATGATGCGTAGCGGCCGATCGGCCGGCAGCTGGCGCGCGACGGCTTCCCACACGCGGCGGCCGGACGGGTAGTACGGCACCTGGGTGCGGAAGGTCGACCAATAGAGAAGCAGCATGAACAGGAACACCGCCAAAAAGGCGACGGGCGGCAAGGCCAGCGCATCGGCCGCTTGCCTGGCCAGCAGCAGGGCCGGCGGAAACAGAAACTGGATCGCGCGCCACCAGCTGGCCAGCCCGGCACGCCAGGACAAAACCGCGGCCCAGGCGCCCTGCACCAGCGCCACGCCCAGCAGGGATTGCCGGATGCCGGCACGCGCCAGCAGCCAGACCGTGGCCAGCATCAAGGGGAAAGCGAGGATTTGCAGCAGCAGCGCACGGACGGCGGGCGCGCGCCAGATGCGGCGCGGGGCGGCGGCGCTCATCGAGGAAGGCGGATCAGTTGCCGGCGAGCGCGGCGGCGTCCTTGGCCTTGCGGGTCTTGCCGGCACGCGAAGGCATGTGGCACAGGCCGCACTGGTAGTCGTTGTTCAGGTCCAGCGAATTGACGACGTACTTGCCCTTGCATTTCGAGCAAGGCGCCAGCACCAGCATGCCGCCCTGGAAGAAGCGCACCAGGGTCCAGGCGCGGGTCAGCGACAGCAGCGGCTCTTCGCCCGGCTCCGGCGGCATCTGCTCCAAGTAGAGCTTGTAAGCCTTCATGACGGCCTGGATGCCGGTGGCGCCGGCATTGTCGACCAGGAATTTGTAGATGTTGATATACAGCGAGGAGTGGATGTTCGGCTGCCAGGTCAGGAACCAGTCGGTCGAGAACGGCAGCATGCCTTTCGGCGGCGACACGCCCTTCAGCTCCTTGTACAGCTTCAGCAGGCGCTCGCGCGACAGCGAGACTTCGGTCTCCAGCAACTGCAGGCGGGCGCCAAGCTGGATCAGTTCGATGGCCAGCTGAATTTCCTGGGCTTCAGAAACGACGCTTTTCTTGCTCATGATCTGCTTACTCCACAACTGCACGCACGCTGGACACTGACTTCGGTCAAACCGGGGTCAGAGCCCTTTTTAAAGCAACACCGGGCTCTGACCCCTACCGGCAAATTTTAAGCGATTTCTTCTGCAGGCTGGCCGGCCATCAGGATGGCGGCGTGCGACTGCGCCAGGGCGCGGTCTTTGCTGTGGCTGGTGAGCATCGACAGGATGGCGGTGTCGTCGAAGCGGAAGCGGGCCAGCATCATGTTGCCGCCGGCGAGCTTCAGGATCTGGGCGTTGCTCATGTCTTCGATCAGGTCGGCGATGTCGGCCGAGATGCCGAGACGGAAGATTGCCGTGACTTTGTCGGCGCGAATCATCTGCTGAGCCAGCATCAGGTAGCTCAGGTTCGCATCACGAATTTCAGCCATCATGTCGTTCGCAGTCATTTCCATCTCTCCGTATTGATCTGTTCGGCGGCGTGTGTGTGTTGCCGATGAGATAGATTCTGACTGTGAGGAAACTTTTCTTCTATTGGAGAGTGTCTGTATTTTTCGTCCGGCAAAGACGAAAGGACACCGTAGGAGTTTGTCTGACAAACCCTTCCGGATCGGGGTCGCGCCCCTATGAAAACGGGCGGATGGCGATGATCGAATTGTCGGGCTTTTGGTGCCCGTCGACGCCGACAGAAATCCGCGTCTGTGTTGGTTATCGTCAACCAATTTGGAAACTTTAGGGTTCGATCGAAATATTTTTCAATTATTTTTCCGGTCTTCCCTGCTCCACTGACTCGTTATCGGACGGGTTTTCGCAAACTTTAGGCCTGTTCGCAAATTTTTTTCTCGACCCAATCCCGGTCATCTGGATGGGTTATCGGATGGCTTCCGAAGAACTTTAGGGTTCTTGCGAAAATTTTTTTGGTGATGACTTTCTTGCTACACTGCCAGCTTCACGCCTTCATTCATCCAAAGACAAGCATGCACGCTCCAACGCTCTGGGATATCAGCCCGACGATCTCGGCCGGCATCCCGGTCTGGCCCGGCGATACCCCGTTCGAGGCCAGCCCCACCTGGGAGATCAGGGATGGCTGCCCGGTCCATGTCAGCCGCATGACCATGACCACCCACCTCGGCGCCCATACCGACGCCCCCTCCCACTACGATCGGGCCGGCCGCAGCATCGACGCCGTCGGCCTGGCGCCCTACCTCGGCCCCTGCCGGGTGATCCACTGCCTCGGCGTCAGCACGGTGCGGCCGCAGGACATCGAAAGCCAGCTCGCCGGCACGCCGCCGCGGGTGCTGCTGCGTACTTACGCGAGGGCGCCGCAGCAGGCCTGGGACCCGGCCTTCCCCAGCATCGCCTCGGAAACGATCGCGCTGCTGGCATCGAAAGGCGTCATCCTGGTCGGCACCGACGCCGCCTCGCTCGACCCGCAAGATTCGAAAACCCTGGACGCCCACCACGCGGTACGCCGCCACGGCCTGGCGATCCTGGAGGGCATCGTCCTCGACGAGGTCCCGCCCGGCGACTACGAACTGATCGCCCTGCCCCTGAAACTGGCCGGCATGGATGCCAGCCCGGTGCGCGCGATTTTGCGCGCCCTGCCCACGGAGACCGCACAAGCATGAGCACCCAAGCAGCCATTTCCTCGCGCGCCGATTGCGCGGCCCTCGACGCCCAGGACCCGCTGGGTCACCTGCGCGACCGCTTCGAACTGCCCGAAGGCGTGATCTACCTGGACGGCAATTCCCTCGGCGCCCGTCCGCGCGCCTCGCTGGCGCGCGCCCATGAAGTCGTGGCCATGGAATGGGGCCAGGACCTGATCAAGAGCTGGAACAGCGCCGGCTGGTTCGACCTGCCCAAGCGCCTCGGCGACCGCCTGGCCCCCATCATCGGCGCCCGCCCGGGCGAAGTGGCCGTCACCGACACGACCTCGCTGAACCTGTTCAAGGCCCTGGCCGCGGCCCTGGAGATCCAGCGCCAGGCAGCGCCGGAACGGAAGCGCATCGTCACCGAGCGCAGCAACTTCCCGACCGATATCTATATGGCGGACGGCCTGGCGCGCTGGCTGGACCGCGGCTACAGCGTCCGCCTGGTCGACAGCGTCGATGAACTGCCGGCCGCGGTGGATGCCGATTGCGCGGTCCTGATGCTGACCCACGTGAATTACCGCACCGGCCGGCAGCACGACATGGCGGCCTTGACCCGGCATGCCCACGAAGCCGGCGCGCTGGCGGTGTGGGACCTGGCCCACTCGGCCGGCGCGGTCCCGCTCGACCTGCATGACGCCCAGGCTGACTTTGCGGTCGGCTGCACCTATAAATACCTGAACGGCGGTCCCGGCGCCCCGGCCTTCATCTGGGTGCCGGAACGCCACCAGGCCGCCTTCAGCCATCCGCTGACCGGCTGGTGGAGCCATGCCACGCCCTTCGCCATGTCGCATGGTTTCACGGCGGCCGACGGCATCGGCCGCGCCCTGTGCGGCACCCAGCCGGTGATCTCGCTGGCGCTGGTCGAATGCGGCCTGGAGATCTTCGAAGAGACCGACATGGCAGCGATCCGCGCCAAGTCGCTGGCCCTTACCGACCTGTTCATCGCCTTGGTCGAGGCGCGCTGCGCCAGCCATCCGCTCGGGCTGGTGACGCCGCGCGAACACGCCCACCGCGGCAGCCATGTCAGCTTCACCCATCCGCACGGCTATGCGGTGATGCAGTCGCTGATCGAACGCGGCGTGATCGGCGACTACCGCGAACCCGAGATCATGCGCTTCGGCTTCACGCCGCTGTACACGACCTATGCCGACGTCTGGGACGCGGTCGAGATCCTGCGCGACATCCTCGACAGCGGCAGCTACGACGCCAATGCGCAGCGCAGCGCGGTGACCTGAACGGAGCGCCCATGGACGAGCAAACGAAGAAAGCCGAGTGGCACGGCGCCAAGATGGACTTCAAGGAGTCCATGAGCTACGGCGACTACCTGGGCCTGAACCAGATCCTGACGGCCCAGCACCCGCTGTCGCCGAACCACAACGAGATGCTGTTCATCATCCAGCACCAGACCAGCGAGTTGTGGATCAAGCTGATGCTGCACGAACTGCAGGCGGTGCGCGAACAGATACGCAAGAGCGAGCTGCCGCCGGCCTTCAAGATGCTGGCCCGCGTGGCGCGCATCATGGACCAGCTGGTGCACGCCTGGGACGTGCTGGCCACCATGACGCCGCCCGAATACACGGCGATCCGGCCCTACCTGGGCGCTTCCAGCGGCTTCCAGTCCTTCCAGTACCGCGAGCTCGAATTCATCCTCGGGAACAAGAACGCCAACATGCTGGCCGTGCACGAAGTCCGGCCCGAGCACCACGCGCTGCTGCAGCGCGAGCTGCATGCGCCCTCGCTGTACGACGAAGCGGTGCGCCTGCTGGCCCGTTCGGGACTGCCGGTGTCCGAAGCGCGCCTGCACGCCGACCCGACCCAGCCCACCGCCCACGACGACTCCGTGCTGGCGGCCTGGCTCGAGGTCTACCGCGATCCCGAGCACCACTGGGCGCTGTACGAGCTGGCCGAGAAGCTGGTCGACATGGAGACCGCCTTCCGCACCTGGCGCTTCCGCCACGTGTCGACGGTGGAGCGCATCATCGGCTTCAAGACCGGTACCGGCGGCACGGCCGGCGTGAGCTACCTGCGCAAGATGCTGGACGTGGTGCTGTTCCCCGAACTGTTCGCTTTAAGGACCGCCTTATGAAATGCGACATCCTGATCGTGGCCGGCCTGTGGAATTCCGGCCCCGACCACTGGCAGACCCACTGGGAAGCCAAGTATTCGAAATGGGAGCGCGTCGCCCACCGCGACTGGCAGGCACCGGATCGCGACGAATGGGTGGCCGAGCTGGACGCGGCGATCGCCGCCTGCCAGGGCCGGCCGATCCTGGTCGCGCACAGCCTGGGCTGCATGCTGGTGGCGCAATGGGCGCAGGCCAGCTCGCACCTGAACGTGGCGGGCGCCTTCCTGGTGGCGCCGAGCGACGTCGAAGCGCCGTCCTATCCGATCGATCCCGGCGCCTTCAGCCCGGTGCCGATGCAGCCGCTGCCCTTCCCGTCGATGGTGGTGGCCAGCCTTGATGATCCCTACGCGACCATCGAACGTTCGCGCGCCTTCGCCCAGGCCTGGGGCAGCAGGCTGGTCGAGATCGGCGACGCCGGCCATATCAACGCCGACACCGGCTACGGTCCCTGGCCGGAAGGCGAGCAAATGCTGGAGGCGTTCTGCTCCACCCTGCAACCCTGAGCGCGAGCCGGGCCGCGCTGGCGGTCCGCGCCGCCGCGCTGGACCCGGCTTTCTCGCTCTACCTCGACCTGGTCCGCATCGCGGCCGCCTGTGCGGTCGTGATGGCCCATTTCGGCTATTTCCGCATCTTCGACGACAGCCAGATCGCGCGCATCGCCGACCTCGGGCGCGAAGCCGTGATCGCCTTCTTCGTGCTGTCCGGCTTCGTGATCGCCTACAGCGCCGAGCAGCGCAACCCCACGCTGCGCGACTATGCGAGCGCGCGCTGCGCACGCCTGTACTCGGTGGTGCTGCCGGTGCTGCTGCTGGCCTTCGCGCTGGCCGGCCTGGCCGAGCAGCTCGGCGTGCGGGTGGGCGGCGGCTACCAGCTCCACAAGCCCTGGCTCTACATCCCCTTCCACCTGCTGTTCCTCGGCGAGCTGTGGGGCTTCGTCGAAACGCCGCCCTGGCTGCTGCCTTACTGGTCGCTGAACTACGAGGCCTGGTATTACCTGCTGTTCGGCGCCGTGTTCTACCTGCGGGGCCGGATGCGCCTGCTGGGCGCGGCCGTCTTTGCCCTCATGGGTCCCAAGCTGTGGCTGCTGCTGCCTTTGTGGATGTCCGGCGTGGCCCTGTACCGCTGGCAGAAGGGCCATGCCATCCCACAAGGCATGGCGCGGACCGGCTGGACGCTGACGCTGGTGCTGCTGGCGATCTGGGCCTGGTACGATCCGGAATACGAGCTGCGCCTGGTGGCGCAGGCGGCCTGGCCTTTCAGCGGCCTGCGCATGGGCAGCGCCGACCGCGTGCTGGCCGATTACATCGTCGGCGTGCTGGTGCTGGCGAACTTCGCCTGCGCGCGCCATGCCGGTTTCGATCTGCTGCCGCGCGCGAAACGCCTGATCCGCTTCCTGTCGGCGCATACCTTCACGCTCTATCTGTCGCACAGCCTGGTGATCTGCTGCTGGCAGGCGTTCGTGCCCTTCGAGCGCGGCGCGCCGGGCGTGCTGCTGGGCCTTGCGCTGGCGGTGATGGCGGTGGCGGCCGCGCTGCAGCCGCTGACGGAAGGTTTGCAGCGCCGGCTGCGCACATGAAAAAACGGCCGGGCATCGCTGCACCGGCCGTTTTTACCGAAACGTCAAAAATTACTTCGCCGTCGCCAGCAGCATCTCATTCAGACGCTTCACGAACGAAGCCGGATCGCTCAGGCTGCCGCCTTCGGCCAGCAGCGCCTGGTCGAACAGGATGTGGGCCCAGTCGCCGAAGCGCGGGCTGGCGGCATCTTCGTACTTCAGGCGCGTCACCAGCGGGTGGTTCGGGTTGATCTCGAGGATGGGCTTCGATTCCGGCGCGTTCTGGCCGGCCGCCTTCAGCATGCGCACCAGGTTGGCCGACAGCTCGTGCTCGT